>JGI2160J19893_10000511_pt1 | contig 13010 bp, 6 predicted proteins | sample DeeMarSeWOR28_12_FD_19893 | JGI IMG/M metagenome (IMG submission 19893)
CTTCCCGCAAGGTGCATGAGCTGGATACCCGAGGCAGTCATTTCTACCTGGCACAGTACTGGGCCCAGACCCTGGCTGAGCAGGAAAGAGACTCCGTTCTGCAGGCACGCTTTGCTGAAGTGGCACAGAAACTTGGAGAGAATGAAGAAAAAATTATTAACGAGCTAAACACCGCCCAGGGCAAGCCTGTTGATATTGGTGGTTATTACCGGCCCGATCCTGCCAAGGCGGGCCAGGCAATGCGGCCCAGCGCGACGTTTAATGCCATAGTTGACGCACTTTAACTCTTGTTTCCATCAATTACTGCCAGGAGCTCGTTGGTCTTTTCCTCCATAAGGTTGCGATCACCCCTGCTTTCCACATTAAGACGCAGCAGGGGTTCTGTATTCGATTTTCGCACATTAAAGCGGTATGTTCCGCAGGAAACACTTAGGCCATCCGTGTAATCTTTTTTGCACTCCAACTCACTGTAAAGTTTTTCAATTTTCGCCAGCACTGCATCAGGATCATCAACCATCCGGTTGATCTCGCCGCTCACAGGAAAAAGGCGCATGCGTTCAGCAAGCATTTCCGAAAGAGGCTTGCCCCTTCGACTCATTAGCTGCCAGACAAGAAGCCAGGGAATCATGCCGGAATCACAGTAATTAAAATCCCTGAAATAATGATGTCCTGACATTTCACCGCCATAGATGGCATCTTCAGCTCTCATCCTATCCTTTATAAAGGCATGTCCGGTCCTGGCCATCACCGGGATATGCCCTTCACTGATTACAATTTCCCTGGTATTCCAGATCAGCCTGGGATCATGAATTATTTTCTGTGTCTCCTTTCTTCCCTGCAACATGGCCTGGGCGAGTAAACCTACAAGGTAGTATCCTTCTATAAAGGTTCCCTTTTCGTCAAACAGGAAGCAGCGGTCAAAGTCACCGTCCCAGGCGATGCCGACATCAGCCTTCTCCTCCAGAACTGCCCGGGCTGTATTCTGCCGATTTTCAGGCAGCAGGGGATTCGGCACCCCGTGCGGAAATGTGCCGTCCGGTTCATACTGCAGCTTGACAAGTTCTATGGGCAAACGTTTCTCTAGAAGATCTACTACTGAACCTGCGCAGCCGTTGCCGGCATTAACTACGGCTTTGATCGGCTGCAGGGAGTCCGGTTCTATATAGCTTATGATGTGATCTATATACTGAGCGCGGATATTTTCCCGGCGGATGAAACCCGGTGTGCTGCCTTTTATAAAGGATTCTTTCCGGACCAATTTTTGGATTTCTTGCAGTCCGGTATCAGCACTTATGGGCCTGGCCTGTTCACGAACAAATTTCATGCCGTTATATTCTGCCGGATTATGGCTCGCGGTCACCATTATACCGCCATCAGCCCTGAGTGCTCCTGTGGCAAAATACACTTCCTCGGTACCGCAAAGCCCAATGTCAAGCACCTCAGCCCCGCTGGCTGTCAACCCCTGGGACAGGGCAGCTGTCAGATCTTTGCTGGAAAGACGGACATCGTAGCCAACAACAACACGTTCGGCTTTTAAAAAAGAGACATACGCCTGCCCGATTTTAAAAGCCAGTTCCTGATCTAACTCATCAGGAACTTTCCCCCTGATATCATAGGCCTTGAAACAGCTGAGTCTTTTTGTTTGATCATCCTGCATAGTTCGCTGTGCTCAAAAATTAAATTCTATCTATCCTGAAAAAATGTTGTCATCCAGTTTTTTTACAACTCCCAGCAGCCGCCTTTGCACAAAAATCGTTTCCAGTGGGAAATGATTTTCCGCTGGGAACATTTTTTATCACATTTGATGTTTATACCATTTTGTTAGGATGCTGATGCCCGTACATCATTTTCATACCCCAATAGCGTATGGATGGCAAGAATTACCCTAAGTCTTAAAGCTTGATGCAATCGCAAAAAAACTCGCTGCCATCAGCTGGGCCTAATACTATAAATATTTTATCTGCCTAGCACTTTTTCACATCGTGCTTTTATACGATGCCGACAATGCTTAAGCTTCAGCTTGACTTCAAATAGTAGAGAGAGTAAGAAAAGTGAGCATGCATTCAGGGTGGGCAGTCTGACTAAACAGGCTGTTTCCCCTGGTGTGTTTTTTTACATATTGAACTGTTATTGCAGTGGTTTAGATAAAAATACCTGTACTTTTTACACATTATGAATAATTCCGGTGCATCACCAAAAAAGCGCGGCCTGGTTGTCGGCGGCTCCGGCCTCATCGGCGGCTATCTGCTGCATTATTTTAAAACCAAAACCCCTGAAATTGATGTCAGGGCTCCTAACAGCAAGAAATTAAGCCTGCGGGAACTTAATGATATCATCGGTTACTTTAAAAGGCAGAAGCCTGATTTTGTTGTCAATTGTGCGATCACAGCAATAAGAAGCGATGCTTTGCTGTCATACGAGGTCAATTACCAGGGAAGTATCAACCTGGCCCGGGCGGCACTTGCCTTAGATATCCCCTATATTCACATCAGCTCGGCAGCAACTCTACCTGCGGGTGAGGATTTGACCGAGGAAGACCACGTGCCCCTGGAAGCTTCCCTGTCAAATTATGCCAAGTCCAAGCTGATGACTGAATTGACCTTGAAACACATGCATGAAATGTATGGCCTGAAGTATACCCTTATCCGCATGGCCATCGTATATGGCGCTCATGACCACAAGATCCAGGGTATAAACAGACTACTCTTTAATATTGTGGATCGGGCCATGCCCTTTATGCTGACCAAGAAAAAAGGGGTGCTCCACTCATATTCCAATGCCAGCAAAGTCCCTTATTTTATTCATCATATCCTCGAAAACAAGGAGGAATTCACTGGCCAGCATTACCATTTTGTCGATCCGGAACCAGTTGAACTCGCCAAGGTCATTCTGACCATAAAGAAGTATATGAATCTCAAAACTCCACGTGAGATTTATATCCCCTACCGGGTGGCAAAAACTGGGAATGATTTCATGAACTGGGTCATTAAGCTTTTCAACCGCATAGGCTATAAGGCCCATATACCTGCAGAGATGATCTTTCTGGAAAACTTTTACAAGACGCAAACTCTGTCCTGCCAAAAACTGAAAAACTCAAGCTTTATTGATCCGAATCCCCGGGCTACAATTTTTACTGAACTTCCTTCACTGATTAAATACTATATCGCGCGCTGGGAGCACCTGAACCTCTTTTCCTCCTTCAGCAGCAAGGATTATAATTTGTCACATCCGGAGCAGAAAAAATTCGGCCCGGCCGAGGAACTTGCGATAGAATTCATGAATTCTCCCAGAAAATTGCTTGATTCCATCCATAAAGACGGTATCGCGCCTTTGAATGAGATTCTGTAATCCTTAGTATAGTGATGAAATTATTTTATTTTTTCCGGGCAATATTCGTAATCCCCTTTGCCTTGTTCCTCACTTTGCTGGTCAGTCTGATTGCGCTTTATAAAACCCTTTTATTGGGCAGGGGGGCAGATTCTGTCCAGGGTTTAGCTGCCTGGTGGGCCAGCTCTATCTGCCGAGTCAGCGGTGTGGAGGTGGCTGTTGCCGGAACCGAGCAGCTTGATCCGGAAAAACCCTATATTTTTGCGGCAAATCACCAGAGCCAGTTTGATATTTTTGTACTGCAGGGCTTTCTGGGTGTTAATTTCCGCTGGCTGGCCAAAAAAGAACTCTTTGCAGTACCCATCTGGGGAGCTGCCATGCGTGGAGCAGGATATATTCCCATTGACCGCAGCCATGGTCGCAAAGCCATTAAAAGTCTGGATGAGGCTGCAAAAAAAATCGGAGCAGGGACTTCGGTCATTATTTTTCCTGAAGGCACCCGGAGCAGAGACGGCAAACTCCGTGACTTTAAGGCAGGCGCCATGGTTTTGGCAATAAAATCTGGTGTGCCCATTGTACCCGTTGCCATTATCGGCACCTATGCAATCCTGCCGAAGGGTAAACTGTTGATGAATCCCGGAAAGGTGCGGATCCGGGTCGGGCGGCCCATTGAAACCAAGAGTTACAGCACCAGGGACAAACACCAACTGGCAAAAGTTTTACAGGATGATGTGGCTGAACTATTAAATACTTGAGCCACTTTCTAGAGGACTAAAGCAGTTGACTAATAAGGCAGTATACGATAAGGCTAACTAGCCTGAGAATACCCTAGCCTATGCACATAATCTTATGATAAGAAGCATGAAATTTTCTTCTTAAATAAAGCAGTTAATGGCAATTTTTGCTAAAGGATAAACAGAATTTAAAAAGGCTGAAAATAATGAATTCATTGGTTTTTAAGCGAGCCTTGGCACTGAAGCATCTTAATCCTTTCATGCCGGGTAAAAATGCTGCTTCAAAGGCTGTTTGTGCTATTACAGTTCTTCTGACAGTTCTGCTGATTGCTGCACCTCTTTCTTCTCTGGCAGCTGATAAACCCAATACCCTCGCCCTGCCAATCAAAATAAATACCCCAATTGACAAGACCCGCCTGACACATAATGTTGATACAGCTTTGTCAGAGGTACTCGCAGCGAGTCCTGCTCTCCTGCGGACCTTCACGTTGCTTCCGAGGACAGAAGCGGAAAGCATCTTTGACTATTCTGCCTGGCCTCCCTCCTATGAAGCCTTACAAAAGTTCGGCATGGAAACTGCTCCTGATGTTAGTTATGTAGCAGTCGGGTCACTCACAAGACTTGGGGAAAATATCAGTATTGATATAAAAGTTTACGATATGCTGGATCCTTCTTCTCAGACATTCTACTACATGGATGGTCAGGAGTTGGAAAATGTCAAAGATTCCCTAAACAAGATATACAAAGATGTTCTGTCTTACACCGGCCGGTCCTTTCTGATAGCAAGCATCGCCCCGGAAGGAAATACCAGAATCGACAGCGGCGCAATTTTAAGAAATATCTCCAGCCGTACAGGTGATATTTATGATACAGAACAGCTGCGCAACGATATGAAGAATGTTTTTAAAATGGGGTATTTCGACGATGTAAAGTTAAAAGTGGAAGATACGGAAAGGGGCAAGGCTGTAATCTTTGAAGTCAAGGAAAAACCGGTCATTACCCAGGTTATATTCAGCGGCCAGGATGAGTTAAAAGAGGATGACATCAGGGAAGTTGTGTCTGTCATCCCGAACACCATCCTCAATGCCCAGAAAATTCGCGAAGCTGTTGACAATATTAAATCACTTTATAAATCCAAAGGTTTCTATAATACCGAAGTAACCCCTGAACTTACCTATCCCCTCGCGGACCGGGTCAAAGTCGAATTCCGCATCGAAGAAGGCGAAAAAGTCTATATAAAAGATATCAGATTTGTCGGAAACGACTCCTTTAAAGACAAAGAACTTCTAAAGGTAATGGGAACCAAGGAAAAAGGTTTGCTGTTCTGGTTTACCGACTCGGGGGTCCTGAAACGGGACATTCTTGAACAGGATATGGCCAGAGTCACATCTTTTTATCATCATCACGGCTATATAGAGGCAGCTGTCGGTAAACCTGAGATCACACAGGACGGCGAATGGCTCTACGTCACTATCGAAATTTCAGAAGGAAATCGTTACAAGGTCGGCACCATAGAATTGACCGGCGATATTATCGGTAACAAAGAAGAACTGCTTCACCTGCTTAAAATCCGGAATGAAGAATATTTAAGCCGCAATATCCTGCGTGAGGACATTCTCCGTTTGAACGACTTCTATGCTGAAAACGGTTACGCCTTTGCTGAAGCCACTCCTACTGTCAATACCAACAAGGAAGAAAAGGTCGTTGACATGGTCATAGATATTAACAAGGGAGACCTTGTCTATATCAACAGGATCACCATCAAGGGCAATACCAGGACTAGGGACAAGATTATCCGCCGAGAACTTCTCATCAGGGAAAAAGGAATTTTTGACTCCAANGCCCTGCGCGAAAGTCACCAGCGCTTATCAAGGCTTGATTTTTTCGAGGATGTTTCCATNACTCCTGAGCCGACCCCGGATAAAACCAAGATGGANCTGGTGGTTGAGGTNAAGGAAAAACCCACTGGAGCATTCAGCATCGGGGCAGGATACAGCTCGGTTGACGCNCTGATGTTCATGGCTGAGATCAGCCAGAACAANTTCCTGGGCCGCGGCCAGCGTATGGCTTTATCAGCCCAAGTCAGTGGCACCTCCGCCCGGTACAACATTGCTTTTACTGAGCCCCATTTTTATGACTCCCAGCTCTTGCTGGGAATTGATCTCTATAACTGGGCACGTGAATATGACTTGTATACCAGGGATTCCAGGGGATTTGCAGTTCGTTTCGGCTACCCGGTTTGGGAGTTATGGGATGCCTCCTTTTCCTACGGTTATGATGATACCGAGTTGACCGATGTAGATTTTGACAATATTGCTCCCTCCATCAGCGATTCACTGGATATAAATGTCACCAGTTATGTATCATTTAACCTGGCGCGGGACACACGCAATAGTTTATATGTTACAACCAAGGGATCTTTCAATGTTCTCCATACCAAATATGCCGGCGGCTTTCTTGGAGGCGACAGCCAGTTCACCAAGGTTGACGGCTTCACAAGTTGGTTTTTTCCCGGTTTCTTTTTTGATGAAACCGCCTTCCATATTAAGCTTTCAGCGGGACAGGCCTGGGAAAACGAATCAGGCAAGCTCCCGGACTATGAAAAATTTTACCTCGGAGGCATCAACACCATACGCGGTTTCAAAACCCGATCAATTGCTGTCAAGGAGGCCGATCCTGATACCGGGATAGTATATGAAGTCGGTGGCGATATCATGTGGTTTACCAATCTGGAGTATCATTTTCCGCTTGTTAAAGCTGGCGGATTGCGTGGTCTTGTTTTTTATGATGCAGGCAATGTTTATGAAACCGAATGGGACTTTAACAATATCAAGCAGAGTGTCGGGGCAGGCTTGCGCTGGTTGTCGCCCATGGGTCCAATGAGGCTTGAATGGGGCTATGTCATTGATCCTGAACCTGACGAAGATTCAAGCAACTGGGAATTCAGCATGGGCGGAACTTTTTAACGTAATACAATCTTTGTTAATCGCTGGTTAAATATTATCCCCTGCTTTCTTTCTTAAGCTTCATCCTATTTTGGAGTTAAATGCTGCATAAACTCCTATTGCATCCAGATGGACGAACTCCTCAGTTTATTAGCAACTGACCATAAGCATATCAATCTCACCGGATTGCAGGGGAGCAGCTATGCCCTTCTCGCTGCCCAAATTGCTGTCAAGGCCAAAAGGGATCTTCTTTTTATAGCACCATCAGAACGCCAGGCAGAGCTTGCTGTACAGGATATCAGCCTGTTTTCGTCCCTGCCGGTTATCCTCTACCCTGGTTTTGATATACCGCCATACACCCCTCTCTCCCCGGACCAGGCTACAGTAGCGGAACGGCTTAATGCACTCTACAGGCTTTTGACAGCGGAAACACCTGTTATATTTGTGGCGTCGTGTGAATCATTGCTGCGCCGGGTCATGCCAAAAAGTAAACTCGGATCATCAGCCGAGTTGATTATCCGCGGTGAAGATGTTGAACAGGAAGACCTGACCCGGCGCCTGGTTGACCTGGGTTATGAAAATGTCTCGCTGGTACAGGCCATTGGTGATTTTTCTGTCAGAGGGGGCATAATTGACATTTTTCCACCCGGATACGAGGCCCCGATCAGGCTTGATTTTTTCGGTGATACTGTTGAATCTCTGAGAACTTTTGATCCCATATCTCAGCGCTCTCTTGCCGAAATTGCTGAAGCGGTCATTCTTCCTGCCAGCAACATTCTCTTTCCACCAGGTGCATCACCTGAGTACGTCAGGTTACAATCCCGCTTCCAAAAAGAGGCGGAGATTCTTAACTGGCCTTTCGAAAAACTTGACGCCATGTTGGAAAAGATCAGTTCAGGGCGGAGATTTCCCGGTATTGAGTTTTTCCTGCCTCTTTTTTACAGCGATCTACCAGAGTGCCCCTGTCCCCTGCAATATCTTTCAAAAAAAACCGTTGTTTTTATTGCGGATCCCATTGAAATACAACGTTCAGTTAACCTGTCATGGGAACGGATCCAGGCAAATTATCATGAGTCTGTTGCTGCACGGACGCCTGCTCTTAGGCCCAATACTGTTTTTATTTCACCCGATAATCTCGCAGAGGAGCTGAATGCTTTTACCCAGGTCAAGGTGTCTGATTTTCTTGAAGATGATGTACGCGGAACAAAAATATTTCCCTTTACCTCGCAAAGCCACCTGGTTCTGAAACAGGAAGTGGATCTGCAGCGAAAACAAAAAGGGCTTCTTTTGCCTCTTGCCAGTGTGCTGCACAAATGGTTCACAAAGAATGAACCCGTAGCAATGGCCTGCCGTTCGACTCGTCATGCGGTTCACCTTGCCGAACTCTTGAGCCATTATGATATTTCAGCCCATATTTATGATGCACCGCTGGAGCTTTCCACTTTCCAAAAAATTGAAGAGGCTTCAACAATTCTGCTTTTGAACCAGCCCATATCAGAGGGCTTTGATCTCCAATTGCAACCTGGCATAAAGGTACATTTTCTTTCCGAAAGCGAACTGTTCGGCGAACGGCGGCTCGGCCCCAGAAAAAGAAGACGGCCAGCCAAAGAAGACCAGCTTCGTTTTGATGAACTTAACAGGGGTGACATTGTGGTGCACCGGGAACACGGCCTGGGCATTTATCAGGGACTGGTAACCCTGACCCTGAAGGACATCACCAACGATTTCCTGGAAATTCATTACCAGGGAGAGGATAAATTGTATGTCCCGGTGGACCGCTTAAGCGCAATCAGCAAATACAAGGGGATCTCCGACAAAAAGCCGAAGCTGGACAAACTGGGAACCAGAACATGGATAAATACGAAAAAGAAGATTAAAGAATCAGTCTGGCAGGTTGCCCAGGATCTTTTAAAGTTATACGCCAAGCGAGAAATGCAGAAGGGGCTGGCCTTTTCGCAGCCCGGCGAGCTCTTCCAGGAACTCGAAGAATCGTTCTCTTTCGATGAAACATCCGGGCAGTATAAGGCTATAGCTGAGGTGCTTGAAGATCTGACCTCTAATAAAATTATGGACCGACTTATCTGTGGTGATGTCGGGTATGGCAAAACCGAAGTGGCTGTCAGGGCTGCTTTTAAGGCCATTGAAGATGGCTTCCAGGTTGCCATGCTTGTACCGACAACTGTTTTGGCTGAACAACATGCAAAAACCTTCCAGGAGCGGTTTACCGGTTTTCCGGTGCTGGTTGAAAGCCTAAACAGGTTCCGCACAAAGACCGAGCAGAAGAAAATTCTCAGCAACTTAAAGACCGGCAAGCTCGATATAGTCATCGGTACCCACAGGCTACTTTCCAAAGATGTGCTGTTCAAGAAGCTCGGTTTGCTCATTGTGGATGAAGAACACCGTTTTGGCGTGAGCCATAAGGAAAAGATCAAGCGTTTCAAGGCTGAGGTCAATGTCCTTACCCTGACCGCCACCCCTATTCCCAGAACATTGCAGCTTTCTCTGCTCGGCATCAGGGACCTTTCAGTCATCAACACGCCGCCCGAGCAGAGACGTCCGATAAAGACCTTTGTTGCCCGCTATGATGAACTTGTTATCAAAGAGGCCATAACCAGGGAACTGCAACGGGGCGGCCAAACTTTTCTGGTGCACAACAGGGTCCGATCAATTGGTGAAATGGCCCGCAAGGTAGAAAAACTAACACCCCAGGCCAGAATTGCTTTGGCACACGGCCAAATGCCGGCAAAACAACTGGAAGAAATCATGGTGCGTTTTGTCAACAAGGAAATAGATGTCCTGGTCTGTACCACAATTATCGAATCTGGCCTGGACATTTCAAGTGCCAACACTATTATCATCACCAGGGCCGACAGATTAGGGCTGGCTGAAATCCACCAATTGCGCGGCCGCGTGGGGAGAAGCAATGAGCAGTCCTATGCCTATCTTCTGGTGCCAAGCCTTGATGGACTTGCCAAAGAGGCAAAGGAGCGTCTCCGTGCCCTTCTTGAACACTCAGAACTCGGAGGAGGCTTCAAGCTTGCCATGAACGATCTGCAGATACGAGGTGGCGGCAATATCCTTGGTGTCTCTCAGAGCGGTCATATTGCAGCCGTAGGATACGATCTCTACCTGGAACTTCTGCAAAACACTGTATCAGACCTACAGCGAAAGGATACGGCGAAAAAGCCCGAAGCGACTATTGAACCGGAAATTAACCTGCAGATTTCAGCTTACATTCCTGAAAAATACATTGTGGATACTTCACAGCGCTACATTGCCTACCGTAAAATTGCCTCAATAAATGATCATGAACAACTGGCAGACCTCAAAGAGGAACTGGAGGACAGGTATGGCCCTCTGGCAGCTGAAACCCAAAACCTTTTTGATATCATGGCGTTAAAGGTAAGGATGAAACAGTTTATGATCATCAGACTTGAGCAGGGTAAGGAAATGCTTGTTTTTTCNTTTCATGAAAAAACACCTGTTGGGCCGCAAAAAATCCTTGATCTCATGGAAAAATCGCAAAACAACATCCGTTTCTCCCCTGATGCCCGGCTCTTTGTACCCCTGGCAAGTGAGGCAAGCCTTTCGCCCGGTCCAATTTTTCATACTGCCAATGAAATTTTAGACTTCCTGCAACCAGAATTAACCTAACGATTTAAAATTACAGACACTTTCTCCTTTTTACTTAAATTCAACAATTTCTGTAATCTAACACTGACGTTACAAAATCAGTTTAAAAATCAATAATTTGTGACAATTTGCATTGACATTTTGGCTGAATATACGTTAGAAGCTGAGAGGCTGCATACGTATAATCACCACTTGTTGCACGATGTAAAGAATCAAATTCTGAGGAGGGAAAGGATGAAAAAAGTTTTAATGTGTGTTGGGGGGGGACTGGCTCTTTCTATTGCCTTAACATCAACTGTATTTGCTGGAGCTATTGAAAATAAGACAAACTGGTCTGCTGAGTATATCAGGACACTGAATAGAAATGCGGCAACAGACTATGCTGACATTGCCATGTACAATCCGGCGGGAACGGTTAAACTTACAGAAGGCTTTACCCTTAACGGCACAATTCAGTTTTTGAGCAAAGAGTATGAAAATATTATCAACGGCACCAGCTTCGAGTCCGATGAACCTTCATATATTCCCGGTATTTTCGGTGTTTATAATAAAGGCAAATGGTCGTTATATGGAGCTTTTTCGAATGTAGCAGGTGGCGGCAAGGTGGATTTTGGTCAGGGCAACTGGACAACTAGACAAGCCATAGGATATCTTTCACTTTTTACTGGCCTACCAGGTTCTATTCCCTCCCAACAACTAACAGGTGAAAGCTTTTATTTAGGCTACACCCTTGGTGGAGCTTATGCCGTGAATGATATGCTTTCCTTTTCCGTTGGCATAAGATATGTGGATGCCCATAAAGAGGCAAGCGGGGCAGTGAATTATACTGGCCTTCCTGAGCCAGCTCTAATCAATTATGAGCAGGACGGAGATGGATGGGGAGGTATTTTCGGCGTTAATTTAACTCCCAACGATAAACTAAACATTGCAATGCGTGTTGAAACAAAAACAAAAATAGATCTTGATACAAAGGTCATTCAAGATACAACAGAATCATGGCTTTCTCTTGTTCCAGCACCTAGCCTTTTGGCTGCTCTCGGCATTGTAAATGGCACATCTACACCAAGAGACCTCCCTGCCATATTAGCTCTTGGAGGTTCCTACTGGCTTACCCCGAAATTAAGAACCGAAATTAACCTGACCTATTATTTTAACGAAAATGCTGACTGGGGTGGACTTGAAAGCGGTGTTGATAACGGCTACGATACAGGCATAACTTTTGAATATCATTTTAATGATAAACTTCTGGCCAGTATCGGTTACATGTATACCAAACTTGGTGTAGATCCTCCCGATATGCTGCCCGAGAACCCGGAGTTGGATGTCAATACCTTAGGTGGAGGAATAGCTTACGCATTTACTGAGAATTTCCATACCAACTTTTCAATCGGCAATTCCTTTTATAAGGATGACTCCTTTACACCAGTTCCAGGTACCTCAGTCGAATATAAAAAGAATGTCTCATTTGTGGTCCTGGGAGTGGAGTATCGTTTTATGTGATCAATAAACAAAAAATTGTACAAAAAAGCCCCGGTCATTTCACCGGGGCTTTTTTAATGTAATGAATTTATTGGTCCAGGTTACAGCTTTAAGTGGTCGGGGCGGCAGGATTTGAACCTGCGACCTCCTGCTCCCAAGGCAGGCGCGCTAACCAGGCTGCGCTACGCCCCGATTCGCAAGGGAATAAAGACCCTATTCACTACCATTTGACACTGTTTGACGTCAAGGAAAAAGGTTGAACTTAGCAAGAAAAAGATTTAAAATTCTTAGTTTGTAAGGTATTGACGAACTGTGTTTTATTTACTATAGAACCCGCTTCTAATATTGTTCCTCGGTAGCTCAGTTGGTAGAGCAGGTGGCTGTTAACCACCCTGTCGCTGGTTCGAGTCCGGCCCGGGGAGCCAGAAATAGTAAGGAGTTAGCTCACAAGGCTGACTCCTTTTTTATTGTCCCTCTAATAAAATTCTCCGGTAGTAACAAGAAGGGTAACAAGTTTTTTCAACTTCTATAAATATTGACACAAGAAAGCCCCTTCCAACTGGAGAGGCTTTCTTGTGCCGACTGGACATCTTGATTTTTTAAGAATCATTCACGACTTTTAGTTGATAGACTTATCAGCAGATACATTGATTATTGTTTCTGCTCGTCCTTCTTCAACCAGAAAATATGCTTAGCGCAACTATCTATAGGTATTTGGAGAAAAAACTGGCCCGGGTGAAACATGATGCCCTTGATTTAAACCTGACTTCATGAGCCTGTTCGCCTTGTCTGGAACTTGATATCTTCTATCACTATTCGCAGTTGCTTTTCCTGAAGATTTCTCTTTGGTTGTGGAGGTGCTGCTGCTACCGTATAGTTTAGTCCCTGGCCT
>JGI2160J19893_10000519_pt1 | contig 12887 bp, 9 predicted proteins | sample DeeMarSeWOR28_12_FD_19893 | JGI IMG/M metagenome (IMG submission 19893)
AAATTCCAGCCCCGATAAACTCTGTGAGGTGCAGTAACGTACAAGCTTTGGCAGCAAACACCCCCCACCGGCGCGGATTAAAACTTTTTCTTCTTCTGATTCATGGGGTGGATCCGTGAGTTTTTCAATAGAGCTGAATTCCCCTTGCAGCACAATGATGACCCCTGCAAGTCCACTGTCAGGAACCAGGATATTGCTGCCTCTGCCAACAATCCACCAGCGGATTTCATTTTTTTTCAACCAGCGTATCAATCTCTTAAGCTCTCCGGTGTTGGAGGCCGGAATCAAGGCCTCAGCAGGTCCGCCGACCTTGAGAGTAGAGAATTGCGACATGGGACAGTCCCATAAAATTGTACCCTTCCAGAAACGGGCAAGATCCCTTGCATGTGAATTAAGTGGCATCATAATTTCAGCCAATCAGCCTGTTTTTCAGTCCCGCATCATTTCGAGCAGTTTTTCGCCGGCCTGCCAGATATTTCCGGCTCCTAGTGACAAGACCACGTCACCAGGGGCAAGAATGTCCATGGTCTTGTCAAGGAGCTCATCAAAATTTGGTGCAAAGTAAGCATGCCGGTGGCCATGCTGCTTAATGCCAATTAACAAAGATTCTGCAGTCACCCCCGGAATGGGGGACTCGCTGGCCCCGTAAATTTCGGTTAAAAGAAGGATGTCCGCCTCATGAAAGGCGGTATAGAACTCTTCAGCCAAAGCCTTGGTTCTTGAATAGCGATGTGGCTGAAAGAGGACTACAAGCCTGCGTTCAGGCCACGCGTCACGTAGGGCGGAGAGGGTTGCCCGGATTTCAGTCGGATGATGTCCATAATCATCAACAACCATAATGTCTCTCCTTTCTCCTTTGATTTGCAACCTTCGCTGCACCCCCGAAAAACTTTGTAAAGCAGCAGCAATAGTAACAAACGGGATATCCAACTCCAGCCCTACTGTGACGGCAGCTAACGCATTGTATACATTATGTATTCCAGCCAGTGAAAGCGTGATTTCGCCAAGGGTTTCATTTTCTGCGCAGACTTCAAACCGCGTGTTAAGTCCGGAAGTGCTAATTCCTTTGGCATAGACATTAGCTTGACTGGTTAGTCCATAGGTCAGGAATCTTTTCTTGATCTCTGGCAGAATAGAGGCAACATTGGGATCATCAAGACAGAGTATGACTGCGCCGTAAAATGGGATTTTATTGATAAAATCAAGAAATACCTCTTTGATCTGTTCTATTGAGCTGTAATAATCCAGGTGTTCAAGGTCAATGTTTGTCACAACCTCAAGAACCGGGGCAAGCTTCAAAAAAGACCCGTCCGACTCATCCGCCTCTGCCACGAGAAAATCTCCTTCTCCCAACTTGGCATTGCTTCCACCCAGGCAGTCAACTTTGCCGCCGATCACTACGGTTGGATCCAGTCCTGCTTCGGCAAGAAGCCAGGCCACCATGGATGTGGTTGTTGTTTTGCCGTGACTCCCGGCAATGGCTATGCCAAACTTGGTAAGTCGCATCAGTTCTGCCAGCATCTCGGCTCTGGGTATGACGGGGATGAGGGAATTCGCAGCAGCTTGAATTTCAGGGTTGTCAGAAGCAATGGCCGAGGAGATTACGACAACATCAGCTCCGCTTATCCAGGCTGCATCATGGCCAATGTGCACCGTACCTCCGAGGGATGCGAGTCGGCGTGTTATCTCGGATTCCTGCAAATCTGAGCCGCTTATCCTGTAGCCAAGATTCAGCAGCAGTTCCGCGATACCGCTCATGCCGATACCGCCGATGCCCACGAAGTGTATATGTTTGCTTTTCCTGTACATTTCAGATGTTGTCTGCTCCTATGCCTTTATCAGAATGCTAAAATTTTTCCAGCATGCTCTTGTAATCTCCCTTTCAGCAGTTCGATGCAAGTATTGACAATTGTTTCTGTGGCCTCTGGTTTGGCAATCTTGCCCGAGTTTGCTGCCATATCAGCCAGAAGTTGTCTATCAGTCAGAAGCCGTTTTATTTCCCTGCCGAGTATTTCCCCGTCCAGTTCAGATTGTCTGAACATGAGGCCGCCGCCTGCTTCGACAAGATAGCGGCCGTTGATTTCCTGGTGATTATCAGCTGCAAAAGGAAACGGCACAAGAATTACGGGCTTGTGGAAAACTGTGAGCTCCGCAAGGGTGGTGGCTCCTGCCCGAGAGACCACAAGGTCGGCCTGAGAGTATATTTCTGCCATGTCACTGAAAAACGCTTGGACCCTGGCAGGGATCCCAAGCTCAGCATATTTCTGCCGCACATGGATTTCGTCGTGCTCACCCGTCTGGTGGATAATTTTAGGCGTTGTTCCAGATTCCAGCAGGGACTTTGCAGCTGCCTCAAGCATGAGACTGTTCAAGCGTCGTGCGCCCTGGCTGCCCCCTAGAATCAAAAGGGTCAAGGGTTCATTGGATTTTTTCTGACCCTTCTGTTTTGCTGCCTTAACAATGTTGCTACGCACAGGATTGCCGCTTAAGATAGTTTTGGATTCGGGGAAATATTTTTCACTGCCTGGAAGTGAAACAAATACCCTGTCGGCAATATGGCCCAGCAGCCTGTTAGCCAAACCTGGTACAGAATTCTGTTCATGGATGCATGTTGTAATACCGAGCAGACGGGCAGCAAGAATTACCGGACCTGTCACATAACCACCCACACCAAAAACAAGATCAGGTTTGAATTTCCGGATAATTCTGCCAGCCTCAAAAAGCGCAGCCGGCTGTTGGAGCATGGCCCATAATTTTGCTCCCAGGCTTTTGCCTTTTATCCCCTGGCTTTTAATGGTCATGACTGCAAACCCGAGGTCAGCCAGGGCGGTCTTGTCCACCTTTCTCTCTGTGCCGATAAAAAGCACCTCACAGCCGGGATTATTCAGCATCATGGCCTGGGCCAGTGAGATACCCGGGAAAAGATGGCCACCAGTTCCGCCACCGGTGATAATAAGCCGCATGTTATGTTCATTTCCTGTTTTCATCTCAACGCACTGCCGCCTCTTCAGGAATGGTTGCAGGATTTTTCCGCAGTCCAAGAACAGATTTCCTGAAAACATTCCCGCGTTCTGCATAACTTGAAAACATGTCAAAACTGGCACAGGCAGGTGACAGTAAAACCGTGTCACCTGGCACAGCAAAACTTGCAGCCCGTAAAACAGCTTCCTGGAGAGTTTCGAGAATTTCTACATTGGTAAAAGCCAGAAAGGCACGGGCCATTGTATCTTTTGCTTCGCCTATAAGCAGCATGTGTTTGACTTTTTGGCGGACCTGTTCTGCAAGAATTGAATAATCTCCTCCCTTGTCCCTGCCACCGGCAATAAGAATGATGGGTTGCTGAATGGATTCAAGGGCAGAGTAGACCGCCCCGACATTGGTGGCTTTTGAATCATCAATATAGTTGACCCCGCCAATTGCGGCCACCAGTGTCATACGGTGTTCAAGGGGCTTAAAGGAGGCAAGGCCTTTTTGGATATCCTGATGCTGACAGCCCATCAAGCGGGCACCAAGAATGGCTGCTGCGGCATTTTGCAGATTGGGGGGATTTTTCAAACTGGTGGCGGCCAGGTCGTATGACTCACCATGCATGTTGTCCGGAAGAATCGTGGAACTGCTGTTTTTTAAATGAATCTTGCCGCCATGGATTGAAGCGCCGGCAAGATCAGCAAGATTTTCGCCGAAAAAGAATTTTCGGCAAGCCGGCCAAAGATTCCTGCGTTTCATTATCTCTACATCGTCAGCATTAAGAACTGCATAATCATCAGGACCCTGGGCAGCAAAAACTGTGAATTTGGAATCCACGTATGATGCAAAAGAGGTATATCGTTCAAGGTGATCCGGGGTAATATTCAGCAGGATGGCGGTTTTGAAAGACAGGCCCTGTTCAGAACCGCCGGTATCCAGTTGAAAGCTGCTGACTTCAGCCACTACAATGTCAGCATCCTGGACCCCGGAAAGATATTCAAAAAGCGGGGTGCCAATATTGCCGCCAACAAAGACTTTTTTGGAGGCGGCATTGAATATGTCGCCCAAGAGAGTGGTTACCGTGGTTTTGCCATTGGTGCCCGTTACTGCAATTACAGGTGTCTGCATGAATTGTGCCGCCACTGCCAGCTCTCCAATGACGGGGATATTCCGGCGTCTGGCCTCAGCCAGAGGTTCAATGGCGAGCGGGATTCCCGGACTGACGAAAATAAGATCAGCTGAGGTGAAAAAGTCTACAGTATGCCCACCCGTCTCAAAGTCAATATTGTTATCCAGAAGCCACGTAACAAATTCAGGAGAGATGGAGCTTTTGGGCGAAGATTCAGACGCAGAGACGCGGGCTCCATGATGCAGGAAAAACCTAACTGCAGCCCGGCCTGTTTTTCCAAGTCCTACAACAAGAATATGCCTGTCCTGCAGGTGGGAGATGGCACTTGATTTTTCCAGCTGTTTAGTCATGTCATTTACAATTATTGCTGTTTAGCATTGGATGCTACCTGAGTTTTAAGGTTGCAAGTGCCAGCAAAGCAAGAATGATGGATATGATCCAGAAGCGCACAACAACTTTTGGCTCGGCCCAGCCCTTTTTTTCGAAATGATGGTGAAACGGGGCCATGAGAAATATCCGCCTGCCACCGGAAATCTTAAAAAAGCCTACCTGGATTATGACAGACAGGGCTTCCATGACAAAAATACCACCGACAATTGCCAGTAAAATTTCCTGTTTTGTAATGATTGCTATGGTACCAAGCGTTCCGCCCATGGCCAGGGACCCCACATCACCCATGAACATCTGGGCGGGATAGGCGTTGAACCAGAGAAAACCAAGGGAACTGCCTACCAGTGCACCGCAGTATACTGCGAGCTCACCCGTGCCCGGGACAAAGGGGATCTGCAGATAGTCTGCCAGAAGCGCGTGTCCGGCGAGGTAAGAAAATACAAGGTAAACTGAACCGGTGATGATTATTGGTCCTGCCGCCAGGCCATCCAAACCGTCAGTGAGGTTGACTGCATTGGAGGCTCCTACAATAACGAACATGGCGAAAATGACATAAAACCAGCCGAGATCCGGCTTGAGAGCTTTAAAGAATGGAACACTCAGGTGCCCGTCAAAATTGGGATGACTGTAGAGAATAAATCCCAGGGAGAGGGCACCGACTATCTGCAGTAATAATTTGCCTCTGGCACTCAAGCCCTTGCTGCTGTTTACCGTGACTTTTCGGAAATCATCAATGGCGCCGATCGCACCAAACCACAGCGTAACCCCTAATATTACCCAGACATACCGGTTGGTAAGGTTGGCCCAGAGCAGGGTGGTGTTGATAATGGTGAAGATGATAAGCATACCGCCCATGGTTGGAATCCCTTCTTTCTTTAAGTGGGTTTCCGGGCCGTCGTTCCTGATCACCTGACCAATTTGCAGATTTCTGATATAGCGAATAAAGGCTGGGGCAACTAAAACAAAGAAGAGAAAAGCAGTGATTGCAGCGCCAATGGTCCGGAAAGTGATGTACCGGAAAACATTGAATCCAGCAAATAGGGTGCTTAGTGGGTATAGGAGGTGGTATAGCATGAGTTTTAGTTGCCCGCTGCCTTGAATATAGAGTTAGTGTTGCGCAGAAAAACAAGAACCTCTTCCATGCGCATGCCTCTTGAGCCTTTAACAAGAAGCCAATCGCCGGTTTTTATCTTGCCATGCCGCACTAATTTCTGCAGCCAGGATGCCAGATCTTTCTTACTGCTGAATCCTTTGGCCGCAGCTGGGTTCATACCGGCACTTCTTGCACTTGTGACCATATTTTCTGCCTGGCTGCCAAAAGCGGCCAGAAAGTCGATATCAAGTTTTCCTACTGTCCTGCCCAAAGTTTTATGCGCCTCATCAGTTTTATTTCCCAGCTCCAGCATGTCACCCAGAACAGCCACAGCCCGGTGATTTTTTTTAAGGTCCAGCAAGGTGTTAAGGGCAGCCAGCATTGATGCAGGATTGGCATTATAACAGTCGTTCAGGACTTTTAGGCCTGAAGGCAGTTCCTCAACACGGGCCCGTTTATCATAAGGCCTGAAAGCAGCAAGTCCACTGGTAATCTCCTCGATACCGATACCAACCCCATAGGTTAGCGCAGCTGCAGCAAGACTGTTTGTCACATTATGCTTACCCAGACCTGCTATTGTCGCCTGTCGGGTTTCATTGCCGATATGGAGATTAAACTCCATGCCGTTTTCCCCCAGGCTTTTTACTTTTGTGGCGCGGATAAATGCATCGGGGTGGAAGCCAAAGGTTATTTTCTCCTGGCCCAAAATCTCAGCCAGAGAACTGACAATCTCATCATCAAGGTTTACCGCAACCTTCCCCTCGGGTTTAAGGCCTGCAAAAAGTTCATTTTTGGCTTTTGCCACTCCCTGGATATCGCCTAAACCTTCCAGGTGTGCTTCTTGGACATTGATGATGCAGGCAACGTCCGGCTCGGCAATTTCTGTCAAGCTGGCAATTTCACCTGGCCTGTTCATGCCCATTTCCAGCACAGCTAACTCGTGCTCCGGTTTCAAGCCGAAAAGAGTTAACGGAAGACCGATTAGATTATTAAAATTGCCTTCGGTTTTTAAAATGACATGATTTTGACTGAGGATAGCAGCGGTCATTTCCTTGACCGTAGTTTTACCGGAACTACCGGTTATGGCTAAGACCCGCAGGTTATTATTCCAGCGGCGCAAACTGCCAGCGAGCTGCCCAAGTGCCACGAGCGTGTCGGGGACGAGCAGGACAGGGATGGCAGGATGAAAATCTAGATCAGGTTGTTTCTGTCCAGGGATGTGGTTAATGAGAAGTCCGGTTGCACCTTTTTGAATTGCTTTTCTGGCAAACATTCTGCCATCAAAGTTTTCACCTTTCAGGGCAACAAAGAGGTCGCCTGCTTCAATTGTCCGCGTATCGGTAGATATGTTGTTGAAAATAAAAGATTTTTCAAAGGGGAAGAGTAAATGTCCTCCGGTTATCTGTTGGATCCATTCAAGCTTCCAGGCTGGAAGTGCACCGGACTTTGCCTGCAGTTGCATTTCAGCTTCAATCCGGTCATCGAAGAAAATTTTTCCGTTTCTGCTGATCTGGTAATTTTCATGCCCTTTGCCGCTGATAAGAATGACATCATGCGGCTTGGCAAATCTGATAGCAGTTCTGATAGCCATGTGACGATTCACTAAGATATCATAGCCTTTCCCCTCTTGCAGTTTGAGCGTATCCGGAGCTGATACCTTTTTAAGGCCTGTTCTGGCAAGTCCCTCTTCTATTTGTGTCAGTATCGTACCAGGAGATTCAGAACGGGGATTATCTGAGGTTGCCAGCACCAAATCACAGAGTTTGCCAGCAATTTCACCCATAAGAACCCTTTTGCCGCGATCACGGTCGCCGCCACAGCCAAAAACACAGATCAGCCGTTTGGGTTTGAGTTTCCGCAGGGCTGTCAAAACATTTTCAAGGGCATCGGGGGTATGGGCATAATCCACAAAGACTGCGGGACTTCCCGGAGTCTTTAAGTTTATTCCAACCCTTTCGAGTCTGCCCGGAATAGTTTTTACATCTTCCAGACCGTTTTGCATGCAGTCCGGTTTTTCACCATGCGCCACTCCAATACCGATGGCGCAGAGCATATTCCGCAGGTTGAACTCTCCAACCAGAGGAGTTTTCAAAGATATAGACCCCGCAGGAGACGTGATTTCAGATGTGATGCCGCTTATATCTATGGTGAAATTTTGCGGGTGTATGTCACAGTCGCTGCTCATACCGCATGTTATAATGGCTGGAGAATCTTCGTGGGTCTGAAACAGAAATTTCAGCTCCTCGTGCATTAATTTACTCCAGTTATTATTTTCTCTCTTAGAAGCGTTATCATCCTTTGCGTGGCTCGCTGCACCATCAAGTACAATGACAATTTTGCCGCCGGGTTTTAAGTAGTTAGTAAAAAGCAATTTTTTGCTCGTGAAATAATGCTGCATGTCAGCATGAAAATCGAGGTGATCTCTGCTTAAATTGGTAAATACCCCGATATCAAAACCCATTCCCGTCAGCCTTGACTGGGCCAGGGCATGTGAAGATACCTCCATGACCACATCCGTTATATCCTCATCAGCCATTGTGCGCAGCAATGCAAAAAGGGTGGGCGATTCCGGAGTTGTGAAGGGGGCTTCCATTTCAATATGTTTGTTGTTTTTATTGCGATAGCGGTAGTTCACGGTCCCTATAACTCCTGGGCGCCTGCCACAGGCCTTTAACAGCGACTCAACCAGAAAAGTTGTAGTTGTCTTGCCATTGGTTCCTGTCACCCCGATTACTGTGAGTTGCCGGTCAGGATGGTCATAGTAATTTGCTGCCACATATCCCAGGGCAGTTTTAGTATCAGCGACTTCCACTATCGCAACCTGGGGCCATATCTTTGCGTCTGCTAAATATCCCTGCCAACCCTTATTCACCAGCAGAGCGGAGCAGCCTGCAGCAACTGCCTGGTTTAAATAGTTGTGGCCATCAACGGAAAGACCCTTGAGGGCGGCAAACAGATTTCCAGCCCGCACTTTCCTGGAATCTGTACAAAGTCCGGTGATTTCAGTTTGTTTTATATCACCGGCAATGTTGTGATCAACTCCTGCAAGTAAAAGTTTCAGCTGCTTTGTATCAGTGAGTGCCGGCATTAATATGACCCAAGAAACTGGATGATTGTTAACTTTATGTTTCTCATATCTCCTGCTGCATCTCCAGAATACAGATTCCGCCGTTTTTGAGCTCCGTGCCGGCAGCAGGGTGTTGCGAAATTATTCTGCCCCTGCCGACAAGCTTAATTTTCAGGTTATAATGCTGGAGTACCTGCAAACCTGCCCGCAGGCTTTTCCCAGTGACGTCAGGCATGTTCTTTTTGTTCTTTATTGATGCAATAATATCGTTTTTTTCAGGTGTAAGTGGATCTTTATTTGTCGCTAATATACTTCCACCAGTAGTCCAGAAATCGGGGGAAGGCACCAATGGTGGCTGATCTGCCACATAAAGCATTTTCTGAATCATGTCCTGGTCAGGACTCAGGACCGAAAAATTATTTCCAAAGGCTTTCAGTGCATCGGGATAGACCGTATCATCACTTTCAGGATAGGAAAGGAGGGCGATCATGGTCAGTTTTGGATTTCTGCCGGGAATGGCCCCCAACATTATGCTTTGCGTGATGCGGGAAGTTTGCTCGCTCAATGCGGGTAGAGTATTGTCTTCCTTTACAGGATCAGAATTTTCAGGGGCTGCCTCAAACCGGTGGGTTTCAAAAAACATCGGTGTTTGAGAAGTCTTACTTTTACTGCTGATATTCAACCATTTGGCTGCAAGGAAATCTAATAAATCACTGCTGGTGTCAGGATGCAGTGACACAGTTTGTGCAGCTCCACTCAGGGCCGGTTCAACTGGAGTGGGATTTTCTTTTGAGTAAGCCTTGTTGAGCAGATGCGGGTATACGATCTTGCCATTATTCATAAGTGCTGTGAAACCGGTGAGAAGGCGCAGGGCAGAGGTATAAAAGGCAGGATCAGTTAAAGCAATAGATGTGGTGGCGAAAGTTTCATCTTTGAGAGGTATATCTGTTACTGGTTTTTGGTCAAAACCCAAGAGTTGGGCAAAGTGAATAAGATCCGCTGGTTCAACATTGTCAACCATGGGTGCAACAGATAATTTTCTCCTTTTTAGTTTTTCAGGTTCAATGACTCTTAAAGGTGCAGCTTCATCCATGTTGTCAAGGGCTTGAGACTTTCTAAGGTTTTTTAAATTGATTGCAGCAGCCTGCTGGAAAATTTGAGCCAGCTCACCGGGATACACCGGTTCGGTGATAACATGGTTATTGAGCGCCGAGCTGGAAAACTCCCAGTAGCGATTCGGATTGAATGCGGGATAACTGGCCATGGCAAGTATCCCCCCGGTATTGGCGTCCATGAGGAGAAAAGCGCCGCTTTCGGCCCCGGTAATCATGATTCTTTTCTCCAGAAAGCGTTCAATTTTGGACTGGAGCATCAGGTCAAGATTCAATACAAGATGGGTGCCGGTCTGGTTAAATTCTGTTGTGGCACTGAAGTGCAGGTCTTCCAGCTCCGCACTGTTTATCTCATCGCCCCGGAGGAGAGTATTGTATCGAAATTCCATGCCGTCAAGACCCTGGTCATTCTCAACAAAGCCGACTGCATGAGCAGCAGTTCCATTATTAGGATAAAAACGTTTTGCCTCAACAACCTGGTAAATGCCCTTAAGATTAAGCTCTTTTATGCTTTCTGCCTGGCTTTGGTCGATTCCCTGGGCAATCCAGACAAATCCCCTTTCACTTTTTAAGCTTGCCAAAAGCTTGTTTTGCTCTAATCCGAGGATTTCTTCCAGCATTCTGGCAGAAGCAGCAGGATCTTCCATTTCGAGGGGACGGGCGTAAATGGCATAGGTCTCATAGGTGGCTGCCAGGCGTCTAAAATTGCGGTCGTAGATGTCGCCTCGCGGTGCGATCGTTTGGGCTGATGCGAAGGCTTCTCCAGGCCTGTTTTGCTTAAGCCAGGTAAAGACTTCGGAGATGGCATATAGTTTCTCCTTATGAAACAAGAAGGCCCCGGATCCTATAATTAGGATAAGGGCCAAAAGAAGAAGCAGCTTCTTCCAACTATTATCTAAAAGCGACTTTCTCCGTCTTTGTAGTTTTTTCTTAGCGTGATCAGTCATGTAGCATCAAAAACTCCTATGAATTACTGCAAATTTTGGGTTCCTGTATTGTTGATTGTTGGCCTTCACCTGAGCATCAATCGACGAATTGCTCCGTTACGGATACCGGATTTGGTTTTCCACAGGAGACTGCAGGCCGATTTTTTGAGCAGCCGCCTCCATCTGGTTCTGGGTCAGCATCAGGTCATGTTTTGCAATAAGCAACTTTTTTTTAGTATCTAACTCATTGTTGATAGCTCTGTTGCTTCCAATTTGGTCCAGGGCAACCTGAACCTGAAGGCCATACCAGATGGTTGAGCTGATGCCTATGATGAGCGTTACCAGAAGCATGGCACCAATAGTTTTCCACATAAGTTTGGAGGCAGGCAAAAGCTCCCGGGAGGCAGGGGAAGACTTTTTCCTTGTGCTTTTTATTTTGTTCCTGCCTTTTGCCATGATAAAATTGCTAGAATAATCCCTGAACATTTTGAGTTCCTCCCCTTTCTCAACCTTTCATAGCAGATATGCTGCGCGAAGTTTGGCGCTTCTTGCCCGTGGATTCATCCTGATCTCTTCTGCACTTGGAATAACAGGCTTTTTCGTTAATACATGCAGCTCAGGGTTGTTTTTGAATTTCCATTTTACCAGCCTGTCTTCCAGGGAGTGGAAGGCAATGATGCATATCCTGCCCCCTGGTTTAAGAATTTTTGTTATGGTATCCAGTAAAACCGTCAGGTTTTCGAGTTCCTTATTAACTGCGATTCGCAGGGCTTGGAAAACCTTTGTTGCCACATGAATTTTCCGGGGCTGAAATTTTCTTGGCACTGCTCCGGCAATAATGCGGGCAAGATGCGAGGTCGTTTTTATCCTGTTTTGGATTCTTTCTGCAACTATATGTGACGCTATGCGTCGGGCCTGCCTTTCTTCACCGTAGTAGTAAAAAATGTCTGCCAGATCTTCCTGGCTAAATTCATTGACAATTTCTTCAGCACTTGGATGTGTGCGTTTATCCATGCGCATGTCGAGGGGGCCATTTGCCTGGTAGCTGAAGCCTCTTTCTCCGGAGTCAAACTGTAATGAGGAAACACCGAGATCCAATAACATTCCATCCACTTTGAGTATACCCAGTTCAGTCAACCCATCCATAATTTCAGCGTAGTTCCGATGCAGGGCATTAAATCTTCCCCTAAAAGGGGCCAGCCTTTTCTTGGCCAGTTCCAAGGCACTTGCATCACACTCAAAACCAATGACACGGCCTGAAGGCCCGCAGGACTGCAAAATTTTTTCAGCATGGCCGCCAAGGCCAAGAGTGCCATCAATATATATCCCGCCGTCTACAGGGAGCAGGAAGCGGATTACTTCTTCGAGAAGAACAGGAGTGTGGATTGCAGGGGAAGAATCGGAGTTTGAGGATTGAACCATGGAGGGGCAAGGCTTTTTCGCGGTTAGATTGTTCCTCGCATCCGTCACGGCATCCCCAATGATTAAAGTATGCCCAGGGCTGATAAGCTTTGTTCGAAATCGCTGAACTTGTCTCTGGTCATCTTTCTTTCCTTTTCCCAGGCGGTTTTGTCCCAGATTTCGAAGTGGTCAAGCATACCGTTCAGCACAACATCCTTTTTTAAGTCAAAATCCGTCCTCAAGGTTGGCGGAAGGAGAATTCTGCCTTGTTTGTCCAGGATACATTCACTAACTCCGGAAATAACATAACGCCTGAAGGAATCCATACCAGGCTGTTTTTTTCCCTGGACGAGCAGGGTTGTTTCAATCCGTTCCCAGACTTTTACAGGAAAAGCTTTCAGACACTTGTGCCAGTTTGTGACCATTAACTGTTCATTTTTATGGTCCTGAAGCACATCACGGAACCTGCTTGGAATATTAAGCCTTCCCTTTGTGTCCAGTGTGTGTTCTGAACGGCTGCGGAACCTGCTTTTTGATACATTGCTGCTGTCAGTCTTGGGCACTTGGCCACCCCTTTATTCCCTTTTATCCCACTTTGCACCACTAGTGGTTCTTTTTATCGGATAGTTTGGGCCCATGTCAAGGAAAAATTATTGAAAAATTTGTTGGGTACAGGCCGGGAAAAACAAAGTTTTGCCTTATAACGGTTCTTTTTATCGGATAGTTTGGGCCCATGTCAAGGAAAAATTATTGAAAAATTTGTTGGGTACAGGCCGGGAAAAACAAAGTTTTGCCTTATAAC
>JGI2160J19893_10000524_pt1 | contig 12836 bp, 9 predicted proteins | sample DeeMarSeWOR28_12_FD_19893 | JGI IMG/M metagenome (IMG submission 19893)
TGATAGCGCCGATCGCAATGGAAGAGGGGCTGAGGTTTGCAGTGAGAGAAGGAGGCAGGACGGTTGGTGCAGGAGTTGTTACAGAAGTTATTGAGTAGTTAGTTCGGAATGACAGAAAAAAAACTATATAAGAAGGAATGAGGAATCACAATGCAGGACATAATACTTTTACAATGCACAGCATGTAAAAACAAAAACTACTCAACATTGAAGAACAAGAAGAATACTCCGGACAAACTGAACCTGAAGAAATACTGCAAGCACTGCCGGAAGCATGTTGAGCATAAAGAGACAAAGGCTTAGTGCAGAATAAAGAACTAAGAACACAGATCACAGACAGTAAAGCAGGAAGTCTGGGTTCTGTGCTCTGTAATCTGAAATCTGAGATACGTAGGCCAGTAGCTCTAACGGCTAGAGCGTCGGACTCCAAATCCGAGGGCTGGGGGTTCGAATCCCTCCTGGCCTGCCATTTTTAACGACTGTAAAGAAGGGACTGGAAAATGTTTAACAAGATAAAGAACTTTCTCAAAGAAGTCAAAATTGAGATGAAGAAGGTTGTCTTCCCTTCAAAGGACGAAGTGGTTGGTTCCACAAAGGTGGTCATCGTCCTTGTACTTGTCATAGCGGTTTTTTTGGGATTTGTTGATTTTGTGCTGTCAAAACTGATCGGCATACTGGTGAGGTAAACATAATGGCTAAAGAGTGGTATGTAGTACACACATATTCGGGCTTTGAAGATAAGGTTAAAATGCACATACGGGACAATGCCCGAAGAAGAGGAATGGAGGACAAGATTGACCAGATTCTCATTCCGACAGAAAAAGTTGTTGAGCTGAAATCAGGCAAGAAAAAGGAAAAAGAAAAAAAGTTCTATCCCGGATACATTCTTGTTCAGATGGAACTTACCGATGAAACGTGGCACCTTGTCAGCAGCGCTCCGAGGGTAACGGGTTTTGTCGGCGGCGACAGGCCGGCACCTCTGGCACCGGAAGAGATCGATGCTGTTGTAACGCAGATAGAAGAAGGTCCTTCTACCCAGATTAAGACCCATTTTGACCGGGGTGATGCAGTCAGAATAATAGACGGGGCCTTTGTAAACTTCAACGGCGTCGTTGATGACATAGATGAAGATCATGACAAATTGAAAGTTATGGTAACAATTTTTGGCAGGCAGACGCCTGTTGAACTCAACTATCTACAGGTGGAGAAATCGTAAAAAGATAAAAATTTAAAGATAAAAAATCAAAAATATGGATTGAAAAGAACTAATGAAAAGGAAAACAATTCCTTAATTTTGCATTTTTCATTTTAATATTTGATTTTTCAGTTTTGGAGGTTCAGATGGCAAAAGAAATAATGGGACAGGTTAAGCTTCAGATTTCAGCGGGCAAGGCAAATCCGGCTCCTCCCATAGGACCGGCACTTGGTCCCTACGGGATTAATATCATGGATTTTTGCAAGGCCTTTAACGCACAGACACAGGCCCTTGGGGATACCATTATCCCTGCGGTATTGACCATATATAAGGACAGGTCATTTTCATTTATTCTCAAGACACCGCCTGCATCTGAACTGATAAAGAAGGCGGCAGGAATAATTAAAGGCTCCGGAGAACCAAACAAGGAAAAGGTGGGAAAACTGACCACGGCCCAGGTAATGGAAATTGCCCAGACCAAGATGCCGGATCTGAATGCATTTGATGTAAACATGGCAGCGGAGACCATCAAGGGCACAGCCAGGAGCATGGGAGTTGAAATCGTAGACTAAATTAGAAATTAAAAATAATAAGTCAAAATTAAGAAATAAAGAAAATTCTTTTGAATTTCTTTATGGGAGCATGAAATGAGTAAAAAGCATATAAGTGCAAAAGAGAAGGTAGACAGAACAAAGCAGTATGAGATACTGGAGGCAATATCCATTGTCAAGGATACAGCCCATACAAAATTCGATGAGACAGTTGACCTCGCCATCAATCTCGGTGTTGATCCCAGAAAATCCGAGCAGATGGTCCGGGGCAGTGTTGTTTTGCCGCACGGCCTTGGCAAAGAGGTAAGAGTGCTCGTATTCGCCAAAGGGGAAAAGGCAAGTGAGGCTGAAGCGGCAGGAGCTGCTCATGTTGGAGCCGACGATCTTGTAGAAAAGATTCAGGGTGGTTGGATGGATTTTGATAAAGTGGTTGCAACACCTGACGTTATGGGCCTCGTGGGCAAACTTGGAAAGATCCTGGGGCCGCGGGGCATGATGCCGAACCCGAAATCAGGTACGGTTACCTTTGATGTGGGAAAGGCGGTTCAGGACATATCGGCAGGTAAGGCAGACTACAGGACGGAAAAGGCAGGTGTTGTACACGTATCAATTGGCAAGGTATCTTTTGAAAGCGATAAGCTTATAGAGAATGCAAAGACGGTCATCAAGGCGCTGGAAAAGGCCAAACCTGCTTCCAGTAAAGGAAAGTATTTCAAAAAAATATCGATATCATCGACTATGGGGGTTGGCATACCCCTGAATGTTGCCAGTGTGGCAGCGTAAGGTCAGACAGGACTATTAATCAGAATCAGGAAGCATTAAGAGAAAATAAACTGGTCAGAGACTGCAGGTGCAAGTCCACAGCCTTCCAGCCTTGTCGGATGTTCTCATGTAGAGGCTGCAGGAATTGCTTAAAAGAAGAAAGTCAGCCTGCACAGACTGAGGTAAGCAGATACAATTCGGAATAGCAGGGTCACAATATGGCATTATCCTCAATGTATGACTTACTGCCTTTTTGTACTGAGGTCTCTGATCCACAAAGGAGGTGGAGAATCTGAATAAGGAAGAAAAGAAACGTGTGGTTTCAGAACTTCAGGACAAGTTCACCAGAGCCAAAGGTCTCGTATTTACCGACTATCGCGGGCTGAATGTGGAGGAGATATCCGGACTCAGGAACAATCTGAGGGAATCTGCTCTTGAGTACAGAGTGGTGAAGAATACTCTTGCCAAAATAGCCGCAGAAGGGACGTCTGTTGATAAAGCAAAAGACATCCTTGTCGGACCCATTGGTATTGCAGTGGGATACGATGATCCTGTGCTGGTGGTGAAAAAGGTACTGGAGTTTAACAAGACGAATGAGAAGCTTGAGATCAAAGGCGGTATTGTTGAGGGGAGTATCTGTTCCCCTGATGAGCTGAAGAGCATCTCGAAACTTCCTCCAAAGGAAGTGCAGCTTGCCATGCTTGCTGGAGTAATGCAGGCTCCTGCAACAAAGCTTGCCGGATTGCTGAGCGCAACAGTGACAAGATTTGCCTATGCTATGGAAGCGTTGAAAAACAAAAAGAGTGAAACAGAAAACTGATAATAATTTAAATTTGCGAATAAAAAGAAGGAGGACACCATGGCTGTAACAAAGGAAAACGTATTTGAGTTCATTGATAAAATGACTATTCTTGAGATGTCGGAGTTTATTAAGGAATTTGAGGAGCGCTATGATGTAACGGCGGCTGCACCGGTAGCCGTTGCTGCAGCCGGAGTTCCAGCTGCAGGCGGAGAAGCAGCAGCTGCAGAAGAAAAGACCAGCTTTGATGTTGTCCTGGCTGCAGTAGGTGACAAAAAGATTCAGGTTATCAAGGCTGTTCGGGAGGCTACCAGCCTTGGTCTGAAAGAGGCAAAAGAGCTCGTTGACGGCGCTCCCCAGCCTGTGAAGACAGGAGTACCGAAAGAAGAAGCTGAGGCACTGAAGGCTGCACTTGAAGAGCAGGGCGCAACAGTAGAATTGAAATAAATTAATTTAGGATCCAAGGATCCAAGGGGCCGGGGATTCAAGTATAGCAACATCAGAATGCTATCACTGGAATCCTGGAATCCTGGAATCCTGGAATCCTTCTTCAAAGGAGAAACATGGCAGAGGGTCAAAGAGTAAGAAAGAGTTTTGGGAAAGTACCCGCTATTTTGTCTATTCCCAATTTGATAGAGATCCAGAGACGTTCTTTTGATCGTTTCCTGCAGGAAAACGTGCCTTCTTCAAAGCGAGAAGAGATGGGACTGCAGGCGGCTTTTCACAGTGTCTTCCCCATAACTGATTATAATGAAACGGCGTCTATCGAGTTTCTTGAGTATATTCTCGGCACGCCTAAATATACTCTGCGCGAGAGCCTCGCAAAGGGTGTGAATTACGCAACGCCGCTGAAAATCCGCGTAAAGCTCAACCTCTGGGAAAAGGCAGAATCAGGCGAGAAGAAGCTGAAGGAGTCAAGAGAACAGGAAGTCTATCTCGGGGAACTTCCCCTAATGACAGAGACAGGTACCTTTGTTATCAATGGAGTTGAGCGGGTCATCGTGAGTCAGCTTCACAGATCCCCGGGCATCTTTTTCAGTCATGACAAGGGTAAATCTGCCAGCGAGAAAGTACTTTTTTCTGCCAGGATAATTCCAGCGCGTGGTTCATGGTTCGATTTTGAGTTTGATACAAAAGATACACTGTATGTACGTATTGACCGAAGAAAAAAACTCCATGCCACAATTATCCTCAAAGCTCTTGGATTCTCTGAAGAACAGATCCTCAGAACGTACTATCCGATAGAAGAAGTCACAATTAAAAAAGGAGTTGCCATACGGCAGCTGAGCGAAGTCCTGATAGGTCTCAGGACTGCTGAAGGAATCAATGATCCCAAGACCGGAGAAGTACTTGTAAGAGAAGGCGGCAGAATTACAAAGGCGGCCTTCAGGAAGATTGAGGCAGCAAAAATCAAGGAAGTTGCGATTTCCCGGGAGGAACTTACAGGCCGTGTAACACTGACTGATCTTATAGACCCTGAAACGGGGGAGGTCATGCTCGAGAGCAACGAGGAAATGACAGAGGAAGTCGTCGATAAGGTCCTGTCAATGAACATCCCCTCACTGCAGCTGCTCTTTATTGATGGTATCCGTTATCTGCCTTCATTGAGGAATACGCTTCTTCTCGATAAGGTGGCAAGCACTGATGAAGCGCTTGTTGAGATATATAAAAAGCTGAGACCGGGCGAGCCTCCGTCAGTGAATGATGCCCGGGCGCTGTTTGAAGGGCTCTTTTTCGACCCCAAGAGATATGACCTTTCTGTAGTGGGGAGACTGAAGCTGAACAAAAGGCTTGGACTGGATATTCCCCTTGAGACGCGGGTCCTTTCAGAAAAGGACATTATAGAAATACTCAGGTATCTTTTTGATCTCAGGGCAGGCAAAGGGGAAATCGATGACATCGATCACCTTGGCAACAGACGAGTGAGGGCAGTGGGTGAACTCCTTGAAAACCAGTTCAGGATAGGTCTTGTGAGAATGGAGAGGGCCATCAAGGAAAAAATGACGCTCACCGAACTGGAGACGGCAATGCCCCATGACATTATCAATGCAAAACCGGTCATTGCGGTGATTAAGGAATTTTTCGGCTCCAGCCAGCTGAGCCAGTTTATGGACCAGACAAATCCCCTTTCAGAGATAACTCACAAAAGGAGATTAAGTGCCTTGGGGCCGGGAGGTCTGACACGGGAACGGGCAGGTTTTGAAGTGAGGGATGTGCATCCCACACACTATGGCCGTATCTGCCCCGTTGAGACGCCTGAGGGACCAAACATAGGACTCATAACATCACTTGCGTCCTATGCGAGAGTGAATGATTTTGGTTTTATTGAATCGCCCTATCGCAAGGTAAAAAATGGGCAGGTTACGAAAGATATCGAGTATCTTTCTGCCATTGACGGTGAAAAGTATGTTATAGCCCAGGCCACGTCACCCATGGACGACAAGGGGAATCTGACGGGGGAAACGGTGTCAGCCAGGGTTGGCGGAGACTTCAAACTCGTTACCACTGAAGAAGTAGAATATATGGACGTTTCACCAAAGCAGATCGTCAGCGTATCCGCTTCACTTATACCTTTCCTTGAAAATGATGATGCGAACAGGGCCCTGATGGGATCGAACATGCAGCGGCAGGCTGTTCCTCTTCTTCATACTGATGCCCCGAGAGTTGGCACGGGCATGGAGGGTGTTGCAGCAACAGATTCAGGAGTTACGGTAATGGCGAAAAGGCCGGGGATTGTGGAGTCTGTTGATGCGTCACGGATTATCGTAAAGTGTAATGACGGTGGCGTGGACGTCTATGAGCTGATAAAGTTTTACAGGTCAAATCAGGCAACCTGTATAATCCAGAAACCTATTGTCAGTCTTGGTTCAAGGGTAAAGAAGAACCAGGTCCTCGCTGATGGTCCTGCGACGGATATGGGAGAACTGGCGCTGGGGAGAAATGTGCTGGTCGCCTTTATGCCCTGGGGAGGGTACAACTTTGAGGATGCCATTATTATCAGCGAACGTCTGGTAAAAGATGACGTCTACACTTCAATCCATATCGAAGAATTGTCTATAGAGGCACGGGAAACCAAACTCGGGCCGGAAGAAATAACCCGGGACATTCCGAATATAGGAGAAGAAGCCCTTGCCGACCTTGATGAGAGCGGCATTATTCGCACAGGGGCCAAGATAAAGCCGGGAGATATCCTGGTGGGAAAGGTTACTCCAAAGAGTGAAACCCAATTAACTCCGGAGGAGAAACTGCTCAGGGCAATTTTTGGTGAAAAAGCAGAGGAGGTGAGAGAGAACTGCCTCTATGTACCGCCGGGGATTGAAGGCACGGTGCTTGATGTGAAAGTCTTTACACGGAAGGGATCAGCCAAGGATAAAAGAACGCAGAGCATCGATGAAGATAAAATTGCACAGCTGGAGCGTAACCTTGAAGATGAAGTCAGGATATTGAGAGAAAACAGTCACCTCAAGATACGGGAACTCCTTCTTGATGAAAAGGTTGATGAGGACCTGAGGATAACAGGAATAAAAGGGGCCCTCTGCGAAAAGGGGAAGAGTCTTAGCGAAAAGGTTCTTGAGAGCATTCCCGATAGCTCACTGAAAAAGATATCACTGCAGAGTGAGGAGAAAAAGGAGCTCATCCGAAATATCGAGATCGAGACTTCCAATAGAATCAAGATCCTTGAAAGCGAGCATGCCAGGAGGATGGAACAGTTTAAAAAGGGAGATGACCTTCCGCCCGGCGTCCTCAAGATCGTAAAGGTGTATGTCGCCATGAAACGAAAGATTTCAGTGGGTGACAAGATGGCAGGCAGGCACGGCAACAAAGGAGTTATCTCCATAGTTGTACCTGAAGAGGACATGCCCTATATGCCGGATGGAACACCTGTCGATATCATTCTGAACCCTCTTGGAGTTCCATCACGAATGAATGTTGGACAGATACTGGAGATCCACCTTGGATGGGCTGCAAAGGCGCTGGACCAGTATGTTGCAACACCGGTCTTTGAGGGTGCCAGCGAAAAGGAAATTAAAGATATGCTCCAGGAGGCATATGAGAAGAATTATGGAAAGCCCGGAACAAATAAATATGCTGCTGACTTATTCAGGCAGATGACAGTCAACGGTCAGGTAACGCTCATTAACGGCAAGACAGGCGAGCCTTTTCAGAAGCCTGTGACAGTGGGTCATATGTATATCATGAAGCTTCACCACCTGGTTGAAGACAAAATACATGCCCGCTCGATCGGACCTTACTCACTTGTTACGCAGCAGCCTCTCGGTGGTAAAGCACAGTTTGGCGGACAGAGGCTGGGAGAGATGGAGGTCTGGGCCCTTGAAGCATACGGTGCTGCATATACATTGCAGGAATTCCTGACGGTAAAGAGTGACGACGTCACAGGAAGGGCACGGGTGTACGAAGCTATAGTAAAGGGCGATGCCAACCTTGAGCCCGGGGTGCCCGAGTCATTCCATGTATTGATCAAGGAACTCCAGAGTCTGGGACTTGATGTTGATCTCCTGGAGGAGAAATCAGGTGAGAGGCCGAAAGTGACGAGTTCGAAGCGTAAAGTGTCTGCTTCAGGTTAATGAAGCAGAAAAGATATATAAAAAATTCAGATTGATAGATTAGAAAGGGGATTCAGTGGAAGATATTTATTCGATATTTGAAAAGCCAAAGAATCCAACGGAGTTTGAGGCTATTACAATCAGGCTTGCGTCTCCCGAAAAGATTCGGGCATGGTCCTATGGTGAAGTCAAAAAGCCCGAGACAATAAACTACCGTACATTCAAGCCGGAGCGGGACGGGCTCTTCTGTGCCAAGATCTTCGGGCCGGTCAAGGACTGGGAATGCATATGCGGCAAGTACAAGAGAATGAAGCACAGGGGCGTTGTCTGCGACAAATGTGGAGTTGAAGTCATCCAGTCCAAGTCAAGAAGGGAGCGTCTCGGTCATATTGAGCTGGCAACACCTGTTGCCCACATATGGTTCCTGAAGGGCATCCCTTCACGGATCGGAACGCTGCTGGACATGACCATGCGTCAGCTGGAAAAAGTTCTCTACTTTGAGACCTTCGTCGTTGTTGATCCGGGAGAGACAAAACTGAAACCACGGGAACTGCTCAGTGATGAGGAATATAGAAAGGCAGTTCAGGAATTTGGCGACAAATTTAAGGCAGGTGTGGGAGCAGAAGCAGTCAAGGAACTCCTGAGGAGTCTGGATCTTGATGCCCTTGCAAAGGAATTGAGAACAAAGATCCGTGCATCTACTTCTCAGGGAGTAAAAAAGAAACTTACCAAACGCTTGAGAGTTGTCGAGGCATTTCGAAAATCAGGCAACAAGCCTGAATGGATGATTATGGATGTGGTCCCCGTTCTGCCCCCTGATCTCCGTCCCCTGGTGCCCCTTGAGGGCGGAAGGTTTGCCACATCAGACCTGAATGATCTGTACCGGAGGGTAATCAACAGGAATAACAGGCTCAAGAGGCTGATGGAACTGAATGCCCCCAGCGTTATCATCCGCAATGAAAAAAGAATGCTGCAGGAGGCTGTTGATGCTCTCTTTGATAATGGCAGGAGAAGCCGTGTGCTCAAGGCCGCGACAAAGAGGCCTCTGAAATCTCTCAGTGATATGATCAAGGGAAAACAGGGTCGTTTCAGGCAGAACCTCCTTGGAAAGAGAGTAGATTACTCGGGACGTTCCGTTATTGTTGTGGGGCCTGAACTGAAACTCCATCAGTGCGGCCTGCCCAAGTATATGGCCCTTGAACTGTTTAAACCCTATATATTCAGCAAGCTTGAAGAAAAGGGGTATGTTACGACAATTAAGGCTGCCAAGAAGATTGTTGAAAGAGGTGAGGACATTATATGGGATTGCCTTGATGAAGTGATCAGGGAACATCCCGTCCTGCTGAACAGGGCCCCTACCCTGCACCGTCTTGGTATGCAGGCCTTTGATCCTGTGCTTGTAGAAGGCAAGGCAATCAGGCTTCACCCGCTGGTCTGTACAGCGTTCAATGCTGACTTTGACGGTGATCAGATGGCAGTGCATGTGCCTCTGTCAATAGAAGCTCAGGTTGAGGCACGGGTGCTCATGATGTCTGTGAATAACATTCTCAACCCTGCCAATGGAAAGCCCATTGCAACCCCGACCCAGGATATGGTCCTTGGCATTTATTACCTGACAAAGCTGAAGACGGGTGCCCGGGGTGAAGGGAAGATATTCTCAAGCCCTGATGAGGTGAGAATTGCATTTGATGCAGGAATCATGGACCAGCACGCAGGTATTAAAGTCAGGATGAATGGCGAACTTGTAGACACAACGGCAGGGCGCATTATCCTTGGAGAGATACTGCCGGAAGGTCTTGGTTTCCCAATGATTAACAAAGTTATGACGAAAAAGGAAACGGCAAAGCTCATAGAGGTCTGTTATAAAAGGCTCGGCAGGAAAGCGACGGTGGTCCTTCTTGACGACATAGAAAAGCTCGGCTTTGCTTCAGCCACGCTCTCGGGTAATTCCATCTGTATAGAAGATATGCATATGCCGACGAAAAAAGCATCGATCATTTATGCAGCTGAACAGGAAGTCCGTGATGTTGAGAATCAGTATTCCGAAGGGCTCATAACAAATGGTGAGCGGTATAACAAGGTTATTGATATCTGGGCCAAAGTTACAGAAGACATTGCTGCTGAGATGATGAAAGAACTCGGTGCTGAGGGTCTGGACGATATATCTCAATTAAGTGAGGAAGAGCTGCTGGAAAGGCGGTCTTTTAATAATGTCTTTATGATGGCTGATTCAGGGGCCCGAGGTTCTGCTGCCCAGCTCAGGCAGCTTGCAGGAATGAGGGGACTCATGGCTAAGCCGTCAGGAGAGATTATTGAGACTCCGATCACTGCGAACTTCAGGGAAGGACTCACCCCTCTGCAGTATTTTATATCAACTCATGGCGCCAGAAAAGGTCTGGCTGACACGGCCCTGAAGACAGCCAACTCCGGGTACCTTACAAGAAGGCTTGTGGACGTAACACAGGACGTCATTATCCGAATGGATGACTGCGGGACGTCAAATGGTATTACTGTTACCAGCCTCATTGAGGGTGGAGAAATTATTGAACCTCTTGAGGAGAGGATCTACGGACGTGTTCTTGCAGAGACCGTAAAAGACCCGATTACAAACAAAAAAATTGCGTCTGCGAACCAGGAGGTCGATGATGAGCTTTCAGAGCAGATCGTAGCTGCTGGTATTGATCGTGTCCTGATACGGTCTGTTTTGACCTGTGAAGCGAGGAAAGGTGTCTGCAGGCTCTGCTATGGTAGGGACCTTGGCAGGGGCGGCATTACTGAGACAGGGGAAGCCGTTGGTATCATTGCTGCACAGTCGATCGGTGAACCGGGCACCCAGCTTACCATGAGAACCTTCCACATTGGAGGAACGGCGACACGAATGGTTGAGCAGGCAGACCTTCAGTCAAAGAACAAGGGAAAGGTAAAATTCATTGACCTTTCCACTGTTCAGAACAGGGAAGGTGCTCTCATCGTTATGAACAGGCATGGAAGTATTGCCATCGTTGATGACAAGGGAAGAGAGAGAGAAAAATACTCTATTGTCTACGGTGCAAAACTCAAGGTCAAGAACAGACAGAAGGTTGAAGCAGGGCAGCTGCTCGTGGAATGGGACCCCTATTCTCTGCCGATTATTACAGAGATGGGAGGCAAGATTGCCCTTGGTGACATAACGGAGGGAGTATCAGTTAAAGAAGAAGTGGATGAAGTGACGGGACTTTCCCATAAGGTGATCATTGACTACCCTGCTCACATGAGACCCAGGGTTACGATCAAGGATGAAAAAGGCAAGGCCACGTTACGACTTCCCAGCTCCAACGCCCTTGCCCGTTACCTTCTGCCCTCAGGATCTCACGTGCTTGTTGACAGGGGAACCATTGTTCATCCCGGTGATGTCATCGCGAAGATCCCGAGAGAGACGACAAAAACCAAAGATATTACCGGCGGTCTCCCAAGGGTGGCCGAACTCTTTGAGGCACGAAAACCAAAAGAGCAGGCTGTTGTAAGTGAAATAGATGGTGAGGTTGCTTTTAAAGGGTTTGAAAAGGGAATGAGAGTGGTCAGCGTCAAAGGTGCGGATGACACGCGGGAATATAAAATCCCGAAGGGAAAACATCTCAGCATTCATGAAGGTGACTGGATCAAGGCGGGTGAGGCATTGATGGACGGTTCAATCAACCCCCATAACATACTTGAGATTCTCGGCCCTGATGCCCTTCAGCGTTACCTTGTCGACGAGGTCCAGAAGGTGTACAGACTGCAGGGTGTTTCCATCAATGACAAACATATAGAAGTCGTTGTTCGTCAGATGATGAAGAAGGTGAAAATCGAAGATCCGGGAGACTCAGAGTTTCTTGCAGGAGAACAGATTGACAAGTTTGTCTTTGAGGATGAAAATGAGAAGGTTATCAAGGCAAAGGGCAAACCGGCAAAAGCCCAGCCCCTGCTTTTGGGAATTACAAAGGCATCGCTTTCCACCGACAGTTTTATCTCTGCTGCATCCTTCCAGGAAACAACAAGAGTTCTTACCGAAGCCTCAATCAATGGCATGAAGGATGAACTGAAGGGCCTGAAGGAAAACATTATCATGGGCAGACTCGTACCTGCAGGTACGGGAACAGAGATGTACAACGACACTTTTGTTGAATCCTCAGATGAATTGACAGGCAGTGAATAAGTGCCTGAGATACTACAGGTGATCAAAAAAAGGGAACTCTAACGGGTTCCCTTTTTTTTGTTTGTCATTCCCCGACTTGGAGGTTGTGTCGCAATCTTTTTTTGTCATCGCGAGACACCGAAGGTGGCGCCTGACTGCCGGCAGGCAGGTGGCGATCTCTTCTTTTTAATAACATTCAGGGATTGCTTCGTCGTTGCACTTCTCGCAATGACAAATATGTCACAGCCCCTTGATCGATGAATTTATTCGAAGAGGTTTAACTGGATTGTCCGATCAAGTCGGAAAATGACAGTGCAATTGGATTGAGTTTCATATTAGAACTTTGGAAGAGAATTTAAAATTTATTGCTGATTCAATGCTTGGCCGCCTTGCCAGGTGGCTGAGACTCCTCGGATATGACACACTGTATTTTACAGACATAGAGGACAGCCTGCTTCTGCGGATTGCCCGTGATGAACACAGGGTGCTGCTGACACGAGATACAGGTATCGTAAAAGTGAGAGGTCTGGGGGAGCATCTCCTGCTGTCTGAAAATGATTCCTTTGCTCAACTGGAGAACGTTCTCCATTCCTTTAACCTGATGAGAAAAGGGGTACTACCACCTCTGCACAGCAGGTGTACCGTCTGTAACGGTTCTCTTGCTGATATTAAGAAAGAAGAGGCAAGGGGGCATGTGCCTGAATATGTTTTTGAGACAGCATCGAGTTTCAGACGCTGCACAGAGTGCAACAGGATATATTGGAAAGGGACACACACCGACAGGATAGAGAAGAAACTGTCAGAACTATTG
>JGI2160J19893_10000526_pt1 | contig 12829 bp, 7 predicted proteins | sample DeeMarSeWOR28_12_FD_19893 | JGI IMG/M metagenome (IMG submission 19893)
GCGCTGGCATAACCGGGTTTGATACGTAAAGCATTCTCATAAGCCTGCCGCGCCTGTTCAAATTGACCCCGTTGGCGAAACACCACACCCAGATGGTTATAGGCAACGGAATCCGTAGGATTGATGGTAATCGCCTGCTTGAAGGCATGTTCAGCTTCTGTCAGTTTCTCTTGCTTCAGGTATAACAAACCCAGATTGGTAAAACTGGCAGAAAAATCCGGATATTCCTGCGTCAAGCCAGTAAATAATTGGATCGCTTTTGTGTCTTGCCCTGCTTTAACCGCGGAGACAGCCCGAGCATAGCTGGCTTTGGCGCCTGCCGGCATCACGGGCTGGGGGGTCGCTGTCTGTTTTTCCGGCTGGGTACTACACCCTGCCAGTGCAACAGCAATTATTACCACGACCAATTTAATAGATAACTTCCACATATGACTCAATTTTCTCATTCTTGGCATAACGTACGGGTTGTAATTTACCTAACACCTGTAAACTCTTTTTCACCCAATCATCATAAACACCGTCCTGCGTTCGTTTGACATTCGCAACGTGAATGTCAATCGCCTTTTCTTCGAAGGGATAGGCTTGTTCTTCCAGTAACAACTCGTATTGCTCGAGCTCGTCCGCAGACAATCCTTTCGGCCGTTGGGATTTCATCAAGGCACGGGCAAAATCATGATAGATTTCACCGATCTGGTACGTTGCCGCGGTCGTAACTTCTGCCACTTTGTAGTTCATGGCATTTTCATATGCCTTGATGGCATTCTGCATTTGACCCTTTTTCTTCTTCAAACTTTTCTTTAGCGGGATGGTCAGCTTGGTCTTTTGATAAGCAAGCTGATGCGGTTTCGCTAATTCCAGTACTGCGGTGGCGGCAAGATAATTAGTACGAGCGGTGCGTTGTTTACCGCCATTCCTGTCGGCTTGCACGATGTCATTCAGCCAGTAACCCCATTCCTTGGCCTGATTACCTTTACGATAATGCTCGGCAAGATAGTGACGAGCCTCTATCGCCGGCTCCAGCGGACTCGGATATTTCTTCACATAGGATTTGTAAACGTCTACTGCCTTGGTCTGCTTGCCGGCCTGATCATACATTTCCGCTGCTTGCCACATCATGTCACGCTGGTAAGCCACATCTCCTGAAGCAGCCGCAAGTACCAGCATCATACCTGCGGCTTTGGCCCCCTGACCGGTCTTGGTATAAGACAGCGCAAGTTTTTCCGTCACACCCTGTTGCAGTTTTTTCTCTTGCGGATAGCGGCGACGGAAATCCTCGAGTACAACGGTTGCTCGCGACCAGTCTTGCATTTGGATATACATGGTCGCCGCATCATACTCGGCTGTTATCCGCAAGCTTGAAGAAGGCACTACCTTGCCTACACGCAAAAAGTCATTTGCGGCCAACAGGTAGGCGCCCTTGTCACGTTGTGCTTCGCCCTGCTTATAGATGCTCGCTGCCAGACGATCCTCTATCGCCTTGTATTGTTTATCCTTGCGTGACGTCAGCTTCAGTACATTCTGATAGGCCCGCTCTGCCTGGACATATGCCCCAAGTTCAAATTCTGAATGCCCATAAACCGTCCAGGCCGTCTTGCGAATAGCGGGATCCGTAATGTCCTTGCGCTGGAGAATGATTTGCGCCGTCTCTGCTGCTCGTGGGTAATCCTTGAGCGCATACAGTTCTTCCGCGGTGTTGGCCAGTACAGCAGGAACACGTTTATCCGTTGGGAAACGCTGACTGAAGTTCAAGGCACTGTTGAGAGCTTGCTGCTGCCAAACCAGTTTATCCTGTGGGCTGAGTAGTGGCTGCAACTTCTTGTACGACAGCAAGGCAGCATATCCTGCTTCCGCACTCTTGGCATGTTGGGGATAATGATAGGCTGTTTTTTCATACTCTGTGACTGCGCGACCATACTGTTTACCTTCATACAAGGTTTCGGCCAGCAAGAAGTTCATGTTGGCCGCATCCTTGTCGGTGGGAAAGGAACGCAGGTAGGTCTCATACCAGTTTGAAGCACGTTGATAATCATCGGGTTTCTTCGATTTACGTGCAACCGCATGATAATGGGTAGCGAGTTCACGAATATGTCGCGCCAGTAGTGGCTGAATTTGCTGACGGTCCGTCTCTGTTTGCAGTTGCCAGAAACGACTGTCGATGCCATAGCGTTTGACGAAATCTTCTTTCGCCGCCAGCACCAGGCTGGGGAAGTTGCCCTTTGTGTAGGCATCAATTGCGGCGGTATGAAACTCCGGTGCGAGGGGGCTCTCTGAATTACTGGCCACAAAGGCAAGAAAAACATCGGCCGCATCGGTAATCCGATCCTTACCGAGATATAACTCACCCAGGTTACGATACAATAAGGGTTCGTAGGAACGCCGTCCTGCCTTGGCAAAATATTGCGGGATGCTGGCTGCGCCCTCCTGATAGGAAAACGACAGGCTCACCACGCGCAGAGTATCGTCGAGGAGTTCTTTCTCCGCGCGTGGCAGATCATCAGGAAGACTGTTATCTAGCAGCTTGCCTTGCTCTGACTTTTTGTCGAGCAATACAATATAACTTTGTAATGCCTGCTGATACTTGTTTTGCTTGAATAGTGCCCAACCGTATTTATACAAGGCCTTTTCATAATAGAGCGAATCCGGGAAGCGCCTGACGATTGTCGCATATGCCTGTTCGGCTTCTGCATAACGATACATCACAAACAAGGTTTCACCTCGTCGAAACTGTACTTCATCCAGATAGCGGGTATCAGGATAATCACTCACCAGTTTATTCATAGCATTGAGTGATTTATCTGGTTCACCTTTGATGGCATAGGCCTTGGACAGCTGGTAGAGGATCAGATCATTATCCTTGCGCTTTGGGTAGGTTTGCAGATAGGTAAGGTAGGTAGCAATGGCAGCATCCAGTTTCTGCCTTCCAGCCTTGTTCAACTTGGGATCAGCAGACATATTGTTCTCTTCGCCCACTTCCAGCTGCAAATCAGCCAGGCGACGCATCGCGACACTCATTTGATTACCCGCCTCAGCGGCATCCATATAGAGTTGATAGCTCTCTATAACCTGTTGCCGTTGTACCGGTTCAAGTTCCGGTTCAACAAACTTGTATTTTCGTGTCTCCAGATCATCAATAGTCGGCCCTATGTCATTACTGGCACAGGCGCCAAGCATAAGTAGCGCGATCAATATGGGCAGGTGCTGGAGTTCACGCATCATTGCTCTCCCGCTCTTGCCATACTGTCATACAGCCGCGCTTGTGCGAATCGTGCCCGCACCAGGTAACTTTCTATCCGCCGGCGTTGCTGATCTAATGCCTGACGGGCGATGGTCTGAATTCGCTTCTCCTGCTGCCGCAGGGCGGCTTGTACTTTTACCTCTAAGGTCTTGATGCGCGAGTTCTGTTTGTTAATTCGTCCCGCGTAGCCCTCAAAACTTACTGGCGCCTGGTTCCAGGCATTTTTCAGGGAAATATTGGCAGCCTGTGCTTCTGCTAGCGCAGTATCCAGTTCCTTGATACCTTTCTTGAGTTGCCATTCGCGTGGCACATAGTCATCGGCAATTTGCCAGTACAGCAGACCATATAAAATTTCGTAGCGCTGACGTAGTTCTGCTATGTCCTGTTTTTTACCTGCCCGTTGCAGGTTTCTTTTCACAGCCTCAAGTTGGGCAAGTTGTTCGAGTTCATCCTCAGCAGCAAGAGCCAAAACATCCTGGTTGTTTTCGATACGCGTGACTTTATCGGCAAGTGCGTTGCGTTGTAACTCCAATTGCTGGAGTTTCTTTAAACGCGTATCACGTGTTACTTCGGGCAACTTTTGTTGATAAGCACGCCGCCGCTCTTGCAGCATTAAACTGTAGGCAGGTAAATTCCGTTGCCAGCGAGTCAGCACATAGTCCAGATAAAGAAGGTCCTGATAATTCTTCAAGACATTCTGGAATTCATGCGTCGCCATCAAGGAATACAGATAAGGCGCGGTGATGGACTTCGGTAATTTTGATCGATACAGTGATAATGCTGTTTCATCACCAAGGTTAGCCGGTTTCAACGCCTGTAATAACTCACCACCATCAATAGCCTTGCTGATGTTCTCCAGTTTACGAAGCTGGGCTTCGTAGCTTTTCGTTGCGCCGGTATAATAAATCAGCGCCAGGTTGGGTTTGGCAATTTTCTCAAAGTTATAGGGAATCGCCAGGTAGGATTCCTGTACCGCCGGATCAAATGTGCTGCGGGACTTGAGCTCGATCCAGGGTAACAGCGCCATATTGTATTGCGATTGCATATTCCACGCCCAACCTACACCCAGCAAGGCCTGATTTGATAGTGCACCGTTGAGTCGAACCCGATTAAAGGCTTCACTTGCTGCCTCGGGTTGCCTGTGCTTGAGATATGCATAACCCAATGCCAGGTTAGCCTTGTCACGTAAGGCGAGCTGTTCACTGCTGTCGGGCTTCATTTTCCCGACTCGCGTCAATTGTTCGATCCCTTCTTCCAGCTTGCCCAGTTTTACCAGGGCAACGCCCAGGTTAAATTGCGCGTATGCCTCCCAGCTTGAATCCCCGTCAAATTCCTTCAGTGTCGCAACCGCCTTATCGTACTGCTGCTGATTGAGATAAATATTTGCCAGCAGATTCAACCGTTCCGCTTGACGATAATCTGGTAAACTATCCTTGACTTGTATTAGTGCTTGCTCTGCTTCGGGATAGAACCCGCGTTGATAACGTAACTTCGCCAGGTTAAACCAGGCCCTGTCACGTATCTCTGCAGGGATGTCGGCTTGCAACAACTGATCCAGCACTTGACCAGCCTGTGCATGCAAATCATAAGAAAGATACAGCCCACCCAGTAACAGCTCGGAATCGAATTGCTGTTTTTCATTCGTCTGCCTTTTCTGCGCCACCATCAAGTCAGTGATCGACGAGAAATACTTTTCCTGGAAAAAATTATACAAGGCCACACCATAGGACAGTTCCTTTACTACATGCTGGCGATCGCTGTCAGCCGATGCCAGCAAGGGCATCGTCAGCATCAACGCTGTAGCAATGAACAGATGGTGAAATAAATTAAGGCGCATGGAATACTTGACCTGGCCCGCTGTTGGGAATACCTATTCCCAGACCTTGACGTTAAATTCGGGTTGTTCCTTGGTGGTATTGTCGATGATCTTGAGCTCGACATATTGGGGATCAGTCGTTTTCTCAATGGTCACCGTGGTACCCCGCCGATAATCCCGTTTACTTGGCCCCTGACCAGTAAAAAAGGCCACCAGTTCATGCTTGCCGGAGGCAAGGTTACCTATATATAAGCGTTGCACGCCGCCCCGCCGCAAAGCCGCAATCTCCCGTTCGGTATAAAGGTGATTGGCCACTATCTTGTCATCGATTTTCAACTGTACCGAATCCAGTTCAAAAAGCTGGCCGGCATCCATGGAAAGAAACACACTGAACTGGGTATTGGCCGGGAAAAGCAGATCTTCCTCCAGCAGAAACAGGTCTCGATTCAGCTCCAGCACCTGCTGTTTCAAATCCTGGATCTGGTTATCCAGGGCACGTTGTGAACTTGCCGCTTTATCAGCCGCATGGGCTAGTGGTATGGCCAGCAGCAAGCACGCACCCATGAGAAAATATGTAATATTTTTTAATACTTTCACGTTATCGCCTCTGAACTACAGGTTTTTGATCCACGTCCATATCTGACTGTATCGGACAGGATTATCCCAAGATTAACCTTACATAAACAATATGTTACAGGCTGTTAGGTGGGTCACAGATTACCTCGTCATCCTCGAGGTCTTTGTCATCCTTGTTTATTATTACCGTACTTCCGGGCCTGCGGGAGCCAGTTCCGGCGTGGGCGGCATCAACCCGGAGGAGTAATGCATCTGCCCCTGCGCGTCGATTATCACCGCATCAATCCCTGCCAGGGACTCAACCAGCTGCAGACCTTTTTCTGGCCCCAGGACGAACAGGGTTGTGGACAGGGCATCGGTGGTGGTGGCATCCGGCCCGATGACTGTCGCGCTCCAGGTCGTTGATACAGATTTCCCGGTGCTTGGGCTGATGATGTGATGATAGCGCTTACCGTCTTCAATAAAAAACCGCTCATAATCACCGGAGGTGGAGATCGCGGTGTTGCTCAGTGGCAACATCACGGCGACAGCGTCTTTTTTACGCGGATGCCTGACTCCCATCATCCAGGGACGATTCCCGCGGTCTCCCAGTATACGGCTGTCGCCGCCGGCGCTGACCATGCCCCCCTTGATGCCACACTTGACTAAAATGGCGATGCCATTGTCTACCGCATAACCCTTGGCGATACCTCCCAGATCGATGACCACACCGGGCTGCGCAAAGCGTACACTGCGGTTTGTGTTATCCAGTAGTACATGCCGGTAATTAATACTCTTGAGGGACTGCTGAATATCCTCTTCCGAAGGCTTGATGCCTTCCCGGTAGTTATATAGATGACCCACACTGGAAAAAGTGATATCAAACGCACCGTTTGATAGCTGTGACATTTGTAATGACTTCTCAAGCAGCTTAAACATCTCCTCACTGATTAGGATTGCCTGTCCAGCCGCCTGCTGGTTAATACGCGAGAGTTCGCTGTTCGGTTTATAGGGGCTCATCAATGCATCAATGCGCCGCATTTCACTAAATACCTGTTCGGCACACTGCTCTGCGTGAGCTTTGTCTTCATCCCAGAACTCGACCGCGATCCGCGTGCCCATGATAGCTTGTTCATCCTTGTACCAGTCTGCGTGGCCGATAGCAGGCAAACAGAGCGCTACTAGTAGGCTAGAAAGGACAATACGATGAACGAAAAACATTAAATACTGCATGTAATGATAGCGATGCTAATATCTGAACATATAGTTATATGGCAGGCAGGAATTCAAAGGTTATGATACAGACATAAAAGGGGCACCTCATTGATGGTGCCCCTTGATTCAGAATAATAACTACATTTTTGTCTTAACTAAAGGCAATCATGTTATCAATATTACCCAAGCCATGATTGGGAAACAGTGAAGCAAACTGCCCAATGTCGCCATTAATCGACATATAGTTCAGAACAACCGTGTTCACTAGAAGATTAACGTTATTAGCTGCCGGGCTCGAAGTCGTAACAACGGAAGCATCTGGACTGAAATAGCCAATCTGTCTTCGAATTGGACTCGGCTTGGCGGTCGGATCAAAGTACAGGAAAAATGATGCCGCGGTGGAAGAGTTGTCACCGGTCCAAACCAGTTTATCACCAGCAGCCGGATCTGGCGTCCCGTTACTGGAGAGGGAACCGTCACTGAACACATAAATCATCAAGGGAGTACCCTGGCCGTTATTATACCGCGCTGCATACTCCAAACAGGCGCCGATACAACGACCGGCTCTTAAATCACGCGCCTCACCCGTGGTGCGCTCACCTGTGTGGTAATCATAGCCACCCATGGTGATGGTACCTGCCCCCGCATAACCATCGATGACCATCTTCATTACCGAGGCTGTTTTCTGGAATTCTCGATCATTAAATTCGGCTGTCGTAAAAATCCCGCCTGCATCGTTGACGATTACCGGATCTGTGGCCGGGTTGATGTCACGGCCCGCAAATCGATCGGCAATATCCGCTGCATTGATATACCCACAACGAACCAGATCCCGAATGACGGCATCCTGGGTAACGGTAGCTAATCCTGACTTGTTGGCGCTAATCCGTGTGATCGACTCCATAACCGCCACCACGTCCTGTGGATCACTCAGAATGCCTGTCAGATTGCCGGTATCAACCATCCCGGTGACATCACTGGGGCGATCGACTTTGGTCGGCCGAATTTCAGGATCGATCAGCATCGCCGGGGCCATGGAGTTCCCCCCCGAATCGGAGCTGACTGATCCAATCAGGGTCACCACTTCACCACCGGCACCGGCTTTGGCGATGCCATACATTGGATTATGCGGATTGTTACCGGTGTCGTTCGCAGATCGCGCCGGAATAATCGCGCCATCGACCCGCCCCATTGCCGTGGGCGCTTTTTGTAACATCCCGGCCAACATGGCACTCTCTGCATGGAACATGATCCCGAAGCTACTGTCGGTAAAGTCACCATTACCTCTCGCTGCAGCATCAGTCTGACCAGGCAGTCTGTCGCCGGGAATACCCAGCTTGCTATAACCTGCAGTTGACAGTAAATCCAATTGACCGCCCGGTCCGCCCGCCAGGACATTGGAACCCGCAATATTGGCCCCACCGGCAAGGTCAAAACAGATAAAGGGTATTTTGCCTCCGGTAAAGGTGCCAACCGGACAACCCGAATCAATAGCCAATTGCTGGATATCACTGGATAAGGCGGCATGAACACTTCGGGGATTGGCAAACAGGCTGAATATCCCGCCACCCATTACGAGTCCGGTACCGGAAATAAAGCCTTGTCGCAGAAAATCACGCCGGCTCGTTGGACGCGGATGGTCGGGATGGCGTAACGGTTCATCCGGGTGCAGTGGTCTTTGTTTTTTTGCCATATTCAATACCTTGATTATCTTATTGGCCACTTAATCGTTTATTGGACCAACATAACTGCTGTGCCCAGCATTGCTGCACATGTCGCTTTGACAACCTGCTCTGTTCTTACCTGGGTATCACAAGCTGCACCACAGGCAGTCAGTGTAACAATCAGATTATCCAGTTCTGTCCGCACATCACTTTCCAGTGGCTGTGTAGCCAGATTGTTACCGGGGTTGCCTGAATAAACATTCATCATTCGCTCAAGCAGCGGATTAATGATTTGATTCTTCTTGGCATTCGAATCAAATGCCGAAACTGCGGTTGCCGCAAAATTAAAACCACTGAAGTAGTTTGCGCGCGGAATCGTACCCTGATCTCGTACCAGTTCGTCACAATAGGTCATCGCCAACTGTGATATCGCCATTTGGTGCGAAGGCAGGTAGGTCATAATGTTCTCAACCGACGGGAACTGCTGCTTGTATACCGTGTAAGTACCGTTCGGACCACTGATAGTGGCAGCGGTGGCTGGATTGACTCCTGTCAATTCAGACATCGTAGTATTGATCTCTTCAAAAGTACGTAGTCCGATATCCGGAACCGGAGCCGGATTAACCCTGATCGGTGCGGGTGGATCCGTTTCAGTGAAGGGGAAGCCATCATTACCCAGTACCTCGAAACTCAGGAAGAACTCATCACTGGTCGGTCCATTGGCAACCGGAATAATGGTTCCTACGGTAGAGAGCACCTGGCCCGTTGTACTGTCATACTGACCAGCATCGATCTGGGTTCTGAGCGGGGCATAGGCCTGCCCTATGCTTGCCAGATTACCATTAATACCGATGCGCATACCTTCAATTGCAATCGGCACAGTTGGTGTCCAGGCAGGATCCAGATTAATAAAGGTGGGCTTGTAGAACAGATAACTGTAGTTATCGAGTTGGCTCACTTCGAACATGATATAACTGTTAGCCGGAACGCCGTTGATATTGCCGATATCGAACAGTAAGAAGCGTTTTTCACCCACACCGGCATCGAAATTCTGGATAATTTGTTGCTCTGTCAGCGCCTGATCATAAACCGCTGCGAACCTAACGATACCATTCCAGCTGTTTGCCGTCCCGGTGGCATCTCCACCGATAACCAGGGCGTAATCACTATTCCAGTTATTGATTATGTCGGCTGTCAAATCTTCTGCTCGCAGCACACCATTGACATAAATCTTCCGACCCGCAGTAGGACTGAACGTGACAACCACATGTTGCAAGGTCGCCTGCAGCACCTCGTCGGCATCATCCGTTGCTAACACTGGCTGCCCATTGGGATCCGTAGAGGCAGCCCGATTGCGGAACTCGTAGTTGTACAAGGACTGCCCCACCGTCAGGTTCCTGGCATTATTGCCCAGCGAGTAACTCACGATGAACTTGTCTTGCTGGCTGACATTTGCCGGCACCACCCAGGCTTCGACTGAATATTCACCAACACCGCCTGCAGAGGTGTTGATACGGTCATACAGTTTTCTACTATTCGTCGTGGTTGCCTGGGCCCGACCACCGGCAAAGTTGACCCCGTAGCCAGCGACCCATTCGTAGTTGCCAGTCAACGTCAAGGGTATTGGATTGCCAACACCACTCACATCACTGATCGTCGTTCCTGAACCTGCCTTGAACTGCCATTTTGCAATGATGTTGTTTTCATAGCGATTACCCCCCGAAGCCACCAATCCTTCACTGTAGGTCAATGCCCCACTGGTAACCAGATTGCTATCAACACCGGTGACACCAATCCCTCCGGCAAATCGGATAATCGCATTGCGCATGGTGATGGCTGAAAACTCACAATCATTGTTCCAGCAGTTATGCGCTTGATCACGCAGCCTCACGACCAGACGAGATTTCTCCTGTTTGTCAGTACCGGGAACATCGGGATCCATGTCGATGGGAGAGTTGGGGTCGATATCCCCGTCACTCAAATCAATCTTCGGTTTCGCTTCTTCGTATGCCATATTCACATCCGCAGATGCAAAGAAGGGAGACTGCTGGAGCGCCGCTGGTGCCGAGTCTGAATGACAGCCGGCACAATTATCACGTAATAAGGGATATACTGTTTCGGCAAAGCTGTTGGGCGAATTGGTGGTTGCCGTGGTGGGGAAAAGACGACTGCCACCAGGAAGACGATAAATAGGCGGCGTTAAGGTAATCGTGGCATTACTTCCAACACCCCCTGTCGCCGTGTTGTACCAATTCTGAATCCATTGCGTCATTACCTGGGCACATTCGGCATTGGCATTAGCTGAGGTTAGCCAGCAGTTATGGCCATTCCCGACCTTGGTGACCATGGTTGATGCAGCAGGATTTGACAGATCTGCGACAGTTACTGCGGCATTATAGGCAAGATTGACATCGTCGCAGCGGGCAAACGACGGTGATTGCAGTCCTTCAATATGACAACTGCCACAATAGTCACTCACATGCGGCCAGACTTCCCTCTGGTAAGCTGATACCCATTCATTTGCCGGCAGGCCCGCTACATTGTTGCAGACAGAAGCAGCTAACGGGATGTTTTGATTTGACTCCGTTGTCGCACCGCCACCGCAACCACCAAGCACGATTGAACTCAACAGCAACAATCCGATTAATTTGCGAGCGGCTCGCTCTGACCGTCCAGAATACGACAGACCGATTACTGAGATAAGGTTATTAGCGGATTGTATTATTTTATTCATCACAGTCTCTTCCAAACCTGGCTTAACTATAAAGGTCGGCTTTTAAGTGGCTCAATTACCCATACAGGCTACGGCGGCCTTGGCAAATACATTTTTCATGTTGTAATCGAGTTTAAAGTCGCCTGTTATTGACGTCAGTTCAGTATTTGTCGGCTGACGGAAACAGACTGCCTTGAAGACTTTCTGTACCTGGCAGTTGGCAAACGCATCACTGTTGGCCAGTTCCTGCCCCATCGTTGCGGCGCCATTACCATGACAAATACCCTTATCATCCAGCACGCCGGGACAGGCACCCCAGCCAATGCGATTCTTGTTAGGACCATGGCGCCAGTAATTTGACCAGCTGTCGTCCTGAATGATGTAACCGTATTTGAAGTTATCGGGATTGATAAGATGTTTGGCCGTAACCCCTGTGGTGAATTTCGTGTATTCAATGTTGCCACCATCCGGATCGCCGGAATAGTTCCATTCGTAATACGCATAGGCCTGGTTTAACGGATCCATGCCCGCATGACAGGACAGGCATTCATTGTTAAAGATTCGACTATCACCACCGGGGCTGCGTGTCACATCCTGGCGAATGCGATCCGAGGGACGAGTGTTGTCCTTGATTTGTTCAAAATCAACACATAAGTGATTTATAAAGGTAAAACGCAGCATTGCGCGATTTGTACCGTCAACAAAGAAAGCACGAGCAGCGGCACGCGTGGTCATGATTCCCGCCGGATCTACTACTCCGGGATTCACACTGGATTGTGGGACAGCATCCAGATTTGCGGGATCACTTAAATCAACACCCTGTCTTTCCAGATCTTCATAGTGAGTATTGTTATTAGGGTTGTAAACCGCTGTCCCTTTATAAAGGTAATTACCATACAAGACTTCCCGAAAATCCCTGTCATCGCGGATCATCCCGATCACGGTAGCACTATAATCATTCAGAGGAGCAAATACGGTTTGTTCTTCATTCGTCCAGGGTGTCGCAAAATTCTTCAGGGTAACGTTATAGAAGGCAGGATTCTGCATCGCGATAGCTGCGGCAGCTTCGGGATTACCCATCTGGGCCACCATCTGATCCAGCACCGTATTGGTGGGAGGCACACCCGCCAGACGGTCATGAATGCGCTTTGCTTGTTCACGTGGTCCGGCAAAGGACAGTTGGCTAATTACTCCCAGGCACAAAACGGCCATAAACATCGACCATCGTTTAATGTTCTGCTTGTTGCTGGGCTTCTGGAGGCTCATGATATCGAACTACCTCATAAGTAATAAATTTGTACTTTTGCCTGTAAACAATACAAGCATTATGTCCATGGCTGTTTTTTAAAACAGTCACTTATGCAAATCGTATTGGAATAACCGCAAAATCTTTTGTTATTAGTTTTTGCTTTTAACTATAAAATAGCCGATATTCACATCCACAGGCCATAGCAATGTTGTTATATCTGGACTGGTTCACATTTTTTGATGAATCAATTCACACTTTACTCATGTCTCACATCCCTAACCCCTAAAGAATATTATAGAATTTTGATAAGCCGGTGCTGATCATGGCTTTTATGGTCAGCATCCTGGGTCATGGGAATCCATCATTGTGAATATCAATATAT
>JGI2160J19893_10000528_pt1 | contig 12822 bp, 9 predicted proteins | sample DeeMarSeWOR28_12_FD_19893 | JGI IMG/M metagenome (IMG submission 19893)
GGTATCAACAGCGTTGGACATGTCAGGCCTCCGAAGAGTAATGGCCTTACTTTAATATTAGGGCTTGTGGCGCTGAATGCAATCGGTGCTCACGCAAATGCCCACAAACCATAGTGGCTACTGGCAACTACCGCCTTGTTAACCAGTGATGGGTCTAGCTCGACGCCTTGTAGATGTTTTCGTAACAATAGTTGGTCGCCTCGACAAAACCGTCGACGCTGCCGCAGTCGAAACGCTTGCCCTTGAACTTGTAGGCCATGACACAGCCGCGCGTGGCCTGGGTCAGCAGGGCGTCGGTCAGCTGGACTTCGCCGTTGGCGCCTGGCGGGGTGTTGCGCAATATCTCAAAGATATCGGGCGTCAGGATGTAACGGCCGATGATGGCGAGATTACTGGGTGCATCCTTCGGATCCGGCTTTTCGACCATGGTGTCTACCCGGTAAATGTTCTCATGGACTTCCTTGCCGGCGATGACACCATATTTATTGGTTTCTTCCTGCGGTACTTCTTCAATGGCAACGATGGTGCAACGAAACTGGTTGTACAGGTCCACCATCTGGGCCAGGACGCCCTTGTCGCTATTGAGACAAAGATCATCGGCCAGAATCACGCCAAAGGGCTGATCGCCAATCAGGGTTTCGCCGGTCAGAATCGCATGCCCCAGGCCGCGCATATATTTCTGCCGGGTGTAGGTAAAGGTGCATTTGTCGATCAGGTTACGAATTTCGGCAAGCTGTTTTTCCTTGCCGGTGCCCTTGATTTCTGATTCCAGCTCATAACTGACGTCGAAGTGGTCCGGAATGGCGCGTTTGCCACGGCCGGTGACAAAGGCCATGTCAGTCATGCCGGCATCAAAGGCTTCTTCGACCCCGTATTGCACCAGCGGTTTGTTGACGATCGGCATCATTTCCTTGGGCATGGATTTGGTGGCGGGCAGGAAGCGGGTGCCGTAACCGGCAACGGGGAAGAGACATTTTTTAATCATGATACACCTGAGGATTCATTCTTTAATTATAGGTTAACGAGTAGTGTGCCAAATAATGGTGCATGCCGACAACTGGCATAGTGTCTGCAAGAGATAAAATTGTTGCGAAAAAGGGGCTGTAGCCCAGTATTTTTGTCAATAAAATGTCATATTGTTGTGCATTACCGGATTCCTGCACCAATTCAGCTAAATAACCATCGTTTTACGCTAACGGCATGATGAAACCGAAACACCCCTTGTCATTCAAGTCAGATATTACCGAGACCATGTCGTCGTTGGCGGACATTTTATTGCCCCATCTGCAAGTCCTTTATTCCCAGGAGGCCGAGCCCGTCCTGGCTGAACTGTTGAACCTGATAGAAGGTTATCAACCAGAAGGTTTTCGAGCCATCGAAGCGCGCTGGAATGAAACAGATGTCATGCTTATTACGTATGGTGACAGCATTGTTCGCGCTGACGAACCACCACTTGTCACCCTGAAAGCCTTTGTGGATCACTATCTGCGAGGTGTCATCAATACCATTCATGTGTTGCCATTCTTTCCTTACAGTTCAGATGATGGTTTTTCGGTCATAGATTATCGCCAGGTGAAGCCGGAACTGGGTGAGTGGCAGCATATCGAAGCCCTGGCGCAGGAATTCAGATTAATGTTTGATGTGGTGATCAATCATGTATCACGGGAAAGCTTGTGGTTTGCCGATTACATTAGCGATATGCCACCCGCCAACGGCTATTTTATCGAGGTTGATCCGGACGCTGATTTGTCCGCCGTCACCCGGCCGCGCAGTTCGCCGTTACTGGCAAACATCAACACGCCGCGGGGAATAAAACATGTATGGGCAACCTTCAGCGAGGATCAGATCGATTTGAATTTCAGTAATCCGGCCGTACTGCTGGAGATGGTCGACGTCATACTCGGATATCTCAAGGCCGGGGCGCGAGTACTGCGTCTGGATGCGATCGCTTTTTTGTGGAAACAGATCGGCACCCCCTGTGTGCATCTGCAACAAACCCATGAAGTCGTCAAACTGCTGCGCGATATCGTCGAATACGTGCAACCGGGCACGATCCTGCTGACCGAAACCAATGTACCGACGCCAGAGAACCTGAGTTACTTCGGTGCCGGGGATGAAGCGCACATGGTGTATCAGTTCGGCCTGCCGCCGTTACTGTTGCACGCCTTTAATCGCGGCACCGCCGAGCACCTGACGCACTGGGCCAAAGCATTGCCGGTACCACCGGCCGGATGTACTTATCTGAATTTTGCCGCGTCGCACGATGGTATCGGTTTGCGGGCGCTGGAAGGCATACTCAAACCGATCGAAGTCGAGGACTTGATCGATTCCATGCGTCGCTTTGGCGGCTTCGTCAGTATGAAAGCCAATCCGGACGGCACCGATTCCCCCTATGAGATCAACATTTCTTTCTATGATGCCATGCAGGGCAGCCGGCGCGGCCCGGATCAATGGCAACTGGAACGGTTTATCTGCTCGCAGGCGATCATGCTGGCCTTACGGGGGGTGCCGGCGATCTATATTCACAGCCTGCTGGCCACACCCAACTATTTAAAAGGTGTGGAACTGACAGGCCGTACCCGCAGCATTAATCGTCGCAAGTGGGAGTATGACGAGTTACTCGATTTTCTCGAATCAGAGAATACGCCCAACCATGAATGCTTTTCGCGTTACCGGCGGTTGATTTTGCTACGCCGCAACGAACCTTGCTTCCATCCGGATATACCGCAATTTATTCTGGATGTTGCGAACACGTTGTTTGTGGTACTGCGTGATGATCCACAACGCAAGCGGCGCGTCCTGTGTATTCATAATGTCACCGCCAATCCTGTCAGCCTGGAAGGCCTGGTGCATCTTGTCGAGCTGCAGGGTATAAACTGGTACAACCTTAACGAGCAAGTCATGCTGGTCGAGGAACTGTATACCCTGACCCTCAAGCCGTATCAGTTCATGTGGTTGCTGGCTTCCGCTGAAGTAACGGACTAACTGTTGTCTTCTTCCACCGCATCATAAATGCGTTCCAGAATATCCGGCACCGCGCTGACCACCCGGTTCCAGCTAGGAATAAACGGTGCTTCCATGGGTTTATCCAGAAAGTGTTTGCCGGCTTTCATGATGTTCTCGGAGAAAAGCTCAACCGCTTTCTCTTCCTGATGCCGATCGACCTGTAGACCATTCATAACCGCATCGTTGTAATAAGTCTCGATAAAGTCCAGGGCAATACGGTAATACGCCGCCTTAACCGTGCGGAATATGCCCCGGTTAAACACAACGCCATGGGTTGCCATTTTACGAAAGATCGCCTTGGAAATATCAATACTCATCTTCGCCAGGCCGGCATCCGGATCTTTTTCCGATAACGGTTGGTGTTTGTGATCATAATTGTCGGCAATGTCGACTTGGCACAGGCGATTGTTGGCATAGTTGCGTTTGACCTCCGACAACACGCCAATCTCCAGGCCCCAGTCGCTGGGAATACGAATGTCGTTAAACACATCGGCGCGCATGGAAAATTCGCCGGAGAGGGGATAACGATAACTGTCGAGGTAATCGAGATACTCCATGCTGCCAACGGTTTTCTTCAATGCGCGGATCAAGGGCGTCACCAACAAGCGACTGACCCGACCCTTTAATTGATGATCGGCAACGCGTGGGTAGTAGCCTTTACAGAATTCATAATTAAAATTGGGATTGGCCACCGGATAGATCAAACGCGCCAGCATGTCACGCTTATAGGTCAGAATGTCACAGTCATGCAGCGCAACCGACGAAGCCTTGCCCGAAGCAAGGGTGTAACCATAGCAGTACCAAACGTTGCGGCCTTTGCCCATTTCGGTCGGTGCCAGGCCTTCGTCGCGCAGTTTTTCATCCAGTGCCCGCAGGCGTGGGCCGTCATTCCATAAAATGCGGTGATGTTGCGGCAGGCGGGCAAAAAATTCCCGCGCATGGACAAACTGAGTTTCATCCGCCCGATCCAGACCGATCACGACTTCACTCAGATACGGCACCTTGGTCAGTTCGTTGATGATGTTAGCCAGCGCCGGGCCTTCCAGTTCGGAATAGAGTGATGGCAACACCAGGGACATCGGGCGACTGCGGGAAAAAGCAACCAGTTCTCTTTCCAGATCCTCGACCGGGCGATCCGTCAGGTTATGAAAATTGGTAATGATGCCGTTCTGATAAAAATCACCCATTACCTTTTCTCCAGTCCATATTCCTTGAGCAGCATCAACATGGCGCTGTTCCAGCCTTCCGGTCCTGTCGCCTCGGTGATCAGGCATTGCGGATTATCCACCACGGGTAATGGTCGCCCGTGCTTGGGTCGCACCACCACGGCCCGATCCACCAGGTTCAGCATGCCGACATCATTACCACCATCACCCAGGCCGATGCTGGTCCATTGGATTTTGGGATACTCCTGCCGAAAGGCATCGAGCAGAATTTCCACCCCGTCGGCCTTGTCGACATTGGCGCGCACATGCATGAAGCGCCCACCCTGCACAATGTTCAAATTGTGATCGGCAAGTTTCTCTTTTAATAATTGAAGTGAACCTTCATCATCCTGCCATTTGATTGGTTCGGTGCTATCGCGTCGTTTGGCCAGAATCGCATAGTCCAGGCTCAGCCCGGTTTCCTGCGCCAGCTCGGTCGGGCGCATATCCGCAAAACCGGTGAACTTGAAGCCGTACTCGTCCCGCAGCTCGTGCAGGAGACGAATGATCTCGCGATACGAAGTCACCAGTTGATAATAAATAAACTCGGCATCTTCATTGGCCGCATGGGGCAGGGTGGCTTTTTGAAAATAGCCTTTGGGGATAACAATCGTGCCGCCATTCTCAACGATAAACGGATGGTGGTTATCCACCTCGCGTCGCAACGACAACACTTCCGTGGCCGTCTTGCTGGTGGTGAGAATCACTGGGATGTTCAACGCCTCCAGTTGCGCCAGCGCCGGGCGGGCGGCCTCAAAACTGTAATCGTCATGATCCAGCAGCGTGCCATCCAGATCGGTAAAAACAACAAGTCGACTCAAAATACGTTCCTTTATATATATCCGCTATATAGCGGGGCGGATTTTACACCGCTTTCATGACGCGTATCGTGAATAGAAATGCACAAATGGTGCCTTTTCGTAACCAATTGATTATCCAGTCACAAAAAACTTGTCGAGACCAGAATGCACTGTTTGGGTGCGTTAAAACAACACACACTACGGGGTGTGACACATCTTGAATCAAATTTATGCAATCCAGGATGAGATCGGGGATTGGTCAAAAATTAAGCATTAATTCAGGGTAACGAATTAGTTTGCTATCCATAATTTTTGTGTTAGTTTTTAACGACAGGAGAATAATTAGATATCAAGGAGGATGTCATGTTAAGTCCAGACACAGCCCGCAGTAACTGCCCCACAACGTACAGCCGTTTTTTCTTCAATTGCGATTCAAATAGTTTCAAGCTCCTCGGTAATTACCTTGCAGTCTTGTTTATCTGGGGTAGTTTGCTTTCTACTGTATATGCAGGCTATTACGCACCAGAAAAAACAGTAAACTTAGCGGGCTACCGCGGTATATATGATACGTTTACCTTTGCGGGTTCATCTTGTGTTGATACTTATGCAGAAGCTGCGGATAATTCCTGTCTGGGAGGAACAATCAATATAGTTAATGGATTATATTCATATAATCATCAACGTGTGTCAGGTCAATACTGCCAAATAGTAAGAGGCTATTTCACGCATCAGTTAACCATCGGGGTAGATAAATGTACACTACCTGAACCAGAATATTTCGTCACCTATGACAACCAGCAAACCTGCGAGGGGGGGCAGCTCTGTGGTAACAGGTGCCCACTCATGGCCGGTAACCCGATTAATACCTTTGGTGGTAACAAGTATCAGCATGAAACAGATGTAGACCGGTTGGGAATGTCCGGTATTGCCTTCACACGCCATTACAATCGTTTTCAAACTCTCGATGGTGCCTTCGGTGCGTCTTGGTATCACAACTATCAGAATAATCTGGTCCCGGATCCTATCCGCACCTACAAACAGCACAAATCGGACGACCCGCAAAACTCTGGGACATACAAAGAACGTGCCGATGCGTGTTTACAAGGCTGGCCGCAGATTCGACCATGGATAGACGAGCTTCCGGCTGGCAATATAGTCGCCCGCTATGAGTACGGCCAATGTCGCTTGTATGTCGACAACCACTACTGGAGATCGCTTCCCATCTTTGATAACAATAGCGCTAGTGTTGCCTATGCCAACCAGACCAATCAGAACCTTCTGGCATGGAAAGTCCAGCGCCACGATGGGCGAGTATATCGATTCCAGCAGGTTAATGATGTCTGGGTATCGCCGTCAAATCCGGCAGTCAAACTACAAGAAACTCCCACAGGTTTCATATTCACGGATGAGAACGACACGCAGGAAACCTATGACACTCAGCGCCGGTTGGTAACCATTACCGGTAACGGACGTCAACAGCAGTTGACCTACGATGCAGAAAGCCGACTGGACAGGGTAGAAAGTCAGGGCGGGGAATCGTTATCGTTTGCCTACCAGCCCGATGGGCGGATGGAGCGAGTCACGGATCATAACGGTCGTGTCTGGCAGTACCAGTATGATGATAGCGGTATGCTGGAGGGGATTCTCCGACCGGACGGCACACAACGCCACTACTTGTATGAGGACGGACGGTTTCCACAGGCGCTTACGGGCATCATTGATGAACGCGGTACCCGATATGCGAGCTGGAGCTATGATGGTCAGGGTCGGGCCATTAGTAGTGAGCATGCCGGTGGTGCCGAGAAGGTCAGGCTTACCTTCGTTGACAGGTTGACGACCATCGCTACAAATAGTCGCAATATCAATACCACCTACACTTTTACCATACCAATAAGCACACCAAAACTGGCCACTGTAAGCGGTCCCGGTTGTGCCAGTTGTGGTTCAGGGGATAGCGAGTTCGAATACGATACCGCCGGCAATCTCATTCAACAAAGTGTGTATGGTGTGGTGACAGAATATGGTAATCACGATGCCAATGGTAATCCAGGATTTATAATTGCGGCCAAGGGATCGCCACAGGAACGACGTACTGATTACACCTACGATCCGCGTTTTGCCAGCAAAGTCAAAACTGTCACCGAACCCTCTGTTTATGCCACTGGCAATAAGGTTACCACTTATGACTATGATGATTTCGGTAACATAATCCGAATTCGTATCGATGGCTTCACGCCGACTGGGACACCGATCACACGTGAAATCAACCTGCAATATCTCGGACCACTGAATCAACTCAGCCAGATTGATGGGCCACGCACCGATGTCAGCGACATCACCACGCTGGATTACTACCCGAATGACCCGGTTGAGGGGAATAACCGTGCGCGTTTGAAGCGGGTGACCAGTGGCGGGATCGTTCTGCGCGATAATCTGCAATATAGTGCCACGGGCAAACTTCTATCCGAGTCACGTCCGAATGACGTGACGGTGAGCTATAACTATTATCCCGGTAATGATCGCTTGCAAACCGTCGTTGAAAGTGACGGCACCATCAGTCGCACCACCCGCTGGTCTTACCTGGCGACCGGTGAAGTCGAAACCATCACCCGGGGTTACGGGACGCCAGACGCCACCAGCCTGACTTTTAGTTATGATGACGCGCGGCGTCTGATCCGCATCACCGACGGGTTGGGTAACTACATCAAATACACCCTGGATACGGAAGGCAACAAGGAACAAGAAGAAATCTTTGATACCCAAAATATCCTGCACAAGTCTTTGACCCAGACGTTTGATGATTACGATCGGTTAAATCTCTCCACCCAGGCCAATGAGAATAGCGACAGCGATTTCGCCGCAGATGGGACGCTGGACAAGATCACGGATGGCAACGGTAAGGTCACCGACTACAGCTATGATGCGCTGAAACGACTCGTTGCCACCACGCAGGATCTGGGCGGTACCGACACCAGCACCCAGGACGCTTTGACCCAGTATGGCTATGATGCTGGCGATCGCCTGACAAACGTCACCGATCCCAACAACGGCAACACTATCTATGTCTATGATGACCTGGGTAACCTGCTCAGCCAGACCAGTGCGGATACTGGTACCACCACATTTACCCATGATGCCGCCGGCAATGTCCTGACGCGTGTTGATGCGAAAGGGCAGAGCTTTGCTTACAGTTATGATGTTCTTAATCGCCTCACCTTACTGGATGGGCCCGGCACGGCCGATGACATCAGCTATACCTACGATAGTTGTACCAATGGCATAGGTCGGTTATGCAGTGTCGTTATCGGCGATGGTGCAGGTAATAAAACCGTCATGCACACCTATAGTGCGCTTGGCGATATCACAGTGCATCAAGGCATCGGCTATAGCCATGATCATGTCGGTCGCATCAAAACGATCAGCTATCCATCCGGTAACGTAGTGACCTACACCTATGATGCAGCAGGGCAGGTGAGTCAGGTCGATCTGCAACAAGGTGCTCAAACCACGACTTTGGCCAGTGGTATCAGTTATGCGCCGTTTGGCCCGGTCACCGCGCTGACTTATGGTAACGGCCATACCCTGAGCCAGGGTGTCGATACCGCCTACCGCTTTACCGATCATACCGTTACGGGGGCGCTGCAACTGGTCAACAGCCTGTATGACGCCAATGGTAGTCTCAGCCAGGTGGACAACAGCCTGACAACAGTAAGCAATGTTTACAGCTACGATGCTCTGAACCGGCTGGATACCGCCAACGGATCTTTCGGCAGCCAGGATTTCGGTTACGACAAGAACGGCAACCGCCTGCAACTCATACAGGACGGGAATACCTTGAGTTATGGCTATGAGGCCAATAGCAACCGTTTAGATATTGCCGCGAATGATGATGTTGTCCTGGATCCAAATGGCAATATCACCAGCCAGGGTCTATGGACATACACCCATACGACCCATAACCGCCTGGCCAGTGTGAGCGACAACGGCGTACAGGTTGGCATCTATACCTATAACGGCTTGGGACAGCGGATCAGTAAAACCGCTAATAGTGTCACGCATAGTTATGTCTATGGTTTGAATGGTGAGCTGTTGCAAGAATCCAATAGTACGGCCAGTGTGGAATACGTTTACCTTAATGGTCAGCCATTGGCGGTGATTCAACAGGGAAATGTGTACTACCTCCATAATGACCACCTGGGTACACCTCGGGCGGTAACAGATACTGCCAAAACAGTAGTTTGGCGCTGGGAGAGCGATCCCTTTGGAAGCACGGCAGCCAACGAAGACCCGGATAATAATGGGACGGTCTTCACACTTAACCTGCGATTCCCAGGTCAGTACTATGACAGCGAGACGGGATTACACTATAACTACTTCCGCTACTACGACCCGCGGACGGGGCGGTACATCACCAGTGATCCGATTGGGTTAGCCGGTGGGTTGAATACGTATGGGTATGTTGGGGGGAATCCATTATATGGTTATGATCCTTATGGGTTGTTTGATATTACAGATCCAGCTACTTGGCCAATGGTACCACAGCCTGTTGTTGATTCAGTCGCAGGGTTTGGTGACGCATTTCTTGTTTCCGAGTTAGTCAGAGATGCGTTTGACATAGGGGGAGTAAACAAGTGTTCTGGATTTTATAAAGGCGGAAAGATCGGTGGGTTTGTGATAGGTGGCGCACCGTTCTTGCTAAGAGGTGCCGCTTGGTATGGTGGAACGAGGCTTGGCCATATTCTAAACCATAATCGATATTTAAGAATAGGCCCTGGTCGCATGCCTCGGAACGGTGGTCTCCCACCAGGAACTCATGTACCGAGGATGTCTATCGGGCCACAAAGACCAAGTGTACCAAATCCACATTTTGATCTACGTACGAGGATACCTTATGTTCCACCAGTCGGAGGACCTACATCAAGCGATGACTGCGGTTGTCAGTGAACGTTTCTATTCTCTGTTGCAAACTGATATTGAAGAATTGAAGTCACTGCCTGAGCAGTCAAGTTGTGAGATCACGAGGGATGGCATGGAACTCACCTTGTCGGTGTGGCATGACAAACCAAGTGCTACTGAACATCGGGTAGTTGTTCAGGCTTATAAACGTCAGCTAATGGGGATCGTTGGAAAGGTTTATGCGGAAGGTTTTGTCGTTAACGATCAAAACCAAAAGAGACGATTATCATCTGATGAGCTGTCGGAATTTATTTAGAGAGAAATAAAGGGACAGATTTATTTAATCGCATTGAAATACGCATCAGAAATATTTTTACTGACCTAGGTCTTCTTTGGGCCAACGCTCTTTAATATCGTTGATATTGTTGGGAAATATTGAGTCGAGAGTCGGCCCAATGTAGGCCCGTTTTGTTTATAACTACTTCCGCTACTACGACCCTCGGACGGGACGGTACATCACCAGTGATCCGATTGGGTTGGAAGGTGGGTTGAATACGTATGGGTATGTTGGGGGGAATCCATTGTTTTGGATTGATCCTCTTGGACTTAAGAGTAGATCAGAAACTCGAAGAGATTGGAATAAGAGGTATGGACCACGGATTCCGGGTTCGGGTGGTAGAGTTGGAATAGTTGGTTGTATAGGCATGTATTGTGCGTCATATACTGAAGGTGATCCAGCTGCAAAAGGATCATTAGGTGTTGGTGGATTAGGAGCAGCATTCTTAGTATGTCCAAATAAACCAAATACTGACGATTGTACTAAAACCGATCCTAAAGATGACCATGCCCCGTCTTGGGATTTAGGTTTGCCAGGAAAGTTTGGCGCCATTATTGGTATTCAAAAAAACCCAGATGGGACTGTTTGTGTATGGGTAGGTTTGATGGGTGGTTTCGGAGGACCAAATTTCAGTACAGGTGATATATGAAATTAATATTGATTTTTTCATGGAGCATATTTGGTTTGTTCTTTTTGATGCTCACTATAAGTGCATACTCACACGCTTCAGAAAAGGAAAAACTAACAGCAATTTCACCATATTGGTGTTTTTATGAGTCAATATATGATGAACAAGGAAAGCAGCTATGCAAGAAAGGCAAGTTTATGTATTTGCTGGCGATACCACTCAGTTTACTCACGATGTACTTTTTTTAACGTAAAATCAAAATAAATGGGGTCAGAGCACAGTTTTCACTAATATAGATTTTGACTCGGGAAAAATGGGGACAGGTTTATTTTTTAAGTCGATAAGAACAAAAAAGGGGACAGATTTATTATATAAATCAATGAAGGAGGAAAAATGGGGTCAGAGTATAAAACGGATCACAAAAATGGGGTCAGAGCACAGTTTTCACTAAGACGAAATAATAGGGGACAGACCACGGTTTTTATTAGAGGATAGGAACACCCTACGAGACTATAGAAAATGGTTCTGTAAACGGACAAGGAGGTCCAGAAATAAAAAGAAGAAAAGGGGACAGATTTATTTTACGCATTTAAATACATATCAGGAAAAATTTTACCGGCTCAAGTCTAATTAGGTCATCGCTCTTTTACATGGTTGATATTACTGGGAAAAGTTGAGTTGACTGTCGGCCCAGTGTAGCCCCTTATTGTTTATAACTACTTCCGCTACTACGACCCATCAACTGGCAGATACATTACTTCTGATCCATTAGGACTAGCTGCAGGGCCAAATACCTACTCCTATGTTGATGCTAATCCCCTGAGTTTTACTGATCCATTAGGTTTAATCGTAAGGGGCGAGTGGATACAGAAACCATGGCCTAGGAATGTCCAGGTTAAGGAACGCACTCCTGGTATCACCACATCTGAGAAATACTATGAAGATTTTAGATGGCTCCCTGTACCTAACTGGTTGTTAGTGACATTCCACTTTACAGTCACTGGTGATATTAGTTACAAAATCAAATGCACTGATGATGAAAAGTGTAGAAAGAATAGAACTTGGTATATCAATGAAAGTACTGATGTTTCCGCAGATGTAGATATTCAACGTAGAGAATATGTAATTGATCATCCAGCAATAAGGTTAATTGCAACTGCTGATAAAATAAATCAGGCAAGAAAAATTGCAATGAACGATTTCATCCAGCAGGCTGCTTTATATGCTATTGATCCAACAACTTGGTGCTTACTGTCATCACAAGGTCGACAATAATGAAGAAAGAAAGTCGTTCAACATTTTTTCAATGGTTATTTTTACAACTGGTAATTGCTATATTTATAACCGGAACCATGTTATTAGTTGTGAGTTCATTAACAACCGATGCATTGGCTAACGGAGAGAGTGGCGAAACGATTGTTAGAGGCACAGTTACTAACATAATTATCATTCTGACACCTGATGGTGTTATCGTAAAGATTTTAGAATTAAGCGACGGAAAAAAATATCGATTGCGGCAAGAACGCGTGCCAAGTATTAGTAAGGGCTCAGATGTTGAGTTGGTAGTGCCAGTCGATTTCGAGCCCTTTAAAGACGAAGTATCAGCAGTTCATCCAAATGTGATTCCTGTAATTTCAGTAAAGGTTACAGCAATCCCAATTCCTGGCACTAAGGACAAACTCGTCTATCCGCCAAGTAAACCACCAGAAGTAATAAAGGGTAAATAGTGATGGCGGTAATGACGGAAAAAGGGGGTAGAATTATTATTCTGCCTTTAAAAACGCATCAGAAAATTTTATTTACTTACCATGCATTTTTAGGGTAACGCTCTTTAACATCGTTGATATTGTTAGGAAAAGTTGAGTCGATTGTCGACTCAATGTAGGTCTGTATTGTTTATAACTACTTCCGCTACTACGACCCGCGGACAGGGCGGTACATCACCAGTGA
>JGI2160J19893_10000531_pt1 | contig 12772 bp, 11 predicted proteins | sample DeeMarSeWOR28_12_FD_19893 | JGI IMG/M metagenome (IMG submission 19893)
TAAAAAATAACTCCATAATTTTGATTTTTTCATTTTGATATTTTATTGTTACGTACATGTTCAACGACCTTCACGTTATAGCAAAATTCCTGATCATTCTCGGCATCGTAATTGCCGGTTTCGGGGTGTTGCTGTTGATCCTGAAAAACAGCGGCATCCCCTTTTTTAAACTGCCCGGTGACATAGTCATTGAAAAAAAGAATTTTACTTTTTATTTTCCCCTTGCAACTAGCATCCTTTTAAGTGTATTATTGACGGTAATAATGTACTTGATAAGTAGGAAATGAGATATATCCTGACTGCAATTATTCTGTTGCAGTTACTCCTTTCTCTTTCAGCCTTCGCTGAAGACAGTATAAAAGTCTTAATGCTCCGCAGCGCCTACGACACCCTTCCCTCTGATCGTGCAGAGTTAGTTGATACCCTCAAGGGCAGGATTTTTATAAACGGAGAATTCTATTCAGGAGAGCTTGAGATATTAAGAGACGGGAAAGGTCTCTATGTGGTCAATAACGTTCCCTTTGAGAAATACATCGAAGGTGTCGTCTATTCAGAACTGGGAAAAGACTGGGAGCTGGAGGCCCTCAAGGCACAGGCTGTTATATCCAGGACCTATGCCCTGTATCACAAGAATGTACAAGCGGGAAAGAACTTTCATCTCACATCCAGTGAACTCCACCAGCTGTACAGGAATGCAAATGCCGGCCCTATCGTACGTCTTGCTGTCAGGGTGACGGAAGGGCAGGTTCTTTCCTATGACGGTGAGCCGATCAAGGCCTTTTATCACTCTACCTGTGAAGGAAAAACAGAACTCCCTGATGAGGTATGGGGCGAAAATTATCCTTATATCAAATCCGTCAGCTGCAACAGTAATAATTCACCCTTTGGAAACTGGCAGAGAAGATTCACACTTCGTGAATTGCAGCGGGCACTGAAAATAAAGACAATAGAAGATATCGACATTGCATCATACACGCAAACGGGAAGGGTCAAGACGGTGCATCTTCTCCTTGCCGCATCAGAGAATAACAACGCATTCTATGACATCAGCGCCACCCGGCTCAGAAGGGTGCTTGGCTACAGGGAATTGCCAAGCACAAAATTCTCCCTGAAAAAGACAGGGGAACAGATTATCTTTGCAGGAGAGGGCTACGGTCATGGAGTGGGACTCAGTCAGTGGGGGGCCCTTGCCATGGCGCGTGAGGGGAAAAACTACAGGGAGATCCTTTCCCATTACTATCCCGACACTCAGTTAGTCAGCAATAAAGAGCTACACTTCAAGGCAGGGACCGATAAGCTGCAGGGCAAAAAGATCTCGAAATATCTTCTCCCTCATCCAGAGAAATCAATCAGCCAGTAAGAATGCCTTGACAATCTTCTCCCTTTGAAAAAGAGGGGAATAGTGCCTTGCACAGATGTTTATTGTCCTCATTGCCAAATGAAGAGATGAACCTATATAGTCTATCCTGGCTGATTGCAGGAAACGTTTAGTAACCTTTTTACATAGAGTCTGTGTCGTAGTCCTTTTGTGTCATCGCGAGACACCGAAGGTGACGCGGCGATCTCTTTTTTTCAATAGCTGATAGAGATTGCTTCGTCGCTGCTCTCCCTGCCTGCCGGCAGACAGGCTTGCAATGACCATTTGAAACGATCTCCAGACAAAGGGCACAGACCGTACAGTTATTTCAAAAGTTATAATACAGTACAATGCAGCTATCGGAATTTGACTACACCATCTCCAGCGATCAGATCGCACAATTTCCTCTTGAAGAGAGGGATGCATCGCGTCTTCTTGTAATGCACAGGGATTCAGGCACCCTTGAGCACAGGGTATTTCGGGACATTACAGAGTATCTGCACGCCGGAGATGTGCTGGTCCTGAATGACGCCAAAGTTCTTCCTGTACGGTTGTATGGGAAAAAGCCTTCAGGGGGGAGGGCTGAAATAACCCTCTTAAAGGAGCTGAAAAAGAACCTCTGGGAAGGTCTCGTCAAAGGGTTGCAGGAAGGACGTATATTGCTCGGCAGCGGCATCACTGCCGAGGTAACCCGCAGCAATGAAGAGGTACGAATACGATTTGATCTCTCGCCGGCGACATTAGAAGTTGCTGGAGATGACATAAGGAATCTGCTGCAAAATATAGGCGTGATGCCCCTGCCCATCTATATCAAGCGTGAATCGGGCCACTCTGACACCCGCCGGTACCAGACCGTGTACGCGAAAAATGAGGGTGCAGTAGCCGCCCCTACTGCAGGGTTCCATTTTACAAAAGACCTTCTGGCACTGATCGGGGACAAAGGGGTTGAGATAAGAGTCATTACGCTCAATGTGGGTTACGGGACTTTCCAGCCTGTCAATGTACGTGATATCAAAGACCATCAGATGGGCATCGAGACCTATGAAATATCGGAAGCAACTGCTGATTCCCTGAATTCTGCACGATCAGAGGGCCGCAGGATCATTGCAGTTGGAACGACGGTTACAAGGGCACTTGAGTCAGCCCTTGATGAAACTGCAGCCCCTATTAAACCGGGTACATTCAGCACCGAGCTTTTTATTTATCCGGGGTACCCCTTCAGGGTTATTGATGGCCTTGTCACGAATTTTCACCAGCCCAAATCAACACCCATGATCCTTACATCTGCTTTTGCCGGTTTAAAAACCCTGAAAAATGCTTACCTGGCCGCACAGAAGGAAGGATATCGGTTTTTCTCCTACGGCGATGCCATGCTGATTCTATAAGGTAAATAATGACTGTCCGGGGAAAAATTATTTTAAACCAAAGAGTTGTCATTTCCGCGCAGAGGCTGTATCACCAGATGTCATCCTGAACTTGTTTCAGGATCTATCAGTTTTCTCCGAATTAAAAAGTATAGATTCCGGATCAAGTCCGGAATGACAAAAGAAGATGTTATTTCTGACAAATTTCAGGCTTTGATTTTTATGCTCTTTTTGATATCCTTGTTTTATAATGATAGGGAAGAATGTTGATACTTTCTACTGCCACATTTTCAATATCCATGGTTAGAAGGGAGAAGCACTACGGTTAATCTCGAGCTGGACCTGGGCAGGGAGCAGGATCACTCATCAATCTACGGGAAACTCGAAAAGACCCTGAAAGTCATGGAAGAGACCCTGGGCATCGAGGCCTCCATCCGCGGAAGCAAAGTAATGCTGCACGGCAACAGTGATGCTGTATCCAGAGCTGAAAAACTCATAAAAGAACTCTATGCGATCAACTCCAACGGCTACACCATCAGCCCTGATGATATAAAGTACGCCCTCCGGGCCATTGAAGACAGGGACGATGACGATCCCGAAGAGAGCTCATCATCGCAAACCTCACCGCCGTCGCTGAAGGATTTTTTTCTGAGCAATATCCCTGTATCTTCAAAAAAGAAGTTCATCGTTCCTCGATCAGAGACTCAGAAGAATTATATCGAAGCAATTAAACAATACGATATGGTGATCGGCATAGGTCCCGCAGGAACAGGCAAGACCTACCTTGCAATGGCAATGGCCATAAATGCCCTGATAAAAAAGCAGGTCAGCAGAATTATTCTGGCAAGGCCGGCTGTAGAGGCAGGAGAACGGCTTGGCTTCCTGCCCGGCGATCTCTATGAAAAGGTCAATCCTTACCTCAGGCCTCTTTATGATGCCCTCTTTGACATGATGGAGACGGAAAAGGCCCATAATCTCATTGAGCGGGGAGTCATTGAAATTGCCCCTCTTGCCTTTATGAGGGGGCGCACCCTGAATGATTCCTTCATCATTCTCGATGAAGCCCAGAACACAACATCAGAGCAGATGAAAATGTACCTGACACGCCTTGGATTTAACTCAAAAACCGTTATAACAGGAGATGTTACACAGGTTGATCTCCCGCCTGGCAAGGTGTCCGGACTGAGCGAGATCGAGACACTCCTGAAGAATATTGAGGGATTGAGATTTGTTTACTTTTCCGAGAAGGATGTGGTAAGACATAAGCTGGTTCAGAAAATTATCAAAGCTTATGATACATTTGAAAAAAGCCGTAAGGATAGTCGATGAAACGGGGTAAGGCAAAAAAGAAGGAAAAAAAGCCGATCCGCCTCAACAAAGAGACCCTTATCAAGATTACCCTCCTGGTGCTCTTTGCGGCAATCCTGAATGCCTCCATTGTGCTGGGCAACAGGTTCTCAGTCAGTACCATATCCGGTTCATTCCTTATTGTTGCTCTGCTTCTGATAATCCTTTACAAAGATTTTATCCGGTATAAACCGGAGATTAAAAATGACTTTAAACTTCTCGCCCTGACAGGGATTCTTCTCTCCGGCAACATAGCCATTGGACGGATCACATATTATGTAATGGAAGGGTTCACCCAATGGTCGGGAACGGTAGACCCTATGCTCCTCATCTATGCTGTTCCCCTGGCCACCGGTGCAATGCTGACTGCATTGCTGATTGATATTCACACAGCTATTGTATTTACCGTCATAACAAGCCTCGTGTCCGGCGTTTGGCTTGATAATCCATTGTATTCAATTTATGTATTTGCTTCCGGATTGACAGCGGCCTTTGGAGTGATACGCTGCAAGAGACGTTCTGCCATCTGGAGAGCAGGAATCTATGTCAGTCTTGTAAACGTAAGTACCGCATTGATGATTACCCTCTTCGAGGGCCATATACTGAGCATTGATCCTCTGATTATACTTGGCGCTGCGCTTGCAAACGGCATCGTGGTTGCCATGCTCGTCTCAGCCCTCCTGCCGCCCTTTGAGCATCTTTTTAATCTCACCACTGATATCAGCCTGCTGGAACTCCTTGATCTGAACCAGCCGCTTATGCGTGAACTGCTGGTCGAGGCACCGGGCACCTATCATCACAGTATTATTGTGGGCAACCTGGCGGAGGCAGCTGCCGAGGCCATTGGAGTTGATCCCCTGCTTGCAAGGGTGAGCGCCTATTATCACGATATAGGAAAAATCAAGATGCCTGACTATTTTGTCGAAAACCAGGTGACTTCGGTAAGCATGCATGACAAGCTTGCACCGAGGATGAGCAGCCTTATCCTTCTTTCCCATGTAAAGGAAGGTGTCGAACTTGCCAGGGCACATAAACTGCCCGACCCTGTTATTGATATTATTCAGCAGCACCACGGTTCCTCTGTACAGACGTTCTTCTATCAGAAAGCCCGGGAACACTACGATAACAAACTCACGCCTCCTGTAACCGAAGAGGATTTCAGGTATCCCGGCCCGAAGCCCCAGACCCGTGTTGCTGCACTGGTTCTTATGGCCGATGCCGTGGAAGCCTCGTCAAGAGTGCTGACAGATACATCTCCTGCACGAGTCTCTTTGCTGGTGGACAGAATCATAAACCACTGCTTCATTGACGGACAGCTTGACGACTGCGAACTTACCTTTAAGGACATACGGGAAATCAAGAGCCACTTCGTATACCTCCTTTCCAGCATGTATCATAAGCGGGTAAACTATCCGGGATTCGAAATCAAAGGTGATGATACTCATACGAAACCAGCAAAGGCATCGGCCCCTGAATAAAGCACGGATTCAAAGAACGGCCCGCACAATTCTTTCCCTTTTAGATCAGTCAACGGCGGAACTCAGTATATTCTTTGTCGGCAACAGAAAAATGAAGCAGTTGAATGCCGATTACCGGGGCATAAACAAAGTGACTGACGTTCTGTCATTTGAAACCGCCCTTCCCGTGCAGCATGATGGCGGCGCGATACTCGGTGATGTGGTAATCAACATACCAAGGGCAGAGTCTCAGGCAAAAGAATACGGTACGACCTTCTATGAAGAACTCTTCAGGCTCCTCATTCACGGCACGCTGCACCTGCTTGGTTATGATCATGAGGAATCCTATTACCGCGCAAGAAAAATGAGAAACAAAGAAGAGGAGCTGCTGAGCAAGTGCCTTTAAGAAAGTGGATCAAAAGCGCCAATCACGCCATTGAAGGGATCCTGCATGCTGCAAAAACAGAGCGCCATATGCGCTACCACCTCTATGCCGCTGTGATAGTCCTCTTGGCAAGTTTTGCCCTTGGCATAAGCTGGACTGAATTCATTGCCCTTGTCATCCTTTCAATTGTTGTGATTTCTGTTGAGATGGTGAACACCGCCATAGAAGCTATTACTGACATTCTCTATAAAGAGCACGACCCGAAGGCAAAGGAAATAAAGGACATTGCAGCCGGGGCCGTACTCATCACTGCCCTTGGGGCTGCCGTTGTTGGGTATATCATTCTCTACGAACCGACAAAGAGTTTTTTTTACCGGGGTCTTACCATTGCAAAACATTCAGGCTCCGACATAGCCGTGATTGCCTTGGTTCTGGTATTGATACTTGTGGTAATAACCAAGTCTTTCTTCGGCAGGGGCAAGCCATTGCGCGGCGGTATGCCAAGCGGTCACGCAGCAGTTTCATTTTCCATCTGGGTCGCCGTTACCTTTATCACTGAAAGCTTTATGCCCTCAGCTCTTACATTTATCCTGGCTGTTTTTATCGCCCAGAGCAGGGTCAGCATTGGGGCGCATAAACCCCTGGAAGTGATAGCAGGCGGTCTGCTTGGAACAGCCGTGACCTTTCTGCTTTTCAAGATTTTTGCCTAGTTTTTTCTGAATATTCATGAAAAAGATTTCTCCTTTCACCTTCCGGCAGACAGGCCTGCCTGTCGGCAGACAGGCTCGAAATGAAGGCATGTTTCTCATTCCAAAGGAGTGACGACAGGGGAATCTTAAACATCAGTCGAGTCGAGGTTCAACCTCTGCATGAGTAACGAAACGATTTCTCACTTTCACAATAGTTATGGTAGTGTAAAATAATCCTATGAACAACAAATTAAAAAAATTCGATCCTGCCGTTGACAAGCGCATTCTTATCGCACTGTCAGGGACGATCTGGACCTTTGTGGGAATCATTCTCTGCAACCTTTCCCTCAACTGGCTCCTGGATTCAGCAGGAGAGGACTTACTCGTCATTGCTGCAGCCGGTATTGTTGCAGCGCTGCTGATCGGTTACTTTGGTTTTCTGAAGATTGTAAACAGGAACATCGACCGCATCGTAGCCAAACCGTCAAAAGTATGTATTTTTGCCTTTCAGCCCTGGAAAAGCTATTTCATCGTGATTATTATGATAACGCTCGGAATATTCCTCCGGAGTTCCCCTGTCCCGAAAAAATATCTCTCCATTATATATAGTGGATTTGGCGGTGCCATGATCCTCTCAAGCCTCAAGTATCACTGGGTATTTATTAAAATGCTTATAACTCCCCAGAAATAGGTGAATTCCCCTGGTTACCCCCTTGACGGGGACCTGACTAACCCTATGCACTGATTGATTTTTTATTCCCGTATCAGTAGAATAGTTGTTCGGAATTCGGAGCGTGCATGTTTTGCTCATTATTCCTGTACGTTAAAGGGAGAAAGCAATGACTTATACTACGTATCGTCCTAAAAATAAAAAAAGAAAAAGAACTCATGGATTTCTTTCGAGAATGAGCACACCGGGCGGCCGCAAGGTCATCAAAAGAAGACGTGCCAAAGGTCGAAGCAAGTTATCTGTTTAAGAGTAAACACTGTTGAATACATCAGGCCCTGTATCGTTTCTTCGACCTACAAATCCTGTGTCGGGAATGTTCCGTAATAATTCAGGTTGCACATTTATGAGGATAGGCTAGTTGAAGACTTTTGTGATCTTTGCTGTCAGGCAATATCAAAAATACATATCACCCTTTCTGTCGCAATCCTGCAGATTTTTCCCTTCCTGTTCCAGTTACTGTATAGATGCCGTTGAGAGCAGAGGAACTATACAGGGATTATGGCTTTCTATAAAAAGAGTGCTCAGGTGCCACCCCTTTCATCCCGGTGGATATGATCCGGTGATGCCCGTCGATGTACAGTTCAACAACAATGGGGAGAAAAAAGTAATTTAATGGATAAGAGAACGATATTGGCAGTTGCTTTATCAGTCATGGTACTGGTAGTCTGGTCCTTTTTTGCCCCGAAGAAGCCTGTGCAGGAGCCTCAGGCCCCTGTTGCCAGTGGACCGGCTGTTCAGTCAGCGCCTCCTGTCAGGAATGATTTACAGGAGTCTCCCGCAGCTCCTGCACCTGTTGCTGCTGCTACTGCAGCAATGCCGGCTGTTGAAAGTGCCGAGGCAAAAGATATAGTCATAGAAACAGATCTGTACAAAGCTGTCTTTTCGACTCAGGGAGCGATCATCAAGTCATGGGAACTGAAAAAATATAAAGACAACAATGGCATGCCCGTGGCGCTCCTGAAAAAACCCGGCATTATTCCAGCGCTTGGCATTATGCTGGAAGACTCCCGGCGGAACCTTCCGCAGCAGTCACTCTATACAGCTTCAGCGGAAAGACTTGTCCTCTCCGAGGGAAGAAAAAAGGAGGGCGAGGTCCTCTTTACCTTAAGCCGGGATGGAATGCTTATACGGAAGCGGTTTGTCTTCTACAATGACCATTACAAGGTTGACCTGTCCGTAGAAACCTCAAACACCCCTGAATTCTCCGTTCCATTAGGAACCGGATTCGGCATCTTTGACACGAATGGAGGAAGCCGCACTCACAGCGGCCCGGTTGTGCTCATCGACGACGACAGACAGGAATTCAAGGCAGGCGACGACCCGAAATTTCTGACGGGTGTAATCAGCTGGATCGCACAGGAGGACAGTTACTTTACTGCTGCTTTGATTCCCCTCTCTGCTACAGAAGGCGTGAGCGTCTGGAATGAAGGCACCTCTGCAGAGATTTCACTGAAAATGAAACCGCAGAAGAATGACTTTATATTCTATGCAGGCCCCAAGGAATATGACAGACTTAAGGCCTTGAATAAAAAGCTGGAACACCTTGTTGACTTTGGCTGGTTTGCTTTTGTGGCAATGCCTCTCTTCTGGGTGCTGAAATATTTTTACTCATTCACCGGCAATTACGGGTGGTCCATAATACTCCTGACCATCGTTACAAGGGTCCCCTTTATTCCTATTATGGCCAAGAGTCAGAAGTCCATGAAAAAAATGCAGAAGGTCCAGCCGCTCATGGCAGAGCTCAAGGAAAAGTACAAAAATGATGCGGCAAAGCTGCAGAAGGAAACCATGGAGCTCTACAAAAAACACAAGGTCAATCCAATCGGCGGCTGTCTGCCAATGTTCCTGCAGATACCGGTCTTCATTGCCCTCTTTAATGTACTGCAAAAGGCAATTGAACTGCGTGGTGCTCCCTGGATTTTCTGGATAACCGACCTCTCCGTGAAAGATCCTTATTATGTAATGCCTATTGTTATGGGTCTCACGATGGTACTGCAGCAGAAAATGACGCCCTCTGCAATGGACCCCAAGCAGGCCAAGATGATGATGCTTATGCCCATAGTATTTACCTTCATGTTCCTTTCCTTTGCCTCAGGTCTTGTACTCTACTGGCTTGTCAATAATATTCTCGGTATAGCCCAGCAATTTCACACCAATAGAAAAGCGGACTGACAGGTATCAGCCCACAGGCCTTGCCGGCAGGCAGGGATCAGGTTTCAGCACAGAAACATCATGAGGCTGACCACTGACCGTTGAATCCTGTAAACTATTGAGATGGTTCTTAATGATACAATCGCTGCAATCTCAACTCCTGCAGGACAGGGGGGGATAGGTATAGTGCGTATCAGTGGTGAGGAGGCAATAGGCATTGCAGACAGGGTCTTCCGTTCTCCCTCCGGGAAAAAACTTTCACAGTCACCTTCACACCGAATCCTCTACGGACATGTAATCAACGGGCACCGGGAGGATATCATCGACGAAGTGCTCGTCTCTGTGATGAAGGCGCCCCATACCTACACAAAAGAAGATGTGGTAGAAATAAACTGTCACGGTGGTGCAGTGCCTGTCAGAAGTGTGCTGGAAGCAGTCCTGAAGCAGGGGGCCCGGCTTGCAGAGCCCGGAGAGTTCACCCGAAGAGCATTCCTGAACGGCCGAATCGATCTTGCCCAGGCAGAGGCTGTTCTTGATGTTATAAACGCGCTTACTGTCCAGAGCCAGAAATCCTCCCTGGCACAGCTGAGGGGCAGTCTCTCTGAAAAGATTGAGACGATACGGGATGAGACTGCCGAACTGACGGCCTTTATTGAAGCTCACATAGATTTCCCTGACGAAGAGATACAGTCCATTGATAGAAATGATATGGCTCAGCGGGCTGCCGGAATCAGGCAATCATTAGAGAAACTGATCACAGGTTCCCGGTATGGAATAATTTTGCGGGAAGGGCTCAAGACGGCAATCGTCGGCAGGCCGAATGTGGGAAAATCCTCCCTGCTGAATTCCCTCCTTGATCATGACAGGGCGATCGTCACTGAAATGCCGGGCACAACACGGGATGTTATTGAAGAATATCTCAATGTAGAGGGGATCCCGCTGAAAATTATGGACACTGCTGGAATCAGGAATGTCGAAGATATTGCTGAAAAAGAGGGGGTGAGGAGAAGCCTTCAGTCAATGGAGGATGCTGATCTTGTTCTGCTTGTCCTTGACGGCAGTGAAGAGCTGCACAGCACAGACGGAGAACTCCTGGACAAAACATCTGGGAAAAACACCGTGGTGATTGTGAACAAGGAAGATCTTGAACAGAAGTTGATCCTGTCTTCTTCAGAAAGAAGGATAGTAAGCATCTCTGCAAAACAGGGGACCGGACTGGACAAGTTGAGAAAAGAAATAGTAAAGACTGCTTTGCAGGGGCAGAAGGAACCCCTGTCAGGAGCGGTTGTAACCAACGTACGACATGTCCGGGCGCTTGAGAAAGCCCTTGCCTCACTGGATTCCTTTAGCGAGGAAGCTGCCAGGAAGACATCTCCTGAATTTCTCTCTCTTGAACTCCGGGAAGCATTGAATGCCATCGGGGAAATAATCGGCATTACCACCCCTGATGACATTCTGAACAGGATCTTCAGCAACTTTTGCATTGGGAAATAGGGAACGTTCAGATATGCTGAAAATAAAGGCTGTGGCACCATTTTCATCCTCAACCTGCCTACGGGCACCTGTCTGCCGTAGGGAGAGGCAGGCCTGATTCAGGATTCAAGTCTCAACAATAAATTTAAATGAGATTTCATAGTTTTAGGTTATAATTTATTCCATGTCAGAGCTGAAAAAAGTCAGACAGGTCCTGATTTATACCCTCATTCTGAATATCATTGTTGCCTTTGCAAAGATAGTCTACGGTTATACAATAGACTCAATCAGCATGCTCTCTGACGGGTACCACTCCTTTTTTGACGGTACATCAAATGTTATTGGACTCATCGGGGTCTGGATAGCATCCCAGCCGCCTGACAAGGACCACCCCTACGGTCACAGAAAATTTGAAACCCTTTCAACCATAGCAATAGCAGTGCTTATTTTTGGAGCAGGCATCGAGATCCTCAGGGAGGCCTATCACAGAATTGAGATGCCCGGCAACATTAATGTAACTGCCGCAAGTTTTGTGATAATGGGTGTTACCCTGGCAGTGAACTTCTGGGTCATGTTCTATGAGACAAAAAAAGGAAAAGAACTGAAGAGCGAATTCCTTCTGGCTGATGCCATACATACAAAGACAGACATCTTTATCTCTTTATCTGTCGTGATCAGCCTTATCGCGGCAAAGGCAGGCTATCCCGTCATTGACACAATGGCAGCAATTGCCATCGCATTATTTATTGGAAAAATGGGTATATCCATCCTGAAATCTGCTTCAGCCGTCCTCACAGACGCTGCATGCATTGATGCTGAGGAGATCAGGCGGATCGCAAAAAAAATAGAGGGAGTCATGGACTGTCATGGTATCAGGACCCGCGGCAAAGAGGGACATGCCAGCATTGATATGCATGTGCTTGTTGCCCCTGACGTGAAGATAGGAAATGCCCATGATATTGCACATCATGTCGAAGAGGCACTGAAAAAACACTTCTCCGATGTAGAGGATGTGGTTATTCATGTAGAGCCTTACTACAGCTAAGTGAAAATAGAAAATCTGGTATACTTAAGAAACTAAGGATTCAAGGGGCCAAGGAGTCGAGGATTCAATTAATAGCATTTCGTTGAACTTCCCTTGAACCCTGTCTGCCGCAAGGCAGACTCAATCCTGGAATCCTTGAACCCTGTTTATATTGAAAGGAGTTCATTATGCCATTTCCAATTCATAGACCACGACGACTGAGATCAAACCCTGTCTTAAGGGACATGGTTCGAGAGAACCACCTCAGCCCCGCGGACCTGATCTATCCTTTGTTTGTGATCTTCGGCAAAAAAGTAAAGAATGAAATCTCTTCCATGCCCGGCTGCTTCCAGATGTCTGTCGACAATATAGTCAAAGAGGCACAGGCAGCATATAAACTGGGGATACCGGCCATCATTTTATTTGGCATTCCTGAGCACAAGGATGCCAGCGCATCAGAGGCGTACAGTCCAAAAGGAGTTGTCCAGCAGGCAATCAAGGCAATAAAAGACAAAGTGCCTGAATTGATGGTTATCACCGATGTCTGTCTCTGTGAGTATACAGATCACGGTCATTGCGGCGTTATCAAAAAAGGGAAAATCCTCAATGATCCTACCCTTGAACTGCTTGCCAAAGAGGCGCTGTCACATGCCAGGGCGGGCGCGGACATGGTAGGTCCCTCGGACATGATGGACGGCCGTGTTGCAGTGATCAGGGAGGCCCTTGACGCAAACGGCTATGATGAAATACCAATAATGAGTTATGCCGCAAAATACTCCTCGGCCTTTTACGGGC
>JGI2160J19893_10000532_pt1 | contig 12765 bp, 9 predicted proteins | sample DeeMarSeWOR28_12_FD_19893 | JGI IMG/M metagenome (IMG submission 19893)
ATGATGAGGGAAACGCTAAAGTAATTGTTTCCTACGAAGTCCGCCAAGAGGAAGAATACGAAATACCGAGTAATGCTCGCTTATTGGTCAAATCTGGCGATCATGTTGAACCTGGACAACCATTAACCGAAGGATCTCTCAATCCTCATCTAATCTTACGAATTCAGGGTCGTCAAGAGTGCCAAAAATATTTGCTTTCTGAGGTTCAGAAAGTTTATCGTTCTCAAGGTCAGAATATCAATGATAAGCATTTTGAAGTTATCTTACGCAAAATGATGTCAAAAGTACAGATTACACGCCCTGGCGACACGACTTTTCTTCCAGGTGACCTGGTCGATTTCATTGAATTAAAGCGGGAGAACGAGCGGTTATTGGGTGAAGGAAAAAACCCTGCCAGATATCTAGAGATTCTATTAGGGATTACGAAAGCTTCGTTGAGTACAGAATCCTTCCTTTCGGCTTCCTCGTTCCAACATACTATCAAAGTTCTTGCGCAAGCCGCAATAGCTTCCACCGAAGATCACCTCTATGGTCTTAAGGAAAATGTGATCATTGGTAAATTAATCCCCGCCGGTACAGGATTTGTCCCTGGTCGATTTGCTGAAGAGGAGTTGGAAGAAGAGCTGCACGAGGAAGAGCTGCACGAGGAAGAGCTGCTAGAGGAAGAGGATACTGAAGAACAGGCTGTTTTAGCAGAAGCAGTAACGGAAGAAAGTGTTGGTACTGCTCCACCATCTGTAGCAGCTGATTGAAATAAGTTGATCGTTGTTTAATCCCGCCAAGTTGAAGATCTTGGCGGGATTTTTTCGTATTAATTTCCGATTTTGATAGGTTCTTCATCGATTATAGGTGGATGATCGCATATAGGTGGATGATCGCAGTTCATCTCAGTTTGAATTTAATGTGCGAGTTATTTGTGCAACTTTTATTTTGAATCAACGTATACTTAAACAAAGCATTCGGAATAATTGATGATTTTTCCCTGAGTTGAGACTCAGAGTTTTGTCGGGTTTTGAGGAGCAATACGGTGCCGGAATTGGAATCAGCTTGGCTTATTCTTGCCCAGGAAGGAGATTCGGAGGCATTTGCCAAAGTTGTTGAAGTTCATCAATCTGCGGTATACAACTTCTGCTTTCGCATGTTGGGAGACCCTTATGAAGCGGAGGATGCTGCCCAAGAAACGTTTATTCGGGCATATAAAGCCATAAAATCCTATGATCGAACTCGCTCCTTTTCGACCTGGATATTATCGATTGCTGCTCATTACTGCATTGATCAGTTACGTCGAAAAAAAATACAAGTAACCAGCATGGAGGATCAACCGTATTTAGAAATTCGAGATCCAGGACCAAATCCTGAATCGGTGCTGTCGATGCGAGAGGACCAACAAAGAATTCGATCACTTTTAAATGTTCTTAGTGATACCGATCGAGCAGCAATAATTATGTTTTATTGGTATGAGTTCTCATACGAAGAGATAGCAAATTCTCTCGGACTTTCGCTTAGTGCGGTAAAAAGTCGTTTACATAGAGCGCGCGCGCGATTAGCTAAAACGTGGAGCGAAAGAAAAGGATCAGTCTTTGGTTTAGAAAGGCAAACTTATGGGTCACCAGCTGTATGAATCTTGGTTGCTTTCGGTAGAGCCGTTGATGCCGGAAGATGAGAAAATGTTGCACGAGCATGTCGAGACTTGCCAGTCTTGTAGAGATTTGTTCTTTGCCTGGCAGGAGGTAGAAAACCTCATCAGAGAAGCTCCCATTGCAGAACCGACACCCGGGTTCGCTGATCGTTGGCAGATTCGTCTCGAAAATTTAGCGATTGACCAGAAATTACGTAGACAGAATTTGATCTCTTGGTGGTTTGTTTCAGCNACGATTGGAGCTGCATTACTGGTTTTATTAGTTATGGTGATCGTTTTCTTCGCTACNGTTCAAACTCCATTCCAAGTATTTGTATCTGGAATAACTTTTTTTGCTGGTCTGCTCGCATTGATGAGTACTTTACAAGTTGCATTCATACCGGTTCTTGAAGTGATACTGACAAGTATTCCCCCTGTGATTTGGTTTATTGTCTTTGTTGCTCTTGGTCTTTCAATCATATTGACCACATATTCAATTAGGAAATATATCTTCCCAAGGAGGGTAGCTTTATGAACAAGAAGTTTAAATACCTTTTACCGTTGGTTTTACTGCTCATCCTGGCATTTCCAGGTACAGCCTTTGCTAAAAGCCTGGGGGACGATCAAGTTGTAGCTGGTGGTTCTTTCACTCTCAATCGTGGCGAATCGCTGGATGGTAGCTTGATCGTGTTTGGAGGAATAGCTAGGACGGAAACCGACTCCCGAGTGGAGGGAGATGTCGTTGTACTCGGTGGCGCTGTTACGGTTGATGGAGTCGTTGAGGGGAATGTTGCGGGCATTGGGGGAGTGGTTAACCTGGATGAAAACGCTGTTGTTGAGGGAGATCTGATTTCTCTCGGTGCAGCGCTCAACCGTGAACCAGGAGCCACAGTGTATGGCCAGGTGATCTCAGGTTTTGATATTCCCGCCTTGACGCTGATCCCAGAAGCGATTGATATCCCCAGCTGGACTTCTTTCGAACCGACGTTGTTTGCAGGATCGTTCTCGATCTGGCGAATTTTTTGGTTCATCTTCCGCACTTTGTTGTGGGGAGCTGTGGCTGCGTTGGTAGCGCTAATTCTCCCGAATCCTACTACCAGAGTTTCAAAAACTGTAGCAGATCAAACCATCATTTCAGGTGGTGTGGGATTGCTGACGATAATTGTCGCACCGATAATCCTGCTTTTGCTGGCCATAACTTGCATTTTGTCACCATTAAGTTTGCTCGGTGCATTAGCATTAGCCGTGGCATGGTATTTTGGTAGAATTGCGATCGGCCTCGAATTAGGAGAGAGGTTGGCCAAAGTCTTCAACCAGGAGTGGCCGCTTCCCTTATCTGCAGGGATTGGTACATTTGGTTTGGCTTTGGTTGTTGATGGCTTAGACCTGGTTTTACCATGTATCGGTTGGTTGATAGTTGTATTGGTCGGTCTATTTGGATTAGGGGCAGTATTACTGACCCGATATGGTTCCCGGCCCTACCCATCGGAACCGGCCACGGTTATCGATAGCGAAGGGCAGTATATACCGGATCCATCAGCGGTGTCAGAGACTCCGGCTATAGATGAAGGTGCAGAAGGAGATTCCGATTCGTTATCCGAATCCACTGAAACACCAGAAGACAGCTGAACCGATAATTAGAAATATATATTCAAAAAAATCATATTTGGGAAGATACGAAAAAGCATCCCCCATCAAACTCTCACAATTTTTCTGTTGAAAATAGATGCTGAGATTTGGTGGGGGATTAAATTAGGGGTAAACTTTTTATGGCTTTCGCAAATCTTCCTTGTTAAGTGAAAAAGTTTATTCCTGCCCCGAGTATGATCGTGATTTGAGCAATGTGATATGTGACGATCGCAAATAAATTTCCGTTCTTGATAGGGGTGACAAATTTATTCCATGAAAGTAAAGCGTCTGATATATAAAAGAGAATAGCTCCAAAGCTCACAAATAATGAAGCAAGGGGAATCCATTCTGAATTTGGCCTAATCAGTGTGAGTAATGCTGAGTAAACCATCAATGATATAACAATGGTATAGAGCACAACTGGAATCTGTAGGTTATCTCGGCCTTGGGCTGCACAGCCCTTGATTATTCGCCGCGAAATTTCGACGGCGTTTATGGAGATCAAAATTAATATGACGAATCCAGCAAATGAAAATTGGGGTATTGTGACATTGAAGCCTATAATATAGAAGATATGAGCTACAAGGAAAAATATTAAGCCAGCAATGAAGCTGCCCTTTGGCAGCATGAGAGCGATGTCACCTGCCAAGGAAAAAATCAGTCCGATAATGAAGAATAACAGTTGACCTTGAAATCCATCATTGATAATTAACCAGGCAATCAGCGCTAGGATAACTCCTGGCTTTGCAATATATTCAATTTTTTTCCATTGGAAGGAGACGGCTACCCAGTCGATAACAGCGATGATGAAAGCTATTCCAATAAGAAGAAGAGACATGTTTGATTATCGAAATTCTGTGTCAGCTCTTTATGGAGGATTGGGCTTAGGATTTAAAACCAAATAACTTTAAGGCTGCTGGATCATTACGCCAATTCTTGCGTACTTTTACCCGCAGTTGAAGGTAGACTTTTCTTCCAATCAGCTCTTCGATCTTCTGTCGGGCGGCAATCCCAATCTTCTTGAGCATTTCTCCGCCCTGTCCAATAACAATCCCTTTCTGAGAATCACGCTCAACAAATAGAGTCGCCGCGATATATGTATTGTTATTGTCCCGATCTTTATATTCGTCAATACGTACTGCGATGCTATGAGGTACTTCCGCCCTGAGATTATATAAAATAGCCTCTCTTATTAGATCGGCAGCGATCTCCCGTTCATACAAATCGGTTAATTGATCCTCGGGGAAAAAAGGTGGTCCATCCGGTAGTAGGGAGATTAATATCGAAATTAATTCATCGAGATTCTCCCCTTCTGTAGATGAGATCGTGATGGTTTCCGCTTGAGAGAGCAAAAACTGGAATTGTTCTTGATTGGCTTGGATAGAGTTCTTGGGTACCAAATCTACTTTATTTAGGGCCAAAATTTGCGGAATTCCGCGCTTAACTTTGCCCAATGAACTGGCTAATAAGCGATCCTCATCGCTTGGTGGCTCGCTGATATCCACTACGAATAGGATTATGTCACTCTCCTCAAGAACCATCAGCGCTTCTTCGTTCATTCTTTCACCGAGTTTGTGAATAGGATTATGAACTCCTGGCGTATCGACAAATACGATTTGGGCGTTATCAAGAGTCAGGATACCCATTTGAGTCTTGCGAGTGGTTTGAGGCCACGGTGATGTCGCTGCGATTTTGGTGCCAAGTAATCTGTTAATTAGGGTTGATTTTCCTACATTTGGGCGACCCATTACTGCAACAAATCCAGATTTAAAGTCATCGGGAAATTGATCCATGAGTGTATTCTATCACCAGGTTGGGATTGAAGCCGATAATTACTCAGAAATGGGTTGAATCTAACATTACAACCGGAGTCAGATCATTTTGACTGGTGGTTAGTAGATCGCTCATTTCCACTTCTTATGCGAGATTTGCGTTTCTCTCCACAGTTTGGGGATGTTATCATTTTTCACAAAGGAGAATCTTCTATTGTGGACATGCAAAAATATTATAAATAATTTACATTAAAAAAGCTTGACCTAAGGGGTCGTTTTCTGCTATAATATTGACTTGTCTATCCGACTTATTCATTGAAACGGTAGTATTGGTCGAACCATTTTAATCTAGAAACCATTGCCTGTTGCGTAAAACGGATGGTTGTTTACCATCGCGTTATACGCGTTACGCGTGTTAGATAAGAAAACAGAAAGTATTTCAGGAGCACTATATGGCATCTAATGTTCCAAGTAAAAGTTATGCCCGCATTGATGTTTCTCTTCAGTTGCCTGATTTGATCGAGGTCCAGATCGAATCTTTTGAGCGATTGAAGGAAGAAGGACTTACAGATCTATTTCACGAGATTTCACCCATAGAATCCTACAACAAAGGGATGAAATTATATTTTCCGAGCCGAACTCCCGAATCTGAACAGTGGGGATTGAAGTATTGGTTTGAGGATCCAAAACACGCAATCGAGGATTGTGTTGAGAGAGACTTGACTTATGCCTCTCCGCTATATGTCTCTGTTCTTCTCGCGGGACCGGATGTTCCGGAGCCGATCAAACAGGATATCTTTCTCGGAGATTTTCCTGAAATGACGGAGAAGGGCACGTTCATTATTAATGGTACTGAGCGTGTAGTTGTCTCGCAATTGATCCGTTCTCCTGGTGTTTACTTTGAAGCGCCCATTGATCGCTCAACAGGTCGTCCTCTAGCAGTAGCCAAGTTGATCCCTGATAGGGGAGCTTGGATGGAATTCGAAACTCGAAAAACCGATTATTTAACCCTTAGATTCAATCGAAAGAGGACAATTCCAGTAACCATATTCTTGCGTGCTTTGGCAGCAGTTGATGACCAATTGACTGATAATGCATTGCGCGAAGGTACCGATGAAGAACTGCTGGAAGTATTCAGCGATGTAGATAACAATCCTGATCGTATGTTCATCGCATCTACATTGGCGCAGGAACCAGAGTGGGATTTGAGCCAGGGTCATTCCATTGCCGAGGCGGCATTGCTTGAATTCTTCCGACGCATGCGTCCAGGAGATCCGGCCACGCTGGAAAATGCCCGTGAGTTCCTTGAAGAGCAACTATTTGATCAGCGTCATTACGATTTGGAAAGAGTTGGACGCTATAAATTAAACCAAAAGCTCGAGCTCGGCGAGCATGTCGATATTACACGCCGAATGATCACCAAATGGGATATTGTCTTCTTGGTACGCCGGATGATCGCCATTAATAATGGCATCCAATCAGCAGATGATATAGACCATCTAGGAAACCGTCGTGCAAAAACTGTTGGGGAATTGATCCAGAACAAGCTGCGTATTGGACTGCGCAGGATGGAACGGGTGATCAAGGAGAGAATGTCAATCCGCGATCAAGATCAGCTTTCCCCGATAACCCTGATCAATATTCGACCCGTCGTAGCTGCCTTGCGTGAGTTCTTTGGATCGAGTCAACTTTCGCAATTTATGGATCAAACTAACCCGTTGGCAGAATTGCGTCACAAGCGCACGCTTTCTGCACTAGGTCCTGGAGGTCTTCGTCGGGAAAGAGCTGGATTTGATGTACGCGATGTGCATCACTCGCATTACGGCCGAATTTGTCCCATTGAAACACCAGAAGGACCTAACATTGGATTGATTGGCCGTTTGGCATCATTTGCGCGAGTAAATGCATATGGTTTCATTGAAACTCCTTATAGGAAGGTTTACAAATCCCTGCCTTCACGAGATCCAATGTTGGAGGGAAGAACGCTCAGGGAAGAACTCATTCACCAGAAAACCAATGAAGTGATTGGTAAGAAGGGTGATCTGATCACAAAAAAGATGGCCAGGTCGCTGCCCTCTTCTGGAAAGTCCGAAATACTGATCGTGCCGTACGTTTCAGATGAAATGGAATACCTCTCCGCAGACACTGAAGATAAGTACGTCATTGCACAGGCGAATACACCTCTAACGGAGGATAACGAATTCGTTCGCACCAGTGTCTCAAGTCGCTTGCATTCTGGATTCGATTTTGCTGACCCAGAAAATATCGATTACATGGATGTTGCACCACATCAGACGGTGGGTATAAGTGCAGCGCTTATTCCATTTCTTGAGCATGATGACGCCAACCGAGCCCTAATGGGATCGAACATGCAAGCTCAGGCAGTACCGCTCATAAAACCGGACATCCCTCAGGTATCTACTGGGATGGAATTCCATGCTGCTCATGATTCTGGTCAGGTGATAGTCGCCGAAGAGGAAGGCGAAGTTGTTTCTGTCACCGGAGAACACGTTATAGTTCACAACGGTGATGGTGATCATGTCTATAATCTAAGGAAGTATCAAAGATCGAATCAAAGTACATGCATTGATCAACGTCCCGCTGTAGTGAAAGGACAACGCATAGAAAAAGGTGCTGTAATCGCTGACTCATCCTCCACTGAAGCAGGTGAGCTGGCTTTAGGTCAAAATGTGGTCATTGCATTCCTTTCTTGGGAAGGGGCTAATTTTGAGGATGCGATTGTTATCTCCGAAGGACTTGTGCAGGAGGATTTATTCACATCGGTTCATATTGAAAAGTATGAGGTTGAGTCTCGAGATACGAGGCTTGGACCAGAGGAGATCACTCGAGACATCCCCAATGTGGGTGAAGATGCGATTAAGGATCTTGATGAACAAGGGATTATTCGCATCGGCGCTGAAGTTGGTCCCAATGATATTTTAGTAGGGAAGATTTCTCCCAAAGGTGAACGAGAACTTTCTCCGGAGGAGAGGTTATTAAGGGCAATATTTGGTGAGAAATCACGTGATGTAAAGGACACCTCTTTGCGGATGCCTCATGGTGAACGTGGCAAAGTTGTCGATGTGAAGGTCTTCACCCGTGAGGATAATGCGGACCTCTCTGCTGGTGTCGATATGATGGTGCGAGTTTCAGTTGCTCAACGAAGAAAAATTACAGCTGGGGACAAAATGGCTGGACGTCATGGAAATAAAGGCGTTGTGTCTCAAGTCGTCCCGGCTGAAGATATGCCGTTCCTCGAGGATGGGACACCGATTGACATAATTCTCAATCCTACAGGTATCCCCGGGCGTATGAATCTGGGGCAGGTTTTGGAAACGCACCTTGGTTGGGCAGCAAGTCAATTAGGATTCCGGGCAATCTCTCCAGTATTTGATGGCGCAAAAGAATCGGAGATTGAAGCTGAATTGGCACGTGCTTGGCTGATAGGAAAAGCTTGGCAGGAAATTGGTCAGCAAGCCTGGGAGTGGTTGAACCAATATGAATACGATCCAGAGACAATTCGAGATGACGATGAAGTTCGTAATTTATATTTGGAAGCCTGGTTAGGTGAGCGAGACTATGATGTATATCGATTGGTATCAGACCGTCAGTATGCTCGTAGGTCCGTGCTACGAGAATGGCTTCGAGATCATGATATGAGTGCCGATGAGATCTTAGATTTTGAGGATATGGAAATCTCAGAAAGTGAACGCCCAGCACAAGATGAGCGAGCGGTGAATGCCTGTCTGCGTCTCTGGATGTTACATCTGGGAAAGAAAGTTGGAAGAATTTCAGACGCAAAGTTGTGGGATAAAGCAAGGGAAATAATGTTAGAAACTGGTCGTCCGATTCCGGTATTAGGAAAACAGCGAGTGCGAGATGGAAAAACCGGTTTGCCTTACGATCAGCCGGTAACAATTGGAATCATGTCGATCATGAAATTGCATCACTTAGTGGAAGATAAAGTTCATGCAAGATCAACTGGACCTTACAGTCTAGTTTCGCAACAACCTCTTGGTGGAAAGGCACAATTTGGTGGGCAGCGTTTTGGAGAAATGGAGGTATGGGCGCTTGAAGCCTACGGCGCAGCGTACACATTACAGGAGATGTTGACCGTGAAGTCAGATGATGTTCAAGGTCGTGTGAAGACTTATGAGGCGATCGTAAAAGGTGAACCGATCGAAGAACCCAGCATCCCTGCTTCATTTCGGGTCTTAGTGAAAGAATTGCAGAGTCTTGGATTGGCAGTCGAGGCTGTAACTGATACTGGCGAGATTATCCGATTTGGCAAAGATGAGGAGCGATCTCGACCACCGAGGGTAGGCACAGGTCTTTTGGGATTAGGAGAGAATCTTTAGTATGACAATGCACATCCCGATAGGCTTGACGCTCTTAAGTGTGCGTGGTAAAATCTAGGGTCGTTGTCCATTTCCATAATGGTAGGTTGAGGCCTGCCTATATCGTTATCGGAAAGAATTGCGAGGCCATCGCTTACAACCGATGGCCTCGATTAATGAGAAGTAATAAAATCCTCATTTCACGAGGTAAATTGGTCGATAAAGTGAAGCAATTATAAGATCCGGAGGCGAATTTGCCAACAATTAATCAGCTCGTTCGAAAGGGACGAAAATCAAAGAAGATCAAGAGTAAGGCACCGGCATTGCTTTATACGATGAATGTGAATAAACAACGTCGTATTCGACAACCCAAGGGTTCTCCACAAAAACGTGGAGTGTGCACCATCGTCCGCACAATGACTCCCAAAAAGCCGAACTCAGCGCTTCGTAAGATCGCCCGTGTCCGCTTGACGAATGGAATAGAGGTTACTGCGTATATTCCCGGAGAAGGACACACGCTTCAGGAGCACTCGGTCGTGCTTGTGCGGGGTGGCCGTGTGAAAGATCTCCCTGGCGTTCGCTACCACATTGTACGTGGAACTCTTGATTCTGTTGGTGTAGATGATCGACGGCAAGGTCGCTCTAAGTACGGATCGAAACGCCCAAGAGAGTGACACAAAAAGTATTCGCTGAAGTTTATTGACCCATTATAAGATTTTAGAATTCTGAATTGGAGAATTCGAATGCCAAGACGATACCGACCACAGAAAAGAGTGATTCCGCCTGACGTTCGCTATAACAATGTCAAGGTACAGTCGTTCATTAATCGAGTGATGAAACGCGGCAAGAAGAGCACAGCCACGCGAGTGGTATATGACACTTTTGATCTGATTGAAAGCCAGACCAAGAAGGAGCCTTTAGAGGTTTTCCTTCAGGCAATGAAAAATGTTTCCCCTGTAATGGAGGTGAAACCTCGTCGAGTTGGCGGAGCAACTTATCAGGTGCCCATGGAAGTAGCACCTGATCGACAGTTTGCCCTGGCAACTCGTTGGATTTTAGCATCCGCTAATGCACGTCCCGGCAGATCTTTTGCGGAAAAGCTGGCTGGTGAATTAATTGATGCATCCAATAACTCTGGATCCGCAATTCGCAAGAGGGATGAGACTCACAAAATGGCGGAAGCAAATCGCGCTTTCTCCCACTACCGGATTTGAGAGGATTATTGAAAGCATGACTCGCCAACATCCAATTGAACGGTATAGAAATATCGGCATAATTGCCCATATTGACGCTGGTAAAACGACAACTACCGAGCGTATCTTATTCTATACCGGAAAGACCCATCGTATTGGCTCTGTGGATGATGGCACCACCGTCACTGATTGGATGGAGCAGGAGCGCGAGAGGGGCATCACAATTGTTTCAGCAGCGGTTTCTGCAGTCTGGAAGGATTACCAGATCAATATCATTGATACTCCAGGGCATATCGACTTCACCGCTGAAGTTCAACGCTCATTGCGGGTTTTAGATGGTGGTATTGTAATTTTTGATGCCGTTCAAGGAGTAGAACCCCAAAGCGAAACTGTTTGGCGCCAAGCCGATCGATACCATGTCCCACGTATTTGCTTTGTAAACAAAATGGATCGGGTTGGCGCTTCATATGAAAGAACCATTGATATGGTGAGGGAAAGACTGGGTGCAAATCCAATCGCTGTGCAAGTCCCTATTGGTTCGGAAGTGGATTTTAGAGGTGTTGTGGACCTGTTTACCGAAAAAGCGATTATTTGGGAGGATAACTTAGGTCAGGAACCCAGGGAAAGCGAGGTTCCACCGGAGTTAAAAGCAATCATTTCTGAGATGCGCGACAAAATGGTGGAGCAGATTGCAGAAACCGATGATGATTTGACTTTGATGTATCTTGAAGGCGAAGAGATTTCGGTTGAGCAGCTTAAGTCTGCATTACGCAAAGCGGTCATAGCTAATAAAGCTGCACCCGTTTATTGTGGCAGCTCACTTCGCAATAAAGGCGTTCAACCCTTACTTAATGCGATAATCGATTATCTGCCTTCGCCTATTGATGTCCCTCCGGTGAAGGGATTCATCCCAGGAGAAGATGAGGAAGAAGAACGAACACCAGAAGACGATGCACCGTTGAGTGCGTTGGTATTCAAGATTGTAACTGATCCATATGTTGGGCGTTTGGCGTATGTGCGCGTTTATTCCGGGAAGATTTCCCAAGGCACGATGGTATTCAACTCAACCAAAGGGAAAAAAGAGCGTATTGGACGTCTTTTGCGAATGTATGCTGACCGTCGCGAGGATGTCGATCAGGTTTTAGCGGGAGACATCGGTGCAACCCTCGGGCTTAAAAACTCTTTCACCGGGGATACACTTTGTGTCAGCTCGAAACCGATTTTGTTAGAGGCGATTTCCTTCCCAGAACCCGTAATCTCCGTAGCTATCGAACCAAAAACCATCGCCGATCAAGACAAGATGTCTGTTGCATTGCAAAAACTGGCTGAAGAGGATCCAACTTTTCATGTCCGCACGGACCAGGATACTGCCCAGACGATAATTTCCGGCATGGGAGAGTTGCACCTCGAGGTTTTGGTAGATCGTATGCTCAGGGAGTTTCGGGTGCAGGCGAGAGTCGGTCGACCCCAGGTTGCTTATCGCGAATCGATCACCCGGCCCGTCGAGAGAGTGGAATGTCGTTATGTAAAGCAGACTGGTGGCCGTGGTCAATATGGACATGTTGTGTTTGAAATTGAACCTGGAGAGCTCGGATCAGGTATCCAATTCGATAACCAAATTTATGGGGGTGTTATTCCGAGAGAATATTTCAATGCCATTGAAAAAGGAGTTCGTGAGTCAGCTGAAGCTGGAGTTTTGGCTGGCTATCCAGTGGTAGATGTGAAAGTTCGCTTATATGATGGTTCATTTCATGAAGTCGACTCAAGTGAGATGGCCTTTAAAATGGCGGCCTCTATTGCTTTCAAAGATGGCATACAAAAAGCGCGGCCTGTACTTCTAGAACCGATTATGAAAGTAGAAGTAGTGATCCCAGAAGAATATCTAGGAGAAACTATCGGTCAATTAAATGCTCGCCGCGGGGAGATTATTGGCACAGAAATACGACCTGGCAATACTCAAGCAGTAAAGGTTATGGTTCCTCTGGCCGAAATGTTTGGATATGCGACTGACTTGAGATCAGGGACTCAGGGCAGAGGCGTATTCACGATGGAATTCGATCATTACGCTCAGGTTTCTGAGAGTGTAGCGAAATTAGTCATAGCTTAAATCAATCAGTTATTATTTATCCGCAGGAGAAGATTATAGATGGCCAAGCAGAAATTTGAACGGACAAAGCCGCACATGAATGTGGGCACGATGGGACACATCGATCATG
>JGI2160J19893_10000533_pt1 | contig 12740 bp, 10 predicted proteins | sample DeeMarSeWOR28_12_FD_19893 | JGI IMG/M metagenome (IMG submission 19893)
TAGCCGATATTTTCGGCAATGGACCGGACCTCCTCCAAGTCTGAAACCGCCTGGTTATGACCCGGCACTACCGGGACACCCGCCTGTATCGCCAAGTTTTTGGAAGCGATCTTGTCGCCCAACATGGCAATGACAGGAGCAGGGGGACCAATAAATACCAGCCCTGCTGTAACGGTCTTCTCGGCAAAGTCTGCATTCTCGGACAGGAAGCCGTAGCCAGGATGGATTGCCTGGCATCCTCGATCCAGGGCATATTCTATGATCTTATCCTTCAGTAGGTAAGACTGATCGGAAGGAGGAGGTCCGAGATAAACTGACTCGTTCGCTTCCTGAACATGGAGGGCCCGGCTGTCTATTTCCGAGAAAACGGCAACGGTTTTAACACCTAGTTTTTTGCAGGTCCTAATAATGCGAACCGCAATTTCTCCGCGATTAGCAATGAGTATTTTTTCAAACATGGCAGCCTCGTTATTTTTTTAACTTTTACATTGGAATATTCCCGTGCTTGCTGCTGGGGTTTTTCTTGTCCTTGCTCTCCAGGAACTGCAGGCTGCGGATAAGCCGCTGCCTGGTGTCTCTCGGTGTTATAACATCATCGATATAACCCTTCTTGGCAGCCAGGAACGGGTTGGCAAACGTCCGGCGGTACTCCTCGGTCTTCTGGGTCAGCAGATCCTCGGGATTTTCTGCTGCCTGTATCTCCTTGCGGTAAATAATCTCTGCAGCCCCTTTCGGTCCCAGCACAGCGATCTCGGCTGTGGGCCAGGCAAAGTTGATGTCGCAACGGATATGCTTTGAATTCATAACCACGTAAGCCCCGCCGTAAGCCTTGCGTAGTATCACAGTAATGCGAGGCACCGTAGCCTCAACAAAGGCATAGAGAAGTTTGGCGCCGTGTCGAATGATACCGCCGTGTTCCTGTTCCGGTCCCGGCATGAAACCGGGGACGTCAACCAGGCAAATGAGCGGGATGTTGAATGAATCGCAGAAACGTACGAAGCGGGCCGCTTTTGTAGAGGCATTGACATCAAGAACACCGGCCAGAACAGCAGGCTGGTTGGCGATAAGGCCAATGGTCTGGCCCCCAAGACGGCCGAAGCCGCAAATTATGTTGCGGGCATATTGGGCTTGATATTCAAGAAATTCAGCACCGTCCAGGATGCTGGTAATAAGGATTTTCATGTCATAGGTCTGGTTGGGATTGGACGGGATAAGATAGTCCAAGGCAGGATCTGAACGGTCGAGGGGATCGCGCAGGTCAAGAAGCGGTGCTGTCTGTTGGTTGTTGGATGGCAGATAGTTTATAAGCCGCCTTATTTCGCGCAGGCAGAGGATATCATTTGGCAGGACAAAATGAGCCACACCGCTTTTTTGGCTATGAACCTGAGCGCCGCCAAGTTCCTCGGCGCTTATGTCCTGATGTGTCACGGTCTTGACCACATTTGGGCCGGTAACAAACATATATGAGGAACCATCAACCATGAAAGTGAAGTCGGTCATAGCCGGACTGTAGACAGCCCCCCCAGCGCAAGGCCCCATGATGCAGGATATCTGCGGTATCACGCCGCTAGCCAGCACGTTACGGCTGAAGATCTCCCCGTAGGCTGCAAGAGAATCTACACCCTCTTGGATACGCGCCCCGCCGGAGTCATTGAGGCCGATGATGGGAGCCCCCACGGTCACAGCATGATCCATTATCTTGCAGATCTTACCTGAATGAGCCTGGCCTAGGGAGCCTCCGAGAATGGTAAAATCCTGGCTGAAGATACAGACCTCCCGGCCGCCAATGGTTCCGTGTCCTGTGATAACACCGTCGCCTGCATACTCATCTATTGAATCACTCGCCTGTCCACTTTTCAACAAATCGAACTCCTCAAAAGAACCTTCATCCAGCAGCAATTCTATGCGTTCCCGTGCTGTAAGCTTACCTTTTTTATGCTGGATCTCGATGCGCTTGGCGCCGCCTCCCTGGAATGCTTTTTCTTTAAGGGCTTCCAGAGAAATCAAGTTATCATTTTCCTTCCATTGCACGGTTTTTCTCCTCAGTAAAAGTTTATGGCTTTACTTATTTCAGCTAATGAATGGAAATCATTTCCTGTTAATATCTGTTACCTCTGTTCATGTATTAGTAACTGATCAGCTGAAAAAATTGAATAGTATTTTTTTTACAGTCTGATAAATTAAATCAACCATTCCTCTTATTAAGATGTCCAGCGCACATCTTAACTTCCATTTTGTGTTAAAATACTTTCTATTTTGGCAAGATACATGAAATTTAAAGGAACTATCAATAACCAATTTTTACGTAATTGCATTCTTGCTGTTGGATTTATTGCAACGGGATTAGCAATACTTGGTATCTTTATGCCACTGGTGCCAACGGTTCCTCTTCTTTTGCTTGCGACTGCCTGTTTTGCCCGTAGTTCAGAGCGTTTTCATCACTGGCTACTAAATCACCAAAAACTTGGTCCAATGATCAATGGTTATCTTACCGGACAAGGCATCCCATTAAGAGCCAAAATAAATGCAATTGTATTGATCTGGTTGTCTATCTCCATCTCTGTTTATATTGTCCCTCTTTTTTGGCTAAAATTTTTTTTGGTCATTATTGGCCTCAGCGTCACATTGTATCTTTTAAGCCTAGCAACATCTTAGGATGTCTAGCACCTTTGCCTGTAGTCTTGTTTACCTAACAAAAGTTATGTTCATTCTTCACTCTGACTTTTTACATTTTAAGTGAAGGTGTCCATTACACACCTTCACTCGACTTAAGCCGAAAAATAGTTTCTATTTTGGCAAGTAATCCCAACTTAAGTATTGCATCATTTTAAAAGTGTTTTACCTATTCCTTGACAGCCAAATTAAAATGATTAGTTTAATATTAAACTATTTAACATTGAGGCGATTATCAATGAAATATGAAAATTCTCACAAGAGATTAGCTCTAAGCACTTTTGTGAAGCTTTTAAGAGCAACAGAAACAATATCAGCAACTGTGCATGGACCGTTGACAGATTTGAACCTCACTGTAAGTCAGTTTGGTGTATTGGAAGCGCTTTATCATTTGGGGCCTATGTGCCAACGGGATTTGGCAAAAAAGATCTTAAAGAGCACGGGAAATTTAACAACGGTTATTGATAATCTTGAAAAAAGAAAACTTGTCAGACGAAAACGTAATGAAAATGATCGTAGGTACTTTGATGTTTCTTTGACTCTAAAAGGGAAAAACTTGGTGAAAGAAATTTTTCCCGACCATGCTGACAGAATAGTTCAAGCAATGAGTTATCTGACTAAAAATGAACAAAAGCAATTTGGTTTATTATGTAAGAAACTGGCTAATAAAGCATAAATGACAAGGAGGACTATCGTGAACCAACTATTCAAAAATACTGACGGTGGGTTATTGACGCCCGAAAATTGTGCGGTTGTGTTTATTGACCATCAACCTCAGATGACATTTGGGGTTGCCAATATTGAAAGACAACAATTAATAAATAATGTGGTAATGCTTGCCAAAGCCGCAAAAGAATTCAATATCCCGGTAATTTTGACAGCGGTGGAGACAGAATCATTCAGCGGATATATTTGGCCGCAATTGATGGATGTCTTTCCAAGTCAGCAGCCAATAGAACGGACAAGCATGAACTCATGGGATGATCCTGCTTTTAGGGATGCAATAGAGAGAACAGGGAAAAAGAATATTATCCTTGCCGGCTTGTGGACAGAAGTCTGTGTTGCTTGGCCTGCACTAAATATGATTGAGGCTGGATATAATGTGTTTATTGTTGAAGATGCTTGTGGTGCAACTTCTCAGCTGGCGCATGAAGCAGCAATGAAACGATGTATTCAGGCAGGTGCAGTTCCCATGACTGCTATAGCGACAACGCTTGAATTTCAGCGAGATTGGGCAAACCGTGAGCATTATGATGCATTGATGGATCTTTACCGTGAGTATGGTGGCGCCTATGGTAGTGGTATTGAATATGCCTACTCAATTGTCCACAAAGCTCCGCAGGCTGCAAAAAACCCGCATGTGGTAAAAAAATAAACTCAAATCCAATGAGGAGCGATTTCATAACAAATCGCTCCTCACCTATGCTGTGGAGATTAAAATGACATTTCTAGCACCAACTGATTATCCAATTCATGAATTGATAGCAACAAGATGGAGTCCTTATGCTTTTGCAGAGAAACCGGTTTCGAAAAATATACTTCTATCACTTTTTGAATCAGCTCGATGGGCTCCATCCTGCTTCAATGAGCAACCTTGGCACTACATCGTAGCAACAAAAGATGATAAAGAAGAATATGATAAATTACTTTCATGTCTTACTGAAGGAAATCAGGTTTGGGCTAAATTTGCTCCTGTCCTTGCTTTAGGAATTACAAAGCAATTTTTTGATCGTAATAACAAACCTAACCGATCTGCTATACACGACCTTGGCCTTGCTACAGGAAATTTACTGCTTGAAGCAACATCACGGGGGCTTTATGTGCATCAAATGATAGGTATTTTACCAGAAAAAGCTAAAGATCTGTATAAGATACCTGATGGGTATGAAGTTGTGACAGGTATTGCAATTGGATATGAAGGTAATCCCAATAATCTACCTGAGAATCTTAAAGAACGTGATTCTAAGCGTAGGTTACGCAAACCGCTAAATAACTTTGTTTTCGGTGGTAAATGGGGGGTTGTTTCCCCGCTTATCAAAAAATAATATTATGTAAGTAACAAATTAAATTTCACGTTAAACTATATATACATTCAGTCTGAGGCATGACCTTCCAGATATAAAACTTGAGGGGAACAAAACATGATAGAAATTATAAAAGCACAGGATCGTCACTTTAACGATTTTCAATGGTTGCAAACCTATTGGCTGTTTTCCTTCTCAAGCTATTTCGATCCCCACAATATACAATTCGGGGCATTGCGTGTTTTCAATGATGATATAGTACAGCCTGGAACCGGTTTCCCAACTCACCCGCATGAGGAAATGGAGATCATAACAATTGTTCTTTCTGGGGAAATGACCCACGAAGACAGTATGGGGAATAAATCTGTAATCAAGGCAGGAGATGTACAAAGGATGAGCGCTGGGACAGGCTTGACCCACTCAGAGTTCAACTTGGCACAAAACCCTGTAAATTTTTATCAAATATGGATTTTTCCAGATTTGTCTGGACTCGAACCTACCTACGATCAAAAAACCTTTTCGCCTTCGCAATGGAAAAATAAGATTTTTCCTGTTGCCTCCGGTCAGAATATACCTGGTACAGTATCATTCCATACAGATGCCACCATTTATAGGTGTGATATTGACAAGGATCAATCCCTTGTATTTGAGGCTGTCAAAGGCCGCAGGATTTTCATATATCTTACAAGTGGAGAACTGTTGATTGACGGACAGAAAATAGCGCAAAAAGATCAAGCTAGGATTGACTCTGATGATCCATTGCACATCAAAGCAATATCAAATGCTGATTTTATTTTGATTGACGTACCTTCCTGTAAGGGATGGGGATACAGCCAGAAAACATTACGAGGCAGCAAAAAATAAATAATTAGAAATTTATTCAAGAGGCAGGACCAGAAATGGTTCTGCCTTTTCTATTTCAAAATTTCAGGTGGTTGGGATGAACCTACAATAACAGTCCCCCCGTCAGAATTTACTATTGCCAGTGGATATGTTGAATGAAATTTTGTGTTACAAAACTTAAGATTGTGGCAAGGAAGTTACAATTTGAACTTCTCGGATAATTACATGCGGATTCGCCAAAAAGCGAATACCACGGATAGGAGATTTGCAGAGTTCAAATTCGTATCACTTTACAGCTTGGAGTTGACCTTACACATAGGAGTAATGTTGACTTTTACAAACAACAAATTCTGGTGAATATGTTTTAAAAACTTGATTAAAAGGAGAATGCTTCATAAGCTAAAAATTATAGCCTTTCCAGTATTATAAAATGACTTTCAATTGGGTTTAGAACCTTCATGGGAATCATGTACCACTTCTTAGTGTTTATATAATTTCTGAAAACATCTAACTTAAAAAGATAGATTGCTATGAAATTCGATCAGAGCTGGCAACTCTATAACCTTAAGAGAGGATATATGATGAAGTTATCAAAATTAACATCATTGGCGGTAAGCACAATCTTACTGCTGACATTTAGTACTGCGGGAGAGACGGCTAATCCTAAATATAAAACGGATATTCCGGCAAACATAACAACTCCGGACTCTGTTGAAACCCGGCTTGGCACACTAAATTTTTTCGATGGAATGCCGGACGAGAAGACCGTGCAACTGGTGTACGATAACCTCGATTTCCAGCGCGGGGTCAACGCCTTCCTCAATGCCATTCCTATTGCATCCATATATGCCATGCGTGAAGGTATCCGCAAGGGTGGTGTGACATCAAATAACATGGTCGGGATCACTGAGAATCTTCTTGATTCTCAATCCCTTTTTCTCACAGGGAATACGACGACATACTATGTCATGAACTGGCTCGATTTGAAAGACGGGCCTTTGGTTGTTGAGGTGCCTTCCAATGTACTCGGATTTCTGGACGATTTTTCTTTCCATTACGTTGCAGATATAGGTAAAGCCGGACCCGACAAAGGTAAAGGCGGCAAGTATCTGTTTCTGCCGCCAGGCTATAAGGGCGAAGTGCCTGAGGGATATTTCGTCGTGAGGAGCCCAACTTACGGCAACTGGTTTCTCTTGCGTGCCTTTCCGGGAAAAGATGATCCTCAGGCAGGCGTCAAGAGTATGAAAAAACACTTGAAGATATACGCCCTGGCCGAAGCGGAAAATCCCCCCCCAACCCAGTTTGTCAACTGGTCGGGTAAATCATTCAACACCATCCATGCCAACGACTTTAACTTTTTCCATGAAGTAAATGCCGTTATCCAGGAAGAACCGTCTTCGGCTTTCGATCCTGAAATCCTTGGGCTATTAAGTGCTATCGGCATTAACAAGGGTAAGCCGTTCAATCCAGATGCAAGGATGAAAAAGCTTCTCACCGATGGAGCAGCGGTAGGTAATGCAACCGCCCGAGCTATCCTTTTCGCCACAAGGGATAAAGACATGTACTACTACCCGGATCGCCAGTGGAAGATTCCATTCAGTGGCGGTTACCAGTTCGTTAGGGAAAATGGTGAACGCTGGCTCGATGGCCGTACATTGTTTCATTATTATGCTACTGGAATCACCCCTGCCATGGAGGTAAAAGTAATAGGAGCGGGTTCTCAATACGTCTATACAGAGCGTGATTCTCAGAAACGGTACCTGGACGGCGGAAAAACCTACAAAATTACTGTGCCCGCAAACGTTCCGGCTAAAGATTTCTGGTCGTTCATGGTCTACGACTCACAAACACGCTCAATGCTCCAGACCGACTCACGATTCCCCGGCATTGACGGCCTGAAGGAAGGACTGAAAAAGAACGACGATGGTTCTATAACGGTCTTCTTCGGTCCGAAACCGCCCAAGGGGAGGGAAAACAACTGGGCACAGACCCTGCCGGGGAAAAGTTTCAACGTGATGTACAGGATGTATGGACCGCTGGAACCCTGGTTTGATAAGACATGGAAACTCGGTGACTTCGAGTTGATTGAATAAGCGAATCACCCAATGGCAGGTTAATAAAACTGAAACAATCAACAATGGAAACCAAGATGAATACAAAAAAGATAACTAAACAAATAGCAATTGCAATTCTCTCAACCATTTTTCTCGTTGTTTTCAGCCTTGGGGCTGTTAACGCGGAGGAGCAATCACTTCACGATCGCATGCTCCATCACCGTGCCATCGATGCACTGGTATGGGCCATGCCCTTGTTAAACTTCAAGCAGTATCGTGAAGGGCACAAGGCACTTGGGGTCGGCTACAACACTATTGCCTACTACTCCAAATTGCAGGACTGGAGATTCCAGACAGCCACACCCAATAACACTACCCCGTATATCAACTTTTTCTGGAACGTAGCAGATGGACCGGTGGTAATTGAAATTCCTGCCTCGGCTGATGGGGTTGCAATTTTCGGTACCCTGATGGATGCCTGGCAGCGCCCGATCGATGACGTTGGCGCCAAGGGACGTGACGGGGGTAACGGTGGCACATATGTCTTAGTTCCGGAAGGATACCAGGGGCCACTGCTTCCAAACGCATACACCTATCAGCAGCGTACCAATAACGGCTTTTCGATCCTGCGTCCTATCATTCCTGATGCCAGTCCGGAGAATCTTAAGAAAGCAGCCGAATTTGCCAAGACCATCAAGATCTATCCTCTGGCACAGGCCGGTAACCCGCCAAAGACCAAAGCCGTCGATATCTACGGCAAGATGATGGAGGGTACTCCCGTTATGAATGCGACAATCTTCAGCGAGTTGAACGATATCATCCAGGAGGAGGTCGTTGAAGAGCAGAACAAGGCCATGTTGGGAATGCTGAACTATATTGGGATTCAGAAAGGCAAGCCGTTCTTACCTGATGCCGGAACAAAGGAGATCTACGCGGCTGCAGCACCGGAAGCACTGGAGTTTATGATCGCGGAGTATCATCGTTATCTGAATCCAATGATCTATAAAGGAAAAAAATGGAGTGTTTTGATACCGCCGGGAGTGGTCGAGACCGACTTCAGCTACGAGTTCCCAACCTACTTTGATTACCATGCACGCGGAGCCTCATACTACGCGATCATTTCCAGTGTCAAGAACTACGGCAGCGCCACTTTTTATCTCGATCTCGCCGAAACTGCGGATGGTGAATGGCTGGACGGTGGCAAGAATTACAAGCTGGTCATGCCCCCGAATGTACCGGTCCGCGACTTCTGGGCGATTACGACCTACGACTTGCAAACCGCGTCGTATCTTCGCGACATCGAGCCCAGCAGCATCGACTCGAACATGAAGTCAGTACAAAAGAATGCTGATGGTTCAGTGGATATCTACTTCGGGCCCAAGGCACCCAAGGGTAAAGAAAGCAACTGGCTTCCAACTGACCCGAAACGGCGGTTCTTCCTGCTCGCTCGTTTCTACGGCCCCGAACCGGGCCTGTTCGACGGCAGCTTTGAGCTGAACAATATCGAGCTGATAAAGTAAATATTAGGCAGGGTTAGGGATTGCCCTGCCTTATTTGATTCAATACTTTAAATGTCTGCTGATATTTCTGACAGTGTCAAGTAGAAAAAACCTGTCCATTGCCCCCTGTTTTTAGGGGGTTTTTTATTTTATATAAAGAGTATTAGCGATTGATGACTTCTGCTATGAAGGTTGACTAGCAGGTTAGGCCCAAAAGTTAATATTGCCAGTATACATCTAAACTTCCATTCCATGCTGAAATAGTTTCTATTGTGGCAAGATAGTTACATTTTCAAATTAAAAACCACTTAAAACCCAACTCCTACTCCAACCTCACCCTGTTCGTTTCTTTAACAATCAAAAATTATACTTTGGGTACAAATTTGCTTTAATAAACATAGTGATTTGTACCCATAGAAATATGGTTAAAAAATAATTTGACATAAATTTTTATTTATATTTAAAGCGATTTATATCCATTTTCATAGGATTCGAGTGAAATATTTGATTCATGAATTTCTACAGAGGAGGGAACTCTAATGGGAGAGATTTCATTAGATTTCAGGGTATAAGATCTTCATTGAGATGGGTATATCTCTTTGGCGGCCTTAGTTTTTTCTGGAAAATAATTACAAATACAGACGGGGGAAAACATGAAAGGAAAAAGCACATTAGTACTACTCATTGTGGCATCGATCGTGGCTCTTCATGGAACATTCAGTTGGGGGGCAGAACAGAAGGCAGAAGCGGTTCAGGCTGAATCTCAGAAAATGCTGTTTCTCTGCTACTGGGAGTTGAATGAGAATATGCCTTCCATACAACATATGGGGGTGGCAAAAATGCTTACTGAAGCTGGACTCTTTCCTCCTCCAGGTGTAGAGATGATTAGGTTTGATAAAACACCCAGTAACTGGGGTGTGACTGTATTTAAAGCTGACAGTGTCGAGGCTGCTACCAGTCTTATAAGTATGTGGAGGGTGGCAGCGCCCGGTTTCTTTAAAAAAGTCAAAATGTCACCTGCTATGCCAGTTAAGGAATCTGTAGCTCTTGGTGCCAAACTATACAAGTCAATAAAAGAGGCTGAAGCCCAAATGAAACAAAAAGAGGCTGCTCCAGCTAAATAAACAGTTGTACATATAAAATTCAGAGGGTGGGGTCATTACGGCGCCACCCTCTTCATTTACAAAGTCAAACTTCCTGCTCTGAAGGTTGAAAATATGGATTAATCGGTTTCTTATTATTGCCAATATAAACAAAAAAAATAAAGCCAGAGTTGGGGTTATAAACACCCTCTCTGGCTTTTCTGTTTCAAGTCAAAGGTGTCCTTCTGTTATAGTAACTCCCAAATTGCCCTTGAAAAAGTTACGGTTTTGGCAAGGAATATGGACTTTATAGTCATTTCTTATAATTCCCATTTGGTGGAATTATTATCTTTTGACATATCAATTATTTTCAGATAAAAATTTGATTTATATTTTATAAAAACTAAAGCCTATTATTTTTAAACAGTAAAGAAAGCCAAAGGTCTTTTTGAGATAGCTGGGCTGTCATTGATACTGTAGCCGAGTTGTCCGACTAAGGATGGCTCGGTTTTTTTTAATAATTAATGAGGGGATGGGCTATGAATGATTTACAGGGAAAAGGAAGAATCCTAGGATTTTTTTGCAGGAGTTTTTTGCTAACCAACACTCAGCATACGCAAGTATTTTTCATATTAATATTGTTTGCATTAGTAATGTTTTTTTTGCCGAAAAACGCTAAGGCAGAAGACCTTGCCCTTGACTCCCCTTTTAATCTGGAAACGATTAGCGCGGGATTTGATCATACTTGCGGGTTAAAGATGGACGGGACAATAGTTTGCTGGGGAGATAATACTGTCGGCCAAACAGCATCACCTGAAGGGACATTCACGCAGGTGAGCGCTGGAGAGTATCACAACTGTGGAGTGAAGACGGACGGGACAATCGCTTGCTGGGGCGATAATGGTGAAGGCCAGGCAACTTCGCCGGCTGGGGCATATACACAAGTGAGCGCGGGAGGATATCACAGCTGTGGTCTTCAGCCAGATGGGACCATAACCTGCTGGGGGGATAATTACTATGGCCAGGCAAACTCACCTGCCGGGACATTCACGCAGGTGAGTGCGGGATTGAGTCATAACTGCGGGATTAAGACAGATGGGACTGTCTCCTGCTGGGGATTGAATTCTTACAGCCAGACAAATTCTCCTACTGGAACATTCACACAGGTAAGTGCAGGACGCGACCACACCTGTGGACTTAAGACAGATGGCACAGTCACCTGCTGGGGAAGGGATAACTATGGCCAACTAACAACTGTACCCGATGATACATTGACATTTACACAGATAGATGCCGGACGTCGCTATCATAGCTGCGGGGTGAAGACAGAGGGGACAGTTGTCTGCTGGGGCGATAATAGCTCATACCTAAAAGCCCCCCCTGAAGAGACATTTACACAGGTGAGCGCGGGGCGTTGGCACACTTGTGGACTTGAAACAACGGGAAAAGTGGTTTGTTGGGGGGATAACGGCTTTGGCCAGGCAACTCCGCCTACAGAAACTACCTTCAAAAAAGCACAAGTAAGTGCAGGGGGTGATCACACATGCATTCTTAAGACAGATGGTGCAGTGATTTGTTGGGGATGGAATGAATATGGTCAAGCAGTTTCACCTACAGGGACATTCACACAGGCAAATGCGGGAGATACTCATACCTGTGGAATAAAGACTGATGGGACTGTTGCTTGTTGGGGGTATGATGGATTCGGGAAATCAACACCACCTTCAGGAACATTCAAACAGGTGAGCCCAGGAGGTGTTCACACATGCGGTTTAAAAACAGACGGCACAGCTACCTGCTGGGGGTCAAATACTTACGGCGAGACAGACTCACCTGCCGGTATAACATTTACGCAATTGAGTGCAGGCAACTGGCACACTTGCGGAGTAAAAACTGATGGAAATATTTCATGCTGGGGGTGGAATCCCTACGGCCAGGCAACCCCACCTTCTGGAACATTCAGAAAGGTAAGTGCAGGATTATATCATACCTGTGGGGTGATGGATGACAGTACAGTTAGTTGCTGGGGGAATAACTACTACGGCCAGGCAACTCCTCCTCTTGGAACATTCACACAGGTGAGTGTGGGAGAATATCACACCTGTGGCGTCGGGACGGATGGGATAGTAACCTGCTGGGGTGCTGGCATAATTAATACTGGTGAAAATTTCAACTTTGGTCAATCATCACCACCCTCTGGAACATTTACACAGGTGAGTGCGGGAGACTATCATACTTGCGGAACAAAGACAGACGGGACTATCACATGCTGGGGGGCTGATGATTACGGCAAAGCAACTCCTCCTTCTGAGTCAAATCCTAAAAGTTTTAAAATGTTAGTTTGGTTGATGCTTTTACTTGATTGAAACTTTCTGCTGATATGCCTGACAGTGTCAAGCAGAAAAGACCTATCCAATGCCCCTGTTTTATGGGGGTTTTTATACAATAAGCAGGACATCAGCGACTTAACCTTTCTGCTATACATTAACGGTCGTGAATCATTCCTAAAATGTGAAGATGTACATTGGATATATTGAGTAAATAACTCTTTTTGTTTTTTTCAAA
>JGI2160J19893_10000534_pt1 | contig 12723 bp, 23 predicted proteins | sample DeeMarSeWOR28_12_FD_19893 | JGI IMG/M metagenome (IMG submission 19893)
TTTTTAAAACTTCGTAAAGAATTAAATCTTCTTGAGTGACTACTTCTTTCTTTTTTAACGCCATCTGTCTTTGAATTTTTTTATTTCCCAAGGCTCGTAAAAATATTGGGCATAGGGAGTATTATATGTCTCCTCCAGATATTCTTCTGGAAGTTTTACGTATTCTAGGAAATCTAAATAAAATCTTCCTATTCTTTTTTTACGCATAAAGTTAGACTTGGGCATTTTTCCAACTTTATCCTCAATACCCAAGAAATCGGCTACGGGTCTAAAATTCAAATTTTCGAAATTTTCTACCCGCATAATTAAAATTTCTCGTTTCCTGTCCTTATATATTTGATAACCCTTTGATTTATTAAATCTTTTACTATCTAAAATAGGGCCATAAAAATACCCAAATTCATGTATCCACCAATTCATAATACTATAATGTTTATAATTATCTAAAAAAGCCTGTACAGTATCATCTCCAACTTCCATTCTCTTATAGGCTGGATAGTATTTGTGAAGTCCTTGAAAAAAAGCAGAGATATTTCTAGCTACAGGGTCTCTCGTTAAAGAGATAATTTTATATGGTGGCCCACCAGTTCGTAGACTTTTTTCTAAAGGTGGTTTAGTAGTAGCATACTCTGCTTCTGGTAATCCCCTTATATAATGTGCATGTAGACTTTTATACCCCGCCTGTTTAATACCCACTTGCACAGAAATAGACCCTACTTTGCCCATGTTATGGATTAAACATTGATTATCCCCGAATTTCTGCATTTACTTTTTCCCAATAAATGTCATTCCACTCTTTAGTACCGTCCATCATCTCTTCATCAAACCAATCCATATAGTCTCCAATTATTCCCTTTCTTCTCCAAAGGTCGTTTCTTTTCTCTGTTCCAACTTCTCTTCCAGATTTAGTCTTGAAGGAATGTTGATGAATAATATATCTAATTTTTCTATCAGCAATTCCAGCATTTAGGAAATTAGAGATTGCCTTTATCTCCCTTTCTGTATCTTCAACTAACCATTCATAGGTAGTCCAAATATAGGGAAGTTCTGATTTAATTTTATTTCTAGTAGAATATCCAAAAAGCATATTATCTTGATGCTGAAGTTCTTCGTTCTTAAAATTTACATCTTCAAGAATTGTATATTTTATAGCATCAAAGTCAGTCTCTTCTTTGCGTTGTTGATATCCCTTATTCTTATCGTGATATCTATGATGAAATGCGTAAGATACCGCCCTATCCCTAGGATTTCTTACTATAGCTAAAACTTTATAATCTACTGGAAGTACTTTTTCTAGAACATTGTCTACAGTACACCTGTGAAATTTTGGAATTTTATTTTCATCTAAGTATCCCCTGATTTTATTTCTCCAGTAGTAAAGTTTGTTTCTGTCAATTTCTGGGCTTACTTCTTTATTGTAAAGGTCTGCAAGTAAATAGTGAATCCATCTACTACCAACCCTATGCCCACTAATTATAATTAAATTATCCATTTAATTCTCCATTTTGAATATATAATGTGAAGTCCATTTCCGTGTTCCAACCAGTTTGCCTTTAAGAGGTTGCATGGACTTAAATAGTTCCTCTTCACTGTATCCTAAATCTTTCTTCTGATGTCTTTCTATCATCCATATGATATTGTCTAAGTGTTTAATATCTTTACCGCTTTCAATAACATCTAATTCATTTCCCTCAGTGTCTATTTTTATAATTGCCTTGTCGAAAAACGGATTCCAGCTAAAAATAGTATCAAGAGAAACCCATCCTACATCTGCTTTATGAATCCTAATTCCAGTTTTAGGGCCTATCATTCCTCTGCTAGACATTGAATTTAGATAAACTTCTTCATCTCCTGTTCCTACAGCTAGGGAAAATATAGATACGTTACCAAATTTCCCTACATTATCCTGTAGAATTTTATTTTGTTTGGGGTGAGGTTCGAATGCATATACGTGGGCAGTATTGTGTGCCGCAACAAGTGCGTAGTATCCCCATCCTGCTCCTACATCTACAAACATATCATATTCCTGTGTTTCCAAAATTTTAATAAACTCTTTTTCAAACATAAACTCAGCATGAGCTTGTTCATTTTTCTTTGCTACGGGAAGATAAATAGTTCCGTATTTTGTCTTTAATTCTCCCATGTTACCTCATTAAAATCTATTTTTGGTAAATATTTTTCGTCTAAAACAGTTCTAGTACTAGCATTGTAAATTTTACGACCAGCCTCTTCATAAACTTCTCTAGCCATTTGGTAAGACTTAGCCATTCTTTCTACTTGCGGTATAAACCATTTAGTTCCTTCTGGATAGTAATCTTTTGTAAAATGATTTATATCCTCTCCTTTAGTTTCCACTAAAGGAAATCCTGCTTGAGCTATACCTGTTTCATTTACCTGTTTAAGCTGTTCATCTAATTTTTCATAATGGTCTAAACCTACACAATATAACTCTTGTATACCCATAAAGTACGCAAACTGCATAGCTAGAAAAGTACTAGTACCTCCACCGTGTACTCCATTATAGGGATTCTTACAAAACTCTACTTTAGGGTGTCCTCTAAAAGCATATATTGGACTTTTAGGATTAGTGAATAATTTCCTAATACCATTGGATACAAATAGACCTGCTATTCTGAGTTCTTCAATTTCATCTAAATGCTGAATAGCTATATTTTTATCTCCAATAAAATGATAATATGGGGTAAAATGTTCTAACTTATAGACTAAACTAACCGAAAAAGTTAATTCTCTATTTAAAATATCTACTGGAATATCATTTAAACTGGGCCCGCCAGCTACAAGAATTGCTTTTTCGCCCTTCCATAAATTTGAAAATCTCCCGAAACTCATTTTTTCCACTCCAAGTTGTGTTTTCTTACTAGATACGTCATGTTATCTAGTCTGTGCTTCCTGTAATTATCAAATGTTTTTCTGATTCTCTCTTCCAAATGAACAAAGGGTAACTTACTTTGTTGTATATCATAACCCTTCCAAGCTCCTCTGAAACAATAATCAGCATCCTCAAAACCAGCTATTTTAAAATTCTCATCAAAAAACCCTATTTTCTCAACAGCCTCTACCGGTATTGCATATATCCACCCATCTATAAAAGGAACAGGATGTTTAAATTTAGGAAAGTTACTGTGTATTTTATTTCCGTATAGCGTGTTTTTGTCAAGAGTTTTCAAATAATTTATAAAGCTTCCAGTACAAAGTACATCATTATTAGTTATAATTACCCACTCAACATTTGAGGGAATTCCTGTTTCAGCAGGTCTTTCCTTAAAGTTCCATAGAACTTCTAATCCTTTGTTTATAGCTTTTGCGTAAGAGCACGGAAGTATATTCTCTGAGTTTTCGTCTAAAGAACATTTATTCCATAGCACATATCCCTTTCCTAACCACTCTGTTTTCTGAACTCCGGTATATTTATGACCATTATCTACACAAATTACTATCAAATCTCGTTCGTATTTTAAAATAGAATCAATAAGAGGTTCTGTATATTTTTCCCACTGACCTATCCCTACAATAATCACTGCCGCATTCATTTTTTTCTTTTTTTACCTCTCCCAAGTAGCTTAAAGTTTTCAAGTTTATCGTCTTGTTCATACTCTATATTATAAGTTTGCTTATCAAGTTTTCTACTTTTCCATGCACTGGGGTTAGTAGTTAATAATCCGTTCATTCCAATATTATATGCTCTAGCAACTAAAGGTTGGTATTTTCCTTCAGTATGTTTTCGGATAAGTTGAGTTACAATAGTATCATAATAAGGTGTTCTTCTATCAGGGTCATATCTAGTTTTCCACCCAGATTTCATAGAATTCCAGCTATCTCTGGTTAGGTAAAAGCCCCACAGTCTAGGTCTAGATGCTTTTTCCAATTTGTGTAAATCCTGTGGAATCCTTGGTTCTTTTATTCTAACCGTGTGAAAGCTAGCAGTAACATTTGGGTATTGTTCTGAGCATCTATCCAAAAGTCTCAAATAATTTCTACAGACAACTAGGTCATCTTCAAATATAAATAATCTCTCATATTCATTAAATAGATTAAAAACCTTGTTTATTTGATTATTTACGCCTTCATTTTTACTATTTATTGTTAAATTTGTTACGGGTAAGGTAGTACTCTTTATTCTAGCTATGTTTTTTTCTATGTCTTCTGACGTAGATAAAAAATAGGGTGTTTTACTTTCAGGATACCCCTCTAAATTATCTTGAAAAAAATGCCAATCAAATTTTTCAGCGCCTATACAATTTTCTAAACTTGATAAACACTTGTCCAAATATTTCCATCTACACATAGTTATTATAGCTACTGCTGTTTTCATATCTTGTTAAAATTAATTCTTGGTATTATTTCTTCGGAAAGTTTAGTCACACTACTTGCATTATAAAGTTCTCTCTGATTACTTTTATAAACTTTATATGCTTCTCTATATGAATTTTCTAATGCTTCTAAATTTTGAAATCTAAAAAAATAATTTGGAGGATAGTAATCTTTTGTAAAATGATTTATGTCTTTATCTTTATTTCTAAACTCCATTTTATGTTTAATAGATTTACTGTAATCCACAAAATGATTCATTCCTACAATATATACAGGATTTAACCCCATGTAAAATGCAATTTGTAAAGCTACTATTGTAACTGAATGTCCTAACTTCATACCCTTAGTGATATCAGTGGAAAATTTACCAGACCCAAGCCTATATCTAAAAACTCCAGCTACCTCTGGTACAAAGTCATGACAAAATTTTATACCCTGCTGTTTAATTAATTCTTGTGCAAATTCTTTTTCAACTCTTTTATCTGCTGTAATTAGGTATGAGTAATTCATATCTTGTTTTAAATATCCTCTATTTAAAGCTATAATTATTTTATCATTAATTTTAGAAAAATCAACGTCATTTAAACTGGGGCCGTTACAACAAATAATTCCAATTTCGTTTGAGTGAATATCTTTAAATCTTTCTAAATAGTTCATTTATCTCCAAAAACTCTAAACAAAGTATATGGACATTCTTTAGTAAAGTAGTCTATATACTGCTCATTTCCATCTAAGTCATCAAACAGATAATCAATAGAATATTCCCTTACCATTCTAGCTTTCCAAGTACCATTGTTCCCAGGTGTTTCTTTTAATTCCTTTTTTTCATCGTCCGTTTTACAGATATAAAAATCTGGCTCTGGAAAACCTCCTTGTTTCCATAGCTCCAAATCTTTTGTTTTTAAATTGCAATTATGTGAAGTTAGTATACCTATTTCGTGTCCAAAAAATTGCATTGCGTTTACAAAATCTTTAAAAAACTCTCTATGAAACCACGCTGTTCCGTCTAGGTCAATAGCTATTTTCACTGATATCTTCTTTCTTTTAGGAAGGAGTACTCGTCAGATTCAACTTCTGAGTATTCCTTAGAATGAACTAATTCTGTTTCTCTTATATCTCTAACCATCTGTTCAAACTCTGCTACTGTTAAAGATGCATCAATATGGTGGATTTTTAAATCCCTAGAGAGAGTTATATGTCTCTCTACAAAACTAACTCCTAATCTGATAGCCTCTAGTGTTGGCATCCAGCCTTCTTCGTGACCGGAATATCCAATGGTAACATCAGGCTCAAAGGTATCTCGTAGTTTTTTAATAAAACCTATATTGCATTGTTCCAGTGGAGTCGGATAAATTGAAACACAGTGATTCAAAATTAATTTTAGATTAGTAGACAATACTGTATCAACTACCTCTTGAATCTGTGTAAAATTTAAACCCCCAGTACTTACTATCAGTGGTTTGCCTATACCAGAAAATAGCCTCAGGAACTCTAACTCTGTAGCATCCATAGACGCTACCTTGTAAAATGGAGGATTAAATTTTGAAATAAACTCTAATCCTTTTTCATCATGAATAGTGGAAAACCAAGGAATTTGAATTTCTCTACAGTATTCATCCAAGACCTCAAAATCTTTTTTTGAAAGTTCCATAGATGCTCTATACATATTGAAGTCATAACCCCTGTATTTCTTTCCAGATACGTAATAATTATTTACATCTTTTATTTTAAACTTTACAAAGTTTGCCCCAACTTCTTTGCTTCTCAGGGCTAAAATCTTAGCAAACTTTATCATCCCTAAGTGGTTAATAGATATCTCAGATATTATATTTACCATCTTCCATATTTCCTATAAATCTCATCCAAGTTTTTTCCAGAGTTTATCTCTTTCCTTATAGAATTTTCTCTCCTGGTCTCATCATATATTCGTGCAAAAAAATCAGGGGCCCACTCATTTTTTATTAGTAAAATTCCATCATTATCCGCAAAAATATAATCTCCAGTGTTTATTTTTAAACTTTGATTGGGAAAATCTGCTGGTAACTCTATTTGTTCTCCATAGGAAGTTAACACCCACCTGTTTAAAGCATCAACGGGGGAAACATATTTGCAAAAACAGGGAAATTTCATATTGATTATTAAATTACTATCTCTAACACCCCCATCTGTGATAAAACCAGAGGCTCTAGCCTTTCTATAAATTTGTAAGGTTATATCTCCAGCGTGTGCTATTTGGTCAGTTGTGTCATTTGATTGTAAAAGAACAATATCTCCAAGATTTATTTCATTAACTATTTCCAACCTAATTTTGTCTAACTCTTCGTAGCTGTAAGACCCAGGCTTATACATCTGTCCTGTAGTTGTAAACACTTTACTAAAAATCACAGAGTCATTTCGTAATGGTCTTATTTCTCTGCTTATCAAACACTCATTATCTTTTATTCCCATTTTAGCTAGAGTATCATAAACAATTCCTGAATAAATCATAATAATGCCTCCGCTATAGCCAAATCCTCATAATCATTTATATCCAATCCCTCTCTCTTTGAGATAGGAATCACAAAAGGAATATTCCCAACTCTGCGCTTTAGTCTAAATAAAGTTTTTGTGTAAATCCCATATAATCCGTGTGTTTCCATATACTTAGGAGGTAGCTCAAAACTATTCGGAATATTATTTAAATCATACTCCGGAAGAAAATTCTTATCCCAAAAATATTCGTGAAGTTTATTTACAGTAAAGAAACTATCGTACTTTGAAGAACCTGTTAAAAATTTTTCTATACATGTGTCTATAGTTTGGGAAGTTAAAAATGGTGAGGTAGCAAAAGTCTGAATAAGTAAATCACAATAATCTACCGAATGTAATGCCCACATCATTAGTTCATTTGCTCCAATAAAATTAGTAGCTAACTCTTTGGGTCTCCGTATAATCTTTAGACCAGCATTCACTAAAGGCTCACATTCAGCTATGATTGAATCATCTTCCGTATCTAAATATACCTCATGAATCATTTTAGATTTTAAAGTTCTTTCACATGCCCTGTAAACTAAAGACATTCCTCCTAAAAGGTATTTGTTTTTATTTTTTAGTCTTACGCTTTTACCCTTAGCTGGAATTACTGCTGTTATTCTCATTCTGTAACCTTTTTATTAAATTTGTGTAATCATTCCATGAAGCTAAATCAAAGTAATAATCCATTTGAAAAGTATTTAGCCCAAAAGTACTTATGGCTAGATTTATTGCAGTGGTATAAGTATCTATATCTAAGTTTTTCCAAAACTCTGCTACTTCCTTAGACCACACGATAGTACCCCATGCATCATAAACTCCCTTTAAACTTTCATCTTTGTTTACAACACGCCCAGAATCTGCTATAACTCCAAATCTTTCTGGTTTATCTGTTTTAAAAATTCCTAAATAAAAATCTTTTGTAAACTCTCTCACAAAAGTATTATCTGGAATAAATGTATCTGGCATGGCAAATAAATTATATTCGCCAGCTAGGGGTAAACTTTCATATATAGCTCCATAAATATCTTTGTCTTCTCGTTGAATTGTATACCAAAGTCTATGAAACCCATATTTCTCTAAATGTTGAACATGGGTATGGATTTTTTCTTTGTTACTAACAACTAGAATATCTTCTGCCCCACCTAAAAACATGGTGGTAATTGTTTTATCAATCATCCATTTTTTATTACCCACAGGTAAAAGTTCTTTGTAATATCCACCCCATCTAGTACCTTTACCAGCGGCTGGAATAACTCCAAGTATACTCATTTTATAATTTAAATACCCCTTATTTTAAAGTATCCGGTAAAATTTCCGGTTTGTTTGTACCATCTTTAACAAGCTCTGAAAGTTGAACTGTAAACGTATATTCGCAGGGTTCGTCATTAGCTTGTTTTTTATTGCACCTTAAAGTTAATTCATTTTTTTCCTCATCGGCGTACATAGTCCAAACAGTAGAAAGTAATAAGTTACAGTTTGGGCAAAAAATATAAATCATTTTTTGCTTATAATATTCTTTAGCTTTTTCTTTTAGGGTTTCTATAGCCTCAATGAGAGATTCTGCTTTATCACTTTTTCTAGACTTGCGTACAATTTTTAAATCATCCTGTAATTTTGAAATATCACTACGAAGGTCTGACATCTGTCTATGTAATTCTCTAAGGACTGTCAAATTTTCATGTGTAATTCCATTCTCAGATGTACGCAGTTCATAGTAAGTATTCTCTAGGTCGTTAAGCGTAATGACCGCTTGGGCTAATGCCCTAAGCGTCATCATGTCATTTACCTTCAAGTCGTCTAAATCATAGTCTTCTGAAAAACTTCTAAGAGTAGCCTCGATTCTAGTTTCAAAATTTTGGTTATGGGAGGACTGAGTAAGCCTCATGTCCATAACTCTACTAAATTCTTCGTCAGATAAATCTCTATATTGAGGAAGGTTTCTTAAACTTTTAGGATTAACTGGCATTCACTTCTCCTATTATAATTATACCATATTTTGATATTTAACCGTCAAAATAAAGTATTTTATCTTTATTTTCAAGCAAAAATTCATATAGATTATCTCCTAACTCTAATAAACATCTTTTACAGAACCAGAGATTTTTATATGGTTTATCTACCGCTATCATCCTTTTTTTAATCTTGTCTAAATTCCTTTTGCATTTAAAACATTTTTTATCCTTCACGCTTCTGTGCATTCCTTAATGCTTTTTTAAGTCTTGTAACTGTACTTGGTATTAAATTCTCTTCGTTCTTTGTGTATATAAACGCGATTAAAGAATTCAGCTCTCCAACAGAAAGTTGAACATAAACTAAATTATGGTTCTCTCTGCAACTATCCGCTTTAACTTGGTCTTTGTAAACCTTATTGCAGTAAGAACATTTATACCTACCGTCTATTAGTTTAATAGCCATAGGTATCTTCTAGCATGTTTATTTCTTCGTCTACTCTATATAAATCTTCCATAACTTTTTGAGCTTCCTCGTAAGTAATATCTCTATAAGATATTACATTTCCGTTATAGTCTATAACCTCTAAGCGTCCTAGCTCATGATTATATTCTAGAGTATGTTCAAACATTTCGCACATCATCCTTCTCCATTTCCTCTACAGTGTACGGAGTGAGTCTTTCCCAAGCAATTTTACAGTATTTTTCTGAAATTTCCGTACCTGCAAAGTGCCTATTCATTTCCAAACAAGCTTGGGCAGTTGCTCCACAACCCATAAATGGGTCAAATACCAATTCACCAGCTTCGGTGAAGTGATGTATTACCTTTTTAATTAATTCAACTGAAGTCATGCCTGGATTTGGATACCTTTCCTCTCTAAAGAAGTATCCCTCCCCTGGTAACCTGATGTCATCCCACAGGTCTTTACACTTTACTACGGGTGTAGCATTGGAGAGTAGAGCAAAATACTGAATCATGTAATTATTACTTTTAACTCCAGCCGCTCCCTTTTTTACTACAACAGTATGTGCAGAGGGTATAACGTTTGCCAAAAACATTTGCAAGTGCTTATTGGGAATAAATATAACCACCCCTCTTTTAGAAATCCTATTAGCTTGCATATAAACTTTTCGCATCCAGTAGGAATATTTTGTATCTGGCAAGTTGTCTGTGTAGTTATCATACTTTTTCTTTACATTATACGGCGGGTCATAGAAAACTAAATCAACAGAGTTATCTGAAATCTGCTCCATTATGTTTAAACAGTCACCAGTTATTATTGTATTATGTATCTTGTCCACTTAATCTTTCCTTTCCTAGTTTAAAAATAGACTCGTCATTCTCCACTCCGATGTAATTTCTGTTGTTTTCTTTACACCAGACTCCTACAGTTGCTACTCCCCCAAAAGGGTCAAATACCCAATCTCCTTCGTCAGTTACTGGAAGAAATAATCTATCAATTAACTTTAGGGGTTTTTGCCACTGGAATCCTTTTCCATTATGCTTGACCCTTTCCTTAGATACTGTACTAAAGTTTCCAAGGTCATAGAAGACATCGCAGGGTGTTTTAGTAGCTCTTCCAGAAACGTTAAAATTACTGTTTGCTGTAATCTTTGGTATCTGGATTCTTTCTCTGTAGAATTTGTAATTATCAGAGTTAGCGTACATAAGAATATCGTCATGCTTGCGAGGAAAAGCCCTGCGGGGAACTCCTCCCCATTCCTGTATATAGATAAGCCAGTTGATAAAATTCTCCCTGCCGTAAACATCATCAAGCAGTAGCTTATAGTTCGCAACAGTGTGGTAGTCCGTCTGTACGTAAAAAATCCCGTCCTCTGTAAGTATGTCTTTACAACGTTTAGCCCATTCAAAATCTTCGCTTTCATAAATACAATCTCCATATATAACATCAAACCTGTAGCCCGTTTCCTCAAAAAAATCTATATAATCTAAATTATCTCCTAAATAAAATTCTGTTCTCATGGTATATCACTATGCTCATTCTTAAACTGTATCCTAGAGAGAATATACCCCATACCAATTCTATATCCGTATATCCAAGTTTTAGCGTCTTCTTCTGTGTCAAACAAAATCCACGAGTTAGTTTCAGGGTCGTAGAAAGTTTCATTACCCTGTTTTACATAATACTTCTGACGTTTCTCGTTAAATTGAATTTCTAAAGGGTCTGTAATCATATTTAATTTTACCTGTTATAACCTGAGAAATAATATAGTCAGTCCATTGTTTATTGTTAAGACAGGGGTCTTCGTAATTTATCCATCTCTTTTGTCTGTCTACATTAGTATATATTTTTTTAACTGGTTGGTCAGCTAATCGAACAATCTCTGGTGGGGAGACTGTATGAACTGACACAAGAAAGAATGCAGGAATTATTACAAAATCACACTTTCTTTCAAATGCTAATTTTTGACCTTTTTCCAAGTAAGCGTTTTTATATTTTGTTTCATAGTGTATAAAAACTTTTCCCTCATAGTCTAAAAAACCATCTATATCAGTTGGATATTTTCCACCACCATACCCTAGTCCATCATAAGACACTACCTGTTTCAATGCAGGTAGATTATATATTTTGCTCATGAAACTCACCGCCTTCCAATAATCAACAGCAAAAATGGTATAATCACAACGGCGGTCACAAAAATAAGAGAGATAATTTGTATATCATTCATCATTCATATCTATAATTCATTTTTCTTTACCCATTATTATAGTAATAATCACTAATAGTACCACAGATACCACAATAATTATAGCACCTAGATGTAGTCTTGATTTTTCTCTTTCAGGTGGGCCAAAACCAGACGAGGGTAATTGTGGTTTTTTGGTACGAGTAGGATAAGCCCATAATGTCTCAGTAGGTTTCTTTGTTTCAATTACTGTAGGAGTTGCAGTTTCAGTAATCACGGTTGGTGAAATAGTTACAGATGGTGAAACTGTTGGTGTATCTGTTTCACTTGGTCTTTGGGTTGCTGTTATCTTAGTAGATGTCAGGGTTTTAGTTGGTTTTTCCTTTGTATAAGTGGCGGTTGGACAATTAGAACCTGTACAACCTTCTTGGGCATGGGTTATTGTTGCTATAACCATTGCTGTACAAACAGAAATCCCTAATGCCAGAATTATTATTATCAATATCTTAGGTACTATATACCATCTTTTAGAGTCATTCATCACTCACCTCCTAATGCTAGTTGTCGCTGGCAGTCGGGGGTGTGACCATATTCTTTATGCCTTCCACACCATAAGCATATTTCCATCATTGTTGAATAGTTTCCATAAGAAGATGTAAACTGCACCCACTCTACCGCCTCCAACGCCTGACGGAGGTCGGTAGTCTCCCTATACCACTTTATTTCCCATGATTTAGACACATCATGTACTCGTTGTTTTGCCTCCTCCAACGCCTGACGGAGTTGGTCACATTCGGTTTTACATGATTGGTACATATCAAGATATTGTTTGGCTGTTTCTTGCCACTCAGTCATCACTCACCTCCTTTCAGGGCTTGCTCTATTTGCGGCATTATGTCCTGTATGAGTTCAAGTGGTAAGACATCCGCAGGTCTAGTTTCCTCGTCAAGCGTTTGATATGCTGTGAATAATTCCTCCAACGCCTGACGGAGTTGGCGTATCTCTGCTAAGTGGTTTATTACTTGCTGTCTAAGGTGGTTATGGTTACTTGCTGTTATATCTTTCCACTTCTTACAATCATCCAATTCGGCGCGGAGTTCTCGCCTTTCCTTTATCCATTCAACACGCTGATTTCTAAGTACACGTAGTTGGGCATTACGCATCACTAGCGTTTGAGCCAAGTCATCATCGTCAATTAAGTCCTTGATGTTGTCATCCATCACTCACCTGTTCCTTTCAGGGCTAGAAGTACGGGTGTCATCATTGCCTCCTCTAGGTC
>JGI2160J19893_10000537_pt1 | contig 12667 bp, 12 predicted proteins | sample DeeMarSeWOR28_12_FD_19893 | JGI IMG/M metagenome (IMG submission 19893)
GTTACCGTTGCAAAGGAAATCGAACTGCAGGATCCCTATGAGAACATGGGCGCCCAGCTCGTGAGGGAAGTTGCAAGCAAGACCTCTGATACAGCCGGCGANGGTACAACAACAGCAACCGTGCTTGCATATGCTATTTACAGAGAAGGAGTGAAGCATGTCGTAGCCGGCTCTAATCCTATGGAAGTTAAAAGAGGGATCGAGAAGGCTGTTGAAGCAGTCGTTGAAAATCTGAAGAGCATGAGCAAGTCTGTTCAGGATAAAAAAGAGATAGCACAGGTTGGCACCATCTCTGCAAATAATGATTCCACAATCGGTGATCTCATTGCAGAAGCCATGGATAAGGTTGGCAAAGACGGTGTCATAACCGTTGAAGAGGCAAAGAGCATGCAGACAACACTGGATGTTGTCGAAGGTATGCAGTTTGACAGAGGGTACACGTCACCCTATTTCGTAACAGACGCTGAAAGGATGGAATGCTCCTTTGAGGACGCACTCATCCTCATCCATGAAAAGAAAATCAGCTCCATGAAGGATCTGCTCCCTATCCTTGAGCAGACAGCAAAAATGGGCAAGCCTCTCATGATTATCTGTGAAGAGGTTGAAGGCGAGGCCCTGGCCACACTTGTTGTAAACAAGCTCCGTGGAACACTGCAGGTCTGTGCAGTAAAAGCCCCCGGATTCGGTGACAGGAGAAAGGCAATGCTTGAGGATATTGCAACCCTGACAGGCGGCACCATGATCGCTGAAGACCTTGGAATCAAACTTGAAAACATCTCCCTTGATGATCTTGGCAGCGCAAAGAAGATCACCGTTGATAAAGAGAACACAACAATTGTTGAAGGCGCAGGAGACCACGAAAAAATCCAGGGCCGCGTAAAACAGATCAAGGCCCAGATAGATGAGACATCTTCTGACTATGACAGGGAAAAACTCCAGGAACGCCTTGCCAAGCTCGTAGGCGGTGTTGCAGTCATTAATGTTGGTGCAGCAACTGAAACAGAGATGAAGGAAAAGAAAGCACGTGTGGAAGACGCTCTTCACGCTACAAGGGCAGCGGTTGAAGAGGGAATCGTCCCAGGCGGAGGCGTTGCGCTGCTCAGGTCAATCACACCCCTTGATAAACTCAAACTTGATGACCATGACCAGCAGATCGGCGTTGACATAGTCAAAAGGTCTCTTGAAGAGCCTATCAGGCAGATCGTCGAAAACGCAGGTCTTGAAGGATCTGTTATCGTTGATAAAGTTAAACACAGCAAAGACGCCAACTATGGTTTCGATGCAGCCAATGAAGAGTATGTCGATATGATAAAGGCCGGTATCATAGATCCAACAAAGGTAACAAGGTATGCTTTGCAGAATGCAGCCTCTGTATCATCATTGATGCTCACAACAAGCGTCATGATAACTGATCTTCCAGAGGAAAAATCAGAAATGCCGGGTATGCCTCCAGGCGGCATGGGCGGCATGGGCGGCATGGGCGGAATGTACTAAGATTCCAGACCAGCAATTCCCAAAGGGTGAGGCAACTGCCTCACCCTTTTTTTGTGCTAAATCGCACCTGGGTTGATACAAAAGGATTTAATACAATTACAGCAGAAATGAATTTTATTGACACAGTAAGTATTTAGTGTTAAAAAATAGTTATGAGTGAAACATTTCATTCTTTATCAGGTTGTGCACTATGTATGTCTGTGAGATACATTGAAGTGATTTTAGCTTCCGGAGGTCATTACAATGGATAAGAATATTCTTGTAGCAACGGACGGGTCAAAATTCAGTGATGCTGCTGTAAAAGAAGCAATCAATGTTGCAAAAGCGTATGGGAGCAAGCTTTACTGCATGTCAGTCATAGAGATGCATTTGGATCATTACCCGGATTTTTTAAACCTGGCACCAAATGTCATTGAGGAGAAAAAAAAGGAGTTAACTGTATACCTTAAAGGAATAAGAGATCAGGCAGCCGGAGATAATGTTCAATGTGAAGTCATTATAAGTGAAGGCAATGAGCCTTATGAATTAATAATCAATGAAGCTGAAAAAGTACAGGCCGGGCTCATCGTCGTCGGAAGTCACGGCAGAACAGGGCTGGAAAAACTGCTAATGGGCAGCGTTGCGGAGAGAATTATCGGTCATGCAAAGTGTTCTGTACTTGTTGTTAAGTAGTAGAATCCCGATTTTTCTTCACCCAAAGAGTACCATTCAATATGATGCCATCTGCAATTCTGAGCAGAGTAGTATTTATCGATAATGCGAGATGGTAATCTCCATCATGGGCGGGATGTATTCTTCCTCCCATGAACACACCGCCGCAAACCCTTGATGAGTCCTATCATTGAATTTAGTGCAAACTGAATTCTGTTGCGTATTCATTTAAATCAACAGTAGTAATCATTGTGCACCACCATGGTATCAACGGTAACAGAGGGATTCCGTGGGATGAATAATTCTTTTAAATAGATGAATTAATATTATTTACTGGACAGACATAAGAATCAGAGTTAAACAAATATTAGATGGTACGTAGGCTGATAAAATGTACCTTTCAAGATAAGGAGAAGGAATGTTTAGTGAAGTTCAGGAAATACATTGTATGGAGAAAAGACAGGTAAAATATAATTTCAATAAATAACCTAAAGGGGATCATATTTAAAATGGATACGCGAGCTTCCAGGAGAATACCATTCAGTCTAGATGCAGAAATCGTTTCTGAAGACAATACATTCAATGGGTATATAGAAAATATTTCTGAAGATGGTATCGAATGCTTAATGAGTACGCACGTCCAGTCTCCAGCAGATTTTACTCAAAACAAAATACTGAGCATTAATTTCCAAGTTCCTTCAGGTGATGAATTTAATTTAAAGTGTGAGCTCATGTGGTATTTGGAAGCTTCACCACATGATAAAAAATTATTGCTGGGCATGAAAATTATCTCCCCTCCATCAAGATACAAAAATTTGGTGAATAATTTAAATTGCTAATATTTTTATAATCAGACAAGGAGATATTGAGATGAAGCGTACACGTATCACAATAGAGCGTTTAATCATCGTCATTGTAACTATCCTGGCAATGATAGGATGGACACGGTCCTTTCATCCGACTTCGGAAAATCTCAACACCACAGCAGATGGAATAGTTCAGGAGAATCCCAACCTTGCAGTTGTTCTGTATACTGTAGCAGACGCGCTGGACGAGGGCTACATTCATTCTTTAGCGGTAGTCTCGACAACCTTCCAGGAACGATTTATGCTGAATTCACTAGAGATACCTGAAACGAATAAAACGGATATAAAGACATAGCAGGAAATTTATTCCTCTGTGGGTCAGCAATGACACTGCCTTTTTTGTTTGCCTCAGCTCGAAATCTGCGGTGCTGTAATTTTTATTAAATCTGAAGATAAGTAGAACCTATGTCACTATTAAATTTCCTGTTTCGTCATGCCCGCAGTCCGTAAGCGGGCATCCAGCAAGCTTTGAAAATTCTGGATTCCCCGATCAAGCCTGCCTGTCTGCAGACAGGTCGGAGAATGACAAGTAGTGTTTTTATCATATAAATCAATTTTGAGATAGGTTCTACTTACGTATTCAATATTTCTCAAAACACATATAGGAAGAACACGGAATTGATCATCTGGTGAGAGGGAGCAATGGCTCTTCAGCCTCTCTATCGCATAATCAGTGATCTGCCGGAAAAAGCATGAAATATTTGCCTTGAGAATTGCTCATATCTTGAGCTAAGCTTTATACAATGTCCCGAACTCTCATTAATAAATACAGGCATATTGAAACCTTTGATCTTATGCCTGGTCGTATTATTGCAAAAAAATACGAGGTGATATCAAAGCTTGGAAGCGGGTGGGAAGGTGAAGTCTATAAGATCAGAGAGTTAAATACAAATATAGAGAGGGCGGCCAAGCTTTTTTTCCCGGGCCGGAATATAAACAACAGGGCATCAAATGCCTATGCCAAGAAACTGCATACGCTGAAAGATTGCCCTATTGTCATTCAATATCATACTCACGAGACGATTCTCTATCGAAAGTTGCCCATTACTGTCCTGATCTCTGAATATGTAGAAGGTGATCTCCTGTCAGACTATTTAGCACGGTTCCCAGGCAAAAGACTGCATTTATTCCAGGGGATACACCTGCTTCATGCTTTGACGGCAGGACTGGAGTGCATACACCATCACGGCGAATATCATGGTGATTTGCATCCGGAAAATATAATCGTGAGCAGACTGGGACTCACCTATGAGCTCAAGTTACTGGATTTTTTTCACTGGAGCAGCGCTCGACGGGAAAATATGAATGACGATTTATGCGACCTGATCAGAATTTTTTATGACGCATTAGGCGGAAGAGCTAAATACAGCAAACAGCCGAAGGAGGTGAAAGAAATCTGTTGTGGTCTAAAGCGTTCACTCATTCTTAAGAAATTTCGCAATGCCGGAGCTCTGCGTACCCATCTTGAAAATGTGGTGTGGAGCTGAACAGGCCATTTGCACAGAAACAGGAAACTGAATCAACAAATTTATTTCAAGAAATAGAGAGACAGAAGGTTCACGATGTAAATCAGCATTATGCCCATGGAATCCCATGCTAAAAAAAGGGGCTTCTTGCTTGCCTGATAGGTAAGGCCAATAATGGCTATAGCGGTCATGATTATTGCAGAAATGGCTGAGATGATATGATGCAAATCTACAAATAACAGAATCGGGCCTTTTACGAATAACAGGTCATCGACAGCAAGGATGAGGAGATTAAAAATATTGCTCCCGAAAAGGTTGCCAATAGCAAGATTCACTGCATCTATCCTTATTGCAGCTATGGACACGACGACTTCCGGCAGAGACGTTGAGAGAGCAATAAAGATATTTCCCACAAAGGTATTCCCAAGTCCTGTACTGAGGGCAAGTCCTTCCCCAATCTTCGGCAGGAAAACTGCAGCTATAACGATCACTCCCCCATTGATAGTGTAATTCACCAGAGCTCTTTTTATGGGAACATCTTCATATTTCAGTTCGGCCGCTCTTTCTTTTATGTAGAAAGAGAATTGCCTCTTCTCATAAACAAAGAACAGCCTCATTGCTATAAAATACATCATCACAATTATCAGGCTGTATAATCCAATCCATCCTACAGAGCCAGCCTGTTTTCCTAGAACAAGGCTGAATGCAACAATACCCAGGAGCAGGATGCTGAATCCTGCAGAGAGGATATTTCCCTGATGTGCCTTCGTCGACAGGGGTATGGGTCGGTGCGTTACATCAAGAGCTGCGTAGATGAGCAAATTGAAGACGCAACTCCCCAGCACATCACCGACTGCAATGTTGGGAACGTCGATGATCGCTACAGCGCTGATGCCGGTAATGAGTTCTGGCAAAGAAGTAATAGATGCCAGCATAATGAGCCCTACCCATGTCCGTCCCAATCCGGTTTTTTCTGCAATGATGTCGCCATATCTGGAAAGTCGCGATCCGGAGTAGATAATAGCTGCAGTACAGATGATAAAGGCAAGCCATAAAAACATAGAACGTCCTTCCTTCCCCCTATGGGTCAAAAGTGTACTTTCCTTAATTGTATCTCATGATGCCCTCCATGTATATCTGAAGTTATCATATCTTCGGGGCGGCTGAGCAGCTCCATGCAATGCTTGCCTCTGCCCGAAAAGAATCAAGTGCGGAATAAAGGGCAGCCGCAAGGAATTCACCGCATATGTGATCCGACAATCCTTTAATGCCTCATAACTTACTGATAAATCGGGAAGTTCATGTTATAATCACATTCAGCATATTCTCTTTGTTTGTATAGATATAAATAATTAAACAACCTCCATCAGAGCAGCGAGGAGTTCTATTGATTGGAATGCTTACCATGCCCTGTCGTCGAATTGTCCAGATTAGCCTGATTATTATATTCATTGTATCAGGGTGTGCCGGACTGGATGATTACCTTGAAATCCCTCTGGCAGAGCAGGAGCCAATGGTACTGTTTCACTGTGATGCCTACAGGGCTGATAGCAATAGTCTGGTGCTCATTGGCATAGAAAACCCGGATGTCTATAAGGGCCTGCAATCCATTTCCCTTCGCTTTTATTTAAAGAATGAGAATGAAGCACTTTCCATAATTCATGGCAGCAGCAAAAAACTTTCCAGTTTTCTTCCCTTTACGAGATTGAATGGAGAAGCCGCTGCTCACGTTGATCAGGACTTTCCTGAACTGAAGGAACTGGCAGTATTTGGTCTTTTCTTGCAGGGAATGAAAGTGGATGAGAATCAGTTGCAGAGTTATACTGCCCTGGAAGACGCCACCTATCGAAACATTACAATACGCAATGCGGAAATGATAAGTGACAGGGAACTACGGTTTATTATCCGGGAGCTTGATAGACAGCAGTCTCCCTACTATAAGAAGCTGATAGCCAATACTTTTTCGCTGAAGCCCTGAAACACTATCCCAGCTTTTTCACGCCCTGCCTTACTCACCACAATGGTCAAACCGATTGCCCCTGACTGGTTTCTTCCCCTATGGGAAAGGTCTCCATTTCTTCCCTCAATTCCTGTATCATTCCGTCTGTACCACATGTTACAATGGATGCCTGTCATTACCGGTTATTTTAAGAAAGGAATACAGAGAGCACATGACATCATTTGCGAACCTCGGATTATCCGATAGAACATTAAAGGCACTCAGTAAAAAGGGTTTTGAAGAACCAACACCTATCCAACTTGAAACCATCCCTGCCATTCTCGATGGAGAAAAAGACCTGGTAGGACAGGCCCAGACAGGCACAGGCAAGACAGCGGCCTTCGGCCTTCCCATGCTCGAATTGCTCTCTGAGGAGTCAAGGTTCGTACAGGCCCTTGTCCTTACCCCTACCCGGGAACTTGCCATCCAGGTTGCCGAGGAGATCAACTCACTGAAAGGCAATATAAAATTGTCCATAAGCCCGGTCTATGGCGGGCAGTCAATAGAGCTGCAACTGAGAAGCCTGAGAAAAGGGGTTGATATAGTTGTGGGCACGCCGGGACGGATACTCGACCATATCAGACGCCGTACGCTCAAACTGGATAATATCTCATATCTTGTCCTTGATGAAGCAGATGAAATGCTGAACATGGGCTTTCTTGATGACGTACGAGAAATCATGGAGCATACGAACACTGACAAGCGTACCATGCTTTTCTCCGCCACCATGCCAAAAGAAATAATGCAGATTGCCAAAAAGTACATGGGCGAATTCGATGTAATAAAGGTCCAGGGACAGATCACGGTAAAACAGACAGAGCAGATCTATTTTGAGGTCACTGAAGCAGATAAATTCGAGGCCCTCTGCAGGATCATAGATATAGAGGAGGAATTTTACGGCCTGGTATTCTGCAGGACTAAAATAGATGTTGACACGATAGGCAACCGCCTCATCGAACGCGGGTATGACGCTGATGCCCTGCATGGGGATATGTCCCAGAGCCACAGAGAACGCATCCTGAACAAGTTCAAGAAAGGGGTTCTCAATGTCCTCGTTGCCACTGATGTGGCAGCCCGCGGCATAGATGTTCAGGACCTGACCCATGTCATAAATTATTCACTGCCCCAGGACCCTGAATCATATGTACACAGAATAGGCCGCACAGGACGTGCCGGCAAGGAAGGAAACGCAATCACCTTTATCACGCCCTCTGAGTACCGGAAACTGCAGTTTATCCAGCACAGGACCAAGACCGACATTCGTAAGGGAAAACTCCCAAAGGTAAAAGATGTGATTCAATCAAAAAAACTCCGTATCAAGGCAGATCTTGGAGATATTCTCACTTCAGGGCCTGGTTATGAATACCTGAAACTATCACGCGAACTGCTTGAGGTCAATGATGCAGAGAATATTCTCGCCGCCCTTCTTCAGTATTCCTTTTATGAGGAACTGGATGCAAAAAGTTACACTGAAATTGAGGATGCTGTTGTGGACAACAAGGGCAAAACCCGTCTCTTTGTAAAGCAGGGCAAGATAGATGGATTAACTCGCAAAAAGCTTATTGCGTTTATCAAGGACACATGTAATATTTCCCCCGGTAAAGTCAGAGACATTATGATCCTTGAGAAATTTTCCTTTATTACCCTCCCTTTCCATGAGGCAGAAAATGTCCTGACTCATTTCAAGAAAGGGAAGAAAGGCGCTGCCCCCCTTATTACAAAGGCCAAAAAAAGAACGGGAAAAAAGGCCTGATACCCATGACCTTCACAAAACACCTCTTCATAATCAGGAAACTACGCATTAAGCCCGCCCTCCTGGCATCATAAATATTCGCTAAGTAGCTATAAATATTTTAAATTTGACGAATTTCATGAAAAGATGTTTTAATAATATATTAATAATTTCTGCGTTCTTAATTTCAAAATTAAAATAGGGATTCCGGATTTTTCGTATCTGAATGAAGAAAAGCTACGGACTATTTTCAATCTTGTCTGTCTAAAGCATCGGTTTGCAGCATAGAGCATAATTTGTCGTTTTTTTAATGAAAGAAAATTAACTACGGTGTCTTTCATGAAACAAATCGCAGCACTGCTGATAGTCCTCGTAATATCGTCGGTTTCTCATGCCACAGAACTGAAGATCGGCCTCATACCTGAACAGAATGTATTTAAACAGATGGCCCGCTATAAGCCTCTGGGGCAGTACATTGAGCAGAAAACAGGAATAGCAATAACATTCACCATCCTTTCCCGTTACGGCAATATCATCAACAGCTTCAGCGAAAAAAAACTTGACGGGGCCTTCTGGGGCAGTTTTACTGGAGCTCTGGCAGTAAAGCAGCTTAACATTGAACCAATTGCCCGTCCTGTTAACCTCGACGGGACATCGACCTATCATGGATATATACTTGTCCATAAAAATTCAAAGATAAAAAATGTTTCTGATATGAAAGGCAAGACCGTAGCCTTTGTAGAGAAGGCTACAACAGCAGGTTACATTTTCCCTGTTTCCTACTTTAAAAAGCATGGAATCAGTAAGTTGGATACGTATTTTAAAGATTACTATTTTACCGGAAGCCATGATGCGGCCATTCATGCAGTTCTGCATGGAGAAGCGGATATAGCCTGCGCAAAGAATACCATTTTTGAGATGCTTGTCCGTGACAATCCCAAGCTCAAAGATAATCTCGTAATCATTGCCCGCTCCCCTGATGTTCCCTCGAATGGGCTCGGACTAAGGAAAGAACTTGCCTATGGCGTGAAAGCAGAACTGAAACGCGCGCTCCTGACAATGCACAAAGACCCGGAAGGGAAGAGAGTCCTGGAAAAATTTGGAGTGTTACAATTCATTGAGACTACTGAAAATGACTATGCACCTGTCTTTGATATTGCTGCCAGCGCAGGCATAAGCCTCGAAAATTATATTTACTTGAACAAGTAGCATCGAACATCAATGAAAAAAAGAATAATCATATCGCTCTTTGCGCTGTTTATTTTTTTATCAGCCGGGACAATTACGGCAATCCTCTACATGGCCAGCAATGCATCAGGCCTGAAAAATATCATCAAGCTCCATGAAGTTGAGCAGCTCAGGCGTTCACTGGTAATCAGTATTCAGAACGTACAATCATCACTGTATACGTATAATACTCCGTCGGCAAGTGATCTTGACTTCATTGTGCGCGAAGCAGCCAGCCTGGACAAGATCGCTCAAAAATGTTCTTCCTGCCATCATTCCCCGCAACTCACTGAGCGGATAGAAAATATGCAGTCACTGGTCATAGACTACGAGGACTATCTCAGTTATTATCTGACAGCATCAGCAAACCCGGAGAGAACGAACAAATTAAAAACCGAGGCAGCGCACGTGGGCCAGCAATTAATCGTCATGGCAGAAGCAATGTCCCACAGTGCAACAAGAAGCCTGACAGAACTCTCCGAGGATGCCATGGCCCGCGTTAACAATGTTATGACAATTTTACTCATAACAGTTGCAATTACATTTATTCTTGGCGTCATTGTTGCCATTCACCTTGCCAAGTCAGTTACACGGCCTATCAGTGAACTTGTGGAAGCAACGGGAAAGATTTCATCAGGTGAATTCGGATCAACCATATCCTTCCACGATCAGACAGAGTTCGGTGAACTGGCAGAACATTTCAATAAAATGAGCCTTACCATTAAGGATGGATACGAAAAAATCCAGCAGGAGGTCGCAGAGAAAATACAGACTGAGCATGCACTCCGGGAAAGTGAGGACAAGTTTAGAACATTCTTCGAAATGTCGCCCGTGGGAATTGTAATTTATCCCATTGCATTAGACCCGTTAAACAGAACGCTCACATCTTCAGTGTATAACACAGCCTTTCACAACTTCTTCGGCTACTCCAGGGAGGAACTCCGTCAAATGTCTGTCGCGGAAATAACACATCCAACAGATCTGAGAAAAAATATCGTTTTCATGGAAGAATTACTGGCAGGGAAACGAGATAGTTACACCATGGAAAAACGATATATCAAAAAAGGCGGTGATATCTTCTGGGGGCTTATCAACGTGACCCTTTTGAAAAGCTCCTATGGAAAACCTCCGCAGGTAATGACGACCCTTGTAGACATTACGGAACGAAAGCTGATTGAATCAGAGCAGCTGAAAATTGAAAAACTTGAATCAGTGGGAATCCTTGCCGGTGGTATCGCTCATGACTTCAACAATATCCTCACAACCATTGTAAACAATATCTCTCTGGCAAAACTTTCAACCAATCCTGATAACAATACAGTCGAGATTTTATCGAATATGGACGAGGCATGCAGAAGAGCAAAAGATCTGACGAACCAGTTACTCACCTTTTCAAAAGGCGGAACGCCGGTAAAGAAGATAATCTCAATTAAAGAACAGATCAGAGACTCTTCACTCTTTGCTCTGCGCGGCTCGAATATTAATTGCAAGTTTTTCATTGCTCATGACCTGTGGCCAGTAGAAATTGATGCCGGACAGATAGACCAGGTTCTGTACAACCTTCTTATCAATGCTGTTCAGGCCATGCCAGGCGGGGGAACAATATTTATCAGCGCCAAGAACACGTGGTCAGAAACGCACACAAATGAAAAAACCCAAAAAGATTATGTGAAAATAACAATTGAAGATCAGGGTGCCGGGATCCCGGAAGGAAACCTGAAGAATATATTTGATCCCTATTTCACGACAAAGCAGGGTGGCAGTGGCCTTGGACTTGCCTGCACATACTCTATCATCAAAAATCATGGGGGGAATATAGCTGTATATTCTGAAGACGGCAAAGGCGCTGTTTTCAGTATTTACCTCCCGGCTGTTCATGATCAATTCATTGCCAGTGAACAGAGAGAAGCCAGAATCGTCGGAGGTTCCGGCAAAGTTCTGCTGCTCGAGGATGAAGATTCCGTTGGAGAGACGATCAGCAGAATGCTTACTCAAATCGGATATGATGTCGTACTTACAAAAGACGGCAGTGACGCTGTCACTTTATATAAAGAAGCACTCACAACCTCCGAACCATTTGATTCAGTCATCATGGATCTAACGATCAGAGGAGGCATGGGAGGCAAAGATACAATGCAACATTTACGGAACATTGATCCCCACATTGCAGCAATTGTCTCCAGCGGATACTTTAATGATCCCATTATGGCGAATTATCAGGATTACGGCTTCATAGGTGTGCTCCCCAAACCCTATGATATCGAAGAGCTGAGTCTGTTGCTGAACCGCGTAATGTCACAGGTAAGAAAATAATCAGGCACAGGGTAGTACCAGTCCGGAGGCCCCTGTTCTTTCCTGATGTCTATTCATGATGTTATTTAACCTAATCCATCCGCCGGCTTCATAAATATGCAGGCTATGCAATCCCCCTCCTGATTTCATATACTTGAGTAACTTCCCGGCATACATTTATAATCTATTCAATGAAAGAAACAAATAAAATTACAAAACTGATGAAATCGGAATGCGGTCAATGCACAGCCTGCTGCCGTGAACTTTTCCTTGAGGTAACTGACGCTGATATCCTTCGACTTGCAGAGCATACTGGCATACCGGCCGATAAACTGGTGAAACTTTACTCCAGGGATGACATTGACTGTGATGAAGAAAGCGACTGGGTATACCTCTCATACGGCAAGCGGGCACTTGGTCTCAATAAGAGACGTAATGGTGACTGCATATTCCTTTCCAGCAGCAATACCTGCAGTGCCTATGAAGCACGTCCCATGACGTGCCGCATATTCCCCTTGAGTGTTGTCTATGACGATGACGATAAGATAGCTGACGTTGAAATATCAGATGTCATTCTTGACAAATCCGTTCCGTGCAAGCACCGCTGCGCCAGGGGAACATCATTCAGGACATTCATGACCAGGGCTAAAAAGGCCCAGAGAGAAAATGACAGGTATATTGAAAAAATTGACTCCTGGAATACCCGGAAGACCAAGGGAAACAAGAATGACTTCCTTGCTTTTCTTGGATTCAGAGTTTCAAATACGTAGTCACCTGCTTAATTTCATGACCACCCCAATATTATGACGGTTTTCCAATTCCTGTCATTTCGGGGCGATAGCCGAGAAATCCTGACTTTTAACTAGAACCTATCTCAAAATTGCTTTAGGCTGCAAACGTCCGAAATCCTGCCATACTTCGTCAGAAAACAAAAATCGTG
>JGI2160J19893_10000552_pt1 | contig 12548 bp, 10 predicted proteins | sample DeeMarSeWOR28_12_FD_19893 | JGI IMG/M metagenome (IMG submission 19893)
CCGCCGTTATCGCGTATTTGCTTATGGCGGCTTTGTTCAGCAACTTTATCTATCCGCTGATTATCATGTTCACACTGCCACTGGCTGCTGTCGGGGGCCTTTTAGGGCTGAAGTTGGTCAACGGGTTAATCGCACCCCAGCCCTTTGACATTCTGACCATGCTGGGATTTGTTATCCTTGTCGGTGTGGTGGTCAACAATGCCATCCTTATTGTCCATCAGGCTCTAAACAACATCCGGTTTCACGGCATGACCTATCGGCAAGCCGTGCTGGAATCCACGCGCACCCGTCTAAGACCGATATATATGAGCGCGACCACCAGTGTCTGTGGCATGCTGCCGCTGGTACTGATCCCCGGTCCGGGATCTGAATTCTACAGAGGCCTTGGCAGCGTGGTTTTAGGCGGTCTGGCCGTCTCCACTGTTTTTACAGTGCTGGTGATCCCGTCCCTGCTGATGTTCGCCATTAAAATGGAGCGACCCGGGGTTTGATGGATCTTGCCGCTTAACCTTGCAAAACTGCCCTGCCGGCTTAATTTAATTATTTGGGGAATCAGCCGTTAGAAATATGTTTAACAATAAAAACCTATTCCCTATGTAATGGGGCTGTGGTAATAGGAAGATGATCATGAAATACCGCAAAGAAAAAGACACCATGGGAACTGTTCTGGTTCCGGAAACCGCCTATTACGGGGCCCAAACCCAGCGGGCGGCCGATAATTTTCCCATCGGTGATTTAAAGCTTCCTGAAATTTTTATTCGGGCGCTTGCGCTGGTCAAAAAGTGTGCCGCCCAGATAAATCAGGAGCTGGGATTATTGGATTCAAAACGGGCCGATGCGATTGCGGCAGCCACCCGGGAAGTCATTGACGGTCAGCTCGCCGACCACTTTGTGGTAAGCGTTTTTCAAACCGGTTCCGGTACCTCAACCAACATGAACATGAATGAGGTCGTTGCCTGCCGCGCCAATGAGATCTTAAGCGGGAAAAAAAGCGGCAAGTCGCCGGTTCATCCCAATGACCACGTCAACCTGGGCCAATCGAGCAATGATGTGATTCCTTCCGTAATTCATATTGCCGCCCTAATGTCCATCCGGCAGCGCTTAATCCCTTCCCTTGATTTGCTCAGGCGTTCCCTTGCCAATAAGGCCAGGAAATTTGCAAATATTCATAAGATCGGCCGGACCCATTTACAGGATGCGGTGCCGATGCTGCTGGGCCATGAGTTTTCCGGCTATGCGCGTCAGATCGAACTGGGCCTCCAAAGGATCGCTGCGGCCGAGGGGCGGCTATGCGAGCTGGCTTTAGGCGGCACCGCCGTGGGGACCGGTGCCAACGCCCACCCGGAATTTGCCGCCCGGGTGATTGCGCTGCTTTCCAAAGAAACGAAAATCTCGCTTGTGGAAGCGGCCAATCATTTTGAAGCTCAAGCGGCTCAGGATGCTGCCGTGGAAACCAGCGGGGCTTTAAAAACACTGGCCGTCAGCCTGGTGAAGATCGCAAACGATATCCGCTGGCTGGCTTCAGGCCCGCGATGCGGCATCAGCGAAATCAACCTGCCGTCTTTGCAACCGGGGTCTTCGATTATGCCGGGCAAAACCAATCCGGTGATTCCCGAAGCCGTCATTCAGGTGGCCGCTCAGGTAATGGGCAATGACACGACCATTATGATGGGGGGGCAGGCCGGCAATTTTGAGCTTAACGTGATGTTGCCGGTTATGGCTTACAATCTTTTGCAATCCATTGACCTGCTGGCATCCGCGGCGCATGTGTTTGCGAAAAAATGTATCGACGGCATCAGCGCCAATTCGGAAACCTGTGCGGGCTATATTGAGAAAAGCCTGGCGCTGGTCACCGGATTGGTGCCAAAGATTGGATACGACAGGTCTGCTGCCGTTTCAAAAAAGGCTTACGAATCCGGCAAAACCGTACGAGAAGTTTTACTTGAAGAAGAAATTTTAAGTGAAGAGGAATTCGACGCCTGGCTGCAGGATCAGTTCAAAAAATAATTTCGTGTTTTCTTGGTTATACCTTTATAATAAGCTATTGCCATTTCAAAGAAAGGGAGAACGTCTATGGCCCGAAAAAATTATCGAATTAAAACCGCCTGTCCGCAATGCGGCTGCACCGAATTGACCGTGCTTTCAGCCGAAGAAATCAAAAAAAAATACGGTGATGTCCCCAATTTTGACATGGAATGCGGTGAATGCATGGGAAAGTACACCGCCGAAATGAAGACGGCCTGCCCTGAATGGGACCAGGACTGCAAGATGCAAGACTAATTGATAAAAAAAATTCACCACAGAGCACACAGCGTGCACGGGGATAATTTTTTAAGAATGAATTCAAGATTGGAGATTTAACCGCTGTGATCTCTGTGCTCAATAAACAGGTTCTTATTTAAGGAAGGAGCCAATGGCCGAAACGTCGTGCCAATATGATTTTACGGGCATTGCCCGCCTGAAGCTTTTCTGGGCGCTCTCACGAACCCCCCATGGGCTGCTCGATATGTGTACCGCCGCCCTGGCTTCACTGCTGTGGCTGGGTTATTTTCCTTCATTCAAAATAATCGGTCTGGGGCTGATTACCGTCTTTGCCGGCTACACCGCTGTTTATGCCCTCAATGATGTGGTGGGCTACCGATCTGACAAAAAGAAAATTCAGCAGGGAAATTTGCGGGGCATCGATGATTGTGAAGATCTCGATGCAATGCTGGTGCGCCACCCGATGGCCCGTGGGCTTCTGAGCTTTAAAGAAGGGCTTGTCTGGGCGGTTGCCTGGGCGCTTTTGGCCTTAATTGGCGCCTACCTGTTAAACCCGATTTGTGTTTTGATATTTGTCGGCGGCTGTATCCTCGAAACCATCTATTGCTTAATGTGGAATGTCAGTCCTTCGCGCACGCTTCTCAGCGGGATCGTAAAAGCCGCCGGCCCGATCGCAGCCGTATTTGCGGTCGATCCGAATCCTTCCGTGTCCTACCTGGTGGCCTTATTTTTTTTAATATTTTTCTGGGAAATCGGCGGGCAGAATGTTCCCAATGATTGGATCGATAGAGAAGAAGATATCCGGTTCAAGGCTCAGACCATCCCCATTCGCTTCGGGGTTGAGNAGGCCAACGTTATTATTTTTGGCTCCATTATTCTGGCGATCGTTTTATCAGGCATCTTGCTGATTTTATCACCGGTGACCTTTGAGCTTCCATTTATCATCGCTTTTGCGTTTGTCGGATTTTATTTTCTTTTGTTGCCAACGATCAGACTTTATCGATCCGAGGAAAGCGCCCTTGCAATGATTCTCTTCAATAAAGCCAGCTTTTATCCCCTGGCCATGTTGGTATTGATTGCGGTCAAAGCCATGCACTAATCGACAATTACTCCCGCACGCACCGCATTTAAAAAGTTACGGCAATATGGATCGTTGCCCGCCAGCATATCGGCTGTTTTTATCGCTTCGATCATTTTTTGATCCAAGGGATCAAGGATAGCCGAGTCCAGACCGTAAGCGATCATCATGCTCAAAAAGAAACGGTTGATGAGCCGACGTTTCGGGTTGCCGAAGGATATATTTGATAGCCCGCTGGTCGTATGGATACCCGCAAATCTTTCCATGATTTTTGATACTGCCAGCAATGCCATTTTGCCTTTGGTGATATCGGTGCTAATCGGCTGAACGATGGGATCAATATAAATAGAATCCCTACTGACGCCAGTTTCAGTCAAGCCCGATACGATTCGCTCTGTGCGCGATACAATGTCTTCGACCGATTTTGGCAAACCCGTGTCATCCATACACAATGCAATGACATCACATTCTTTGCCTTTAAGAAACGAGAGCAAACTGTTCCAGCGAGTGCTCTCCAGGCTAATTGAGTTAATCATGGGCCTGACGTTTACTTTTTTGTAGGCCATGGCCAGAACCTTCGGGTCAGGGCTGTCCAAACTTAAAGGGGTGTCTCCTGAAACCTCCTGGACCACATCCAGCAGCCAGTCCATGTCCTCTTGTTCATGTCCAGCCCGGCCGCCGCCATTGACGTCGATCCATTCGGCGCCAGCCTCAATTTGCCGGTTTACGATGCGCTGTATAAAAGCCACATCCTTTTTTGCCGCGGCTTCCTTGATATTTTTACGGGTGGTATTGATCAACTCTCCGATAATCTTGAACATGCAGCCTCCTTTTGCGTCATTTTTTTAAAAGTTTTTACAGAATGAAGGCTTCGGTCAACAAAATATTTGTTACCATGATTTATCGAATTCATTCAAGGAAATTTGCTCAGAAAAATTCTCAGCCAGACAAATGCAGGGTTGTCGGGGGCGTCCGTGTTGTCGGACAAGCGGCGACGCGAGCGACTAGTTTAACAAACTGAGATCATGCGATTTTTTTGCAGGATGTGCGGAACCCGCGTATCCCGCATGCATGGCAGGCTTATGGAATCGTCAAGTTGTCCTTGACAACTAAACGCACAAATAATAAATAATGGCTAAATTACCTGCCGGCCGGCAGGGAGGCAGCCCATGGACAAGAGAGAACAAATTTATGAAAAAGCGTTGGAGATGTTCATCGCAAATGGTTACGATCAGACACCTCTGTCACAAATCGCCCGCGAACTGAATCTCACCAAAGCCGGCCTTTATCATTATTTTCAAAGCAAATCGGAGCTCTTGTTTTTTCTTCACCAGCATAAGATGGAAAAGGATTTCATCCCGGTCCTTGAGGCGGCCGAGAAGATTTCTGATCCGGAAAAACGGATTATCTATTTTTTGAAAAACTATACCCTAAGAGCCATGACCAAAAATGCAGCCCTCAAGGTGCTGATCCATGAAATAAACAGGTTGAAGCCCGAACACCAACGAGTCATAAAGAAAACCTGGCGGCGGGCGTTCAACCTCCTCTATAACGCCATATCAGAGCTGGAAAGCGCCGGCAAAATCAAAGGAATTAACAAAACCTTTGCCACTTTTGCCGCCATCGGAATGTGCAGCTGGACGTTTTACTGGTTCGACTATAATCGCGGAGAAACGGGCGGCGAATTATCCGACACCTATATAAAAATTTTTCTCAACGGGCTGCTTTCAGAGCGTTTGCTGGCTTGATGGTCGGCTCCCCGGATGCTGCCAAACACACACAAATACGGATTTAATCATATCAGTTCAAAATCACCGTCTGAATTAAACGCTGGAAAGGCATGATTGAATCCGATATGTTTTCAAAGTTTTATCAGGACTATCTTCGGCGCCGAGCGGCTCTTTCTCCAACCAACGCGGCTGTAGGCGATGTAGAGCAATGATTGCCAAAGACAAGAATCAAAAAGATTCCGGGCTGATTACGATTAAGATACGGACGATTCTGGACCTTAAAAAAGCGATCGGTTCCGGAGAGGTAACGCTCCAGGTCCCGCCTGCCACCACTTTACAAGCGCTTTTAGGGATCATGGTCAAAAAATGGGGCAAGCGCCTGTCGACGCGTCTTTGCGAACCCGACAGCATCAGGCCGCTGCCCTATATTCGCCTGATGGTTAACGGCCGGGATATCGCCTTTTTGAATCGATTGGAAACCGAACTCCAGCAAGGTGACGAGGTTCTGATATTGCCCCCGGTGTCTGGAGGATGAAATCCTCACGAATTGGCATTTGCGGTTTCCTGTCGATCAGCAAGGCCATAAACGACCGCCGGCCCTCGCCGGGGTGCGGTGNCCCATGATTGACAGGCCCGCGCCGATGTGTCACAAATTCAACCATAAGGCGCGCAAACAAAGCCATAATATCCAAACAAAATGGAGGTGCACCATGTACAAAGGTGGGTATTGCGGAAAAGTTCTGAGAATCAATCTTACCGACCAGACCGCTACAGAAGAGCAATTACCCCTGCAAATCGCCAGAGATTTTATCGGCGGTGCCGGATTCGGGATAAAATATTTATTCGATGAGGTCAAAGCCGCAGCCGATCCCCTCGGGCCTGAAAATAAACTCATCTTTGCTTCCGGTCCTTTTTCCGGGACATCTGTTCCCTGCGCCAGCCGCATGGCTGTTACGGGAAAGTCTCCTCTGACCGGTGCCGTGGGGATGGCCCTGACCGGAGGTTATTTCCCCGTTGAACTGAAATATACGGGTTATGACGCCCTGATCGTAGAGGGCAAGGCGGACAGGCCCGTATATGTCTGGATCAAAAACGGCAAGACGCATTTTCGAAGCGCTAAAAAGCTATGGGGAATGAAAACCACCGATACGCAGCAAATTATTAAAAACGAACTCAACGATCAAAATGTAAGGATTGCCTGTATCGGACCCGCCGGCGAAAACCTGTGCAAGATTGCCTGCATCATTAACGAGCTGCGGGCCGCAGGCCGCAAAGGACTCGGGGCGGTGATGGGCTCCAAGAATCTGAAGGCCATCGCCATCCGGGGCAGTTCCAAGCCGGCCATCGCCGATCCGGAGAAGTTTAAAGCCGCCCGGGCGGCGTTTGCCAAAGCCATGAAAGAGAGTCCGGTGCTGTACCCCAGTTTTGCCAAGCTGGGAACGCCGATGGTGGTCGACCATACCTGTGAGATGGGGATCTTTCCCACCAAGAATTTTTCGGCCACGGGCGAATTCGCCCCGGCGGACAAAATCGGCGTCGAAGTCCAGCAAACGCGCAATGTGGGCAGCGAGCACTGTGCCATCTGCCCGGTGGGTTGCAGCCAGTTGAAGCTGGCCAAAACCGGACCCTACGCCGGAACACTGGCCGAAGGACCTGAATTTGAAACCATGTACAGCTTCGGCGGTGTTACAGGGGTGGATAACATCGATGCGATCATCGCCGCCGATCGGCTGGCCGACGAACTGGGGCTGGATTCGATCTCAGCCGGCGTAACCATCGCTTTTGCCATGGAGTTGTTTGAAAAAGGAATTTTGGGCAAGAAGGACACCGGTGGCCTGGAACTCAAATTCGGCAACCACGAGGCCATGATCACGTTGCTTCAGCAGATGGCCTTTCGCGAAGCCATCGGCGACCTTCTGGCGGACGGGTCCAAAGCCGCCGCTGAAAAACTGGGAAAAGACACCCATCAGTATGCCATGCATGTCAAAGGGCTCGAGCTGCCAGCCTACGACGTGCGCGGCGCCAAGGCTCACGGGCTCAATTATGCGACATCCTATACAGGTGCCGATCACAATCGCGGGTATGCGTTTCAGGAAGTATTCGGAATCCCCATCCCCAATGAAGTCGACCGCTTTGCCGCGGAAGGCAAAGGCAAGCTGACAAAATGGAACCAGGACGTCCGCACGGCGACCTGTGACTCGCCGACGATGTGCGCTTTTTTGCTGGATATGGCGGTNCCGGCGATCGCCACCCAGAATACGGCCGATCTCATGGAAGCCGTCACGGGTCTGCCTTTAACAGCCGAGGAGGTCATGAGGGTCGGTGAGCGAATCAACAATCTGGCCAGGGCCTTTAACGTGCGGGAAGGATTTAGCCGGGATGATGATACGCTGCCGCAACGCCTGATGACCGAACCGCTCAAAGCCGGAGCATCTAAAGGACATTTTGTCAGCAAAGACGACCTGAAGCTGATGCTGGATGAGTACTACGCGGCCAGGGGCTGGGATGTAAACACCGGGGTTCCGACCAAAGAAAAACTAAAGGAACTGGGTCTTGAATATGTCATCGATTCCCTGAAATAGATTGCCGGAAAGGAGAGATGTCAACGCCAGCCGCAAATGATCGGCAACGACAAGCGTCTATGATTCGAGCGTCGGAGGAAACTCCGCTGGATGGGGGTGTTCTGGATTTTCGAGCNGAAAAATCAAAATGAGGTGCAAAGGTGAATCGTCAAAAGGAGGAGCTGGTCGAAATTGTCGGCCGGGATAATGTTTTTGATGACGNCGCAATCCTGGATGCGTACGCGCAGGATCAGAGTTTTGCTCTATCGCAAAAGCCCGCTTTGGTGGTCAGTCCTGAAAACGCTCAGCAGGTGCAGCAGATCGTTCTATGGGCCAACCGGACACAGACCGCGCTGGTGCCGGTGAGTTCCGGCCCGCCGCATTTTCGCGGTGATACGGTTCCCGGAGCCGACAATGCGGTCATCGTCGATCTCAGCGGCATGAATCGAATTATCCGGATTGACCGCCGCAACCGAATTGCCATCATTGAACCGGGAGTCACCTACAGCCAGTTGCAGCCGGAGCTGGCCAGGGAAGGCCTGCGACTCACCCCGCCGCTGATGCCACGCTCAAACAAATCGGTCGTTGCCAGCCTGCTGGAAAGGGAGCCCACCCTGGTTCCCCGTTACCAGTGGGCGCTGCTCGACCCTTTGCGATGCCTTGAAGTCGTTTGGGGCGACGGCCAGCGGTTCACGACCGGCGAAGTCTCAAAACCCGGCGCATTGGAGGCGGAATGGGAGATGAAAATGGCCCAGGTGGCGCCTGAAGGTCCGGCCCAGGTTGATTACTACCGCCTGGTTTCCGCCGCCCAGGGAAGCATGGGCATTGTGACCTGGGCTTCGATCAAATGCGAGGTGCTGCCCGAGCTACACCGGCTTTTTTTCGTGCCGGCGCAAAAGCTTGTTGACCTGATTGATTTTGCTTACCGATTGTTGCGGCTCCGGTTTGGAGATGAGCTTTTTTTGTTGAACCGTACGAATCTGGCGGCCATCCTTGAACCTGAAGCCGCCCGGGTAAATGATTTGATTGGAAAACTCCCGCCCTGGATCCTCTTGGTGGGAGTGGCTGGGCGCAGTGTTCTGCCTCGGGAAAGAGTTGAATTCCAGGAAAAAGATATCACCGATATGGCTCAGCAGTTCGGTTTACAGCTTCTGAGGGCTATTCCCGGTGCAAACGGCGCTGAAACTCTGAAAGTTCTGCTCAATCCGTACAGAGAGCCCGGTTGGAAACTCGGATCAAAAGGCGCCTGCCAGGATATTTTCTTTCTTACCACTTTGGATCGAACGCCGGAATTTGTCGCCACGATGCATTCGGTAGCCGAAGCGCACGAATATCCGGTTTCCCGGACAGGGATTTATGTTCAACCGGTGCAGCAGGGGGTCAGCTGCCATTGCGAATTCAACCTCCCCTTTGACCGCAGTAACGTTGCAGAGGCCGACCGGATCCGACAGCTTTTATTGCATGCCAGCCAGGAATTGCTGGATCAGGGAGCGTATTTTTCCAGGCCCTATGGTATCTGGGCCGACATGGCGTTCAAGCGCGATGCTCAGACGACCATGGTTCTGAAGAAGGTTAAAAAGATTTTCGATCCCAATGCGGTCATGAACCCGGGAAAGCTGTGTTTTTAGGGTAAAGGAGAAATAGATTCATGGCCTTAGAAGATTATCAGGCGGATATGGAAAGATGCAGCCAGTGTTCGTATTGCCGGTGGATTCCGCTGGACCAGATCAAAAGCAGTCGTTTTGCCCTGGGATGTCCCAGCGTGGCATACAGCCATTTCCATACTTACACGGCCCGCGGCCGCTATCTGGTGGCCCGGTCGCTTTTGAAAGGCCGCAGCGACTATACCGACCGGGTGCGGGATGTCGTATTCAAATGCCAGGCCTGTGGATCCTGCGATGTGAGCTGTAAGGTCTGCCGTTATAACCTGGAGCCTTTGGAGGCCATTCTTGAATTGAAAGCCAGACTGGTGGAGGATGGTCAATCACCCCGCGAACTGGTGGCCTTAATCGATCATTTGCACAAGGAGAACAACAGCATGGCCCAGCCCAAAGCCGATCGGGGAAAATGGGCCACAGGATTGGATGTCAAAGACCTTGCCACCGAAAAAGCTGAAGTGGTCTTTCATGCCGGCTGCCGTTTCAGCTACGATCCGCAGCTGCAGCAGACGGCCCGAACCGCGGTCAGTCTGCTGAAAAATGCTGGGGTCGATGTCGGCATCCTGGGCGATAAGGAAACGTGCTGCGGTCTGCGGGCCTACACCATGGGCTATCGCAATGAACTCAGCAGCTGTGCCGCTGGGCTCGTCAAGGCCTGGAGCCAGGCCGGTGTAAAGACGGTGGTCACGTCCTGCGCCGATTGCTACCATGGTTTCAAGCGCCGCTTTCCGGATCTGGGTTCAGCGTTCGAGGTGCTGCATACCGTGGAGGTCATTGACCGTTTGATAAAAAAAGATCGCCTCAAATTCACCCGGTCGGTTCCCATGACCGTTACCTACCATGATCCCTGTCATCTGGGCAGGCAGGGAGAGCCTTATATTGCCTGGAAAGGCGTGGAAAAGAAAATCAGAAATCAGGTGATCGTGTATGAGCCGCGCCGACCGCGATACAACGGGGCCTGGGGTGTGTATGATCCACCCCGGAATGTGCTTCGGAGTATTCCCGGCATCGAGCTGGTTGAAATGGAGAGAATCAGGGAATATGCCTGGTGCTGCGGTGCCGGCGGCGGGGTGATGGAAGCCTTTCCCGACTTTGCCGGCCGCACGGCCGCCGAACGAATCGATGAAGCAACCGGCACCGGCGCCGCGGCGATTGTGAGCGCCTGCCCGTGGTGTGAAAGAAGCTTTTGGGATGCGGTTGCTGCGACAGAATCTAAAATGAAGGTTTTTGATGTGGTCGAGCTGGTAAAGCAGGCCGTCTAGTGTTGTGTCCTACAAGTAATTTATTAAATAAGCATTGAGCGGTTTGTTGAACTCAACTGGACTAAGATTGCTAAACGATTTTTATAATATTTTTGTGGTTTTGCGAGACACGATACCAACATCCCCTTTGGCATCCGATTGCGGGTAGAAACAGGGAGTTTTGAACATGGCGTTATCAAAAGAAGTCTATCAGACATTAGAAGGCATTGTCGGCAGCGAGAATATCTCCCAGGATCCGGCCCTGTTGGATTCATACACTTACTCTCTGGCCCAGACGGCCATTCACCTGGGCCCGTTTTACGATACCTACACCCCCAGGGGCGAAGCGGTTTTGATGCCGAGCACTACGGAAGAAGTGCAGGCGATCGTCAAGCTGTGCAACCGCCACAAAATAAAAATTAAGGCTTCCAGCACTTTTTGGTCGGCCATGGGTTATCCTTCATACGAAAATACGATCCAGCTGGATATGCGGCGGATGGATCGGATCGTGGAAATCGATGAAAAAAACATGTTTGCGGTCATCGAGCCCGGTGTCATCGGCGCAACCCTGCAGGCGGAAACGATGAAGCTAGGGCTGAATACGCATATTATCGGCGCTGGATCCAGCTGTTCCCCGCTGGCCAGTGTGACGGCATACAACGGTGCCGGACCGGATTGCTTGTACATGGGTTTTGGCAATGAGAATTTGCTGGGACTGGAATGGGTGATGCCCAACGGAGATGTCACGCGGACCGGCTCGCTGGGTTCCGGACTCGGCTGGTTTTGCGGCGAGGGCCCCGGTCCGGGTATCAGGGGCATCATCCGAGGCGTGATCGGAACCCGGGGGGCCATGGGTGTGTTTACCCGCTGTGCCGTCAAACTGTATCCGTGGCCCGGACCTTCCCGTCTGCCCGTCGAAGGGATCATTCCGGCTTACAAAGCCATGCTGCCGGACAACTTCAGGGCTTATACGCTGGCTTTCCCGACCTGGCGGGCCTGGGCCGATTGCTGCTACCAGCTTTGGGATGCCGGCATCGGATATATCGCCCATCGGCAGTTTAACTTGTTCGGGCGCGAGCTGAAGGCAGCCATGATCCGGATATTGACCGATCCCACCAAAACCCTCTATGACCTCGAGGAGTTGCTGAAGGATCCGGAAATCAAAAAACTGACCGAAGAGATGAAACGCGATTTCCAGATTGTGCTGGCGGGAATGACTCCCCGCGATATCGAATGGCAGGAACAGGCGCTGGACTTGATTCTATCGCAGACCGGCGGCTGGAAGGTCAAGGCCATGAATGACCCCGATGTCGAGAATTGGGCGATGCTTTATTTAATCCGGCTGGGGCATAAAAATTTAAACCTCGCCATGGGCGGCGGCTACGACGGCTGTTGGGGCATGGTCGGACCGCCGGATTTCGGCACCCGGCACGTTGAAGACGTTGCGGAATTTAAAAAAACCTGGGAACAAACGGGTGCGATCGTCGCGGCCGGCGGTGACGGGATGATCGGCGGAATCGGCGGCAGAGGCGGTGGCGGGATGTGCATGTGGGAAAACTTTGCCAATTTTGATCCCTATGATAAAAAATCGACCGAAGGAACCTTTGAATTTTTCGAGGCTTCATTCAAGCATACACTGGACAACAACCTGACGCCCGGGATGGAAAGATGGAACGCACCGGCCAGAGGCGCTGACGGCATGGCCACGCCCAAAAATGAGCGCGAACAAATGTTCGCGGGTTCACCCCAGCCGTCTGCTTTTCGTTATCAGCGCCAGATCAAAGAGGCCTTAAATCCCCAGGACCTCGGCGATGCGTACTATATGACACTGGACCCAGAAAAGAAATAACCGGCATGGATCGCTATCCGCTCTGCGCAAGAAGTGGATTGGTAATCGATGCGCGGCAAAGCCTGTCTCTCAAACTTATGAAGTCTAAACGAACCATAAAAAAAATCATTTTCCAACCGATGGGTCTGGCAGCGGAAGTCCCGCAAGACACCTCGCTTCTTGCGGCGGG
>JGI2160J19893_10000555_pt1 | contig 12534 bp, 8 predicted proteins | sample DeeMarSeWOR28_12_FD_19893 | JGI IMG/M metagenome (IMG submission 19893)
GAGGCTTTGGCGCATTACCGCCAGGCGATGGAAGCCTACGAGCGCGCCTTTGGGGAAACATGGGAGCCCTTGGAGCACGCTGAGTTGGAACGCAAGATCAGCGAAGCGCTCTACCGCCAGGGGGACCATGCCCAGGCTATGGAACATGCGCAGCGAGGTCTGGAGATCCTCTGTGGGTGGTCTATACCGGGCTCTACCTGGGGGATACGGCTCGGGATTTTAGGCCAATCCCTCTTGCAAATTGGCCACCAGCTGCTGCCGGGAGTGTTCCTTGGGAAAGGTGTTGATGCCGATCGGGCAGCCGCCGAGGAAGAACTGCGCTTGTATGAACCGATCTTTTGGATCGAACAACCAAAGGCTTCGATGCTGTTGATACTAATGGTGCTGAGAGCGCTGAACCACTCTGAGCGCCATAACCTGCCATACGGTTGCATTGGCGGTTATGCAACTGTTGGCTTTGTCCTGGATTATTTAAATTTATTTAGCTTGGCAAATATATATTACCGCCGGGCATGGGCGCTTGCGGAAGATTTTGGACATCCTGACATCCAGGCCAGAGTGCATCATGCCCTAGCGGGTCACTATTTACAAATGGGCAAGCCGGAAGAGGAGATCGATTATTTGCAGCGATCTTCCGGGCTATATAAAGAGATCGGTGACCTGCACAATTTGGGATTGACGCTGGATGCTCTGGCGATGGTTTTGTGTTATCAAGGGAAGCTTTCCAAAGCCCTGGACATTGTTCACGAGCTGGCTCCAATTGGTGAGGAGGGCAATATTCGCCTTGTCCAGTGTCTTAGCGGCGCTTCTATGGGGAACACCTTGATGCACATGGGGAGATATGGGGAAGTCGAGCCCTATTTGAAGGAGTCCCTCCGGCTAGCAGAAAGTATTCCAAGCCCGGCCAATATGATTTTCAACGGCGGACTTCTAGGGCGTTGCTATCTTTATCAGGGAAAATTTACGACTGCATTGGAGACGCTGCACGCCACTCAAAAAACCTATCAGGAATTTAACGCCCGCAGGAGGTGGAGGTTTCCATTTGTCAACAGCCTGGCTGAGACCTATCTGTTTGCGGCTGAAAATCCAGAGATCGCCCCGGGACATAGCCGTTCGGAGTGGCTGAAGCTGGCCCGGGACGCCTGCCGGGATGCCATGAAGGTCGGCCGGGGATGCCGGATGGGTCTGCCCGAAGCGATGCGCTTGCAGGGCACTTGCGAGTGGCTGCGCGGCCGTCGGGGGGCGGCGGAGCGCTGGTGGCATCAGGGCCTGTCTTTTGCGGTGCGAAACGGTATCGGCTTCGATGAAGCTATGATCCACCTGGAAATGGGTTGCCGCCTGGACGAGCGAGAACACCTGGAAAAAGCAGCAGCGCTCTTCGAAGAGATGGGCTCGGAGTATAACCTGGGACTTGCCAGGGGTGCGCTGGAGGCATCGGGCAATGCGCTTTAATTATCGAGTAAGTATGAACGAATTGAAGCTGGGTTATAGAATCTGGTAGCGTAAAGCGGTCGAATCCTTTTAGCAGGTTACATCCAAAAACTGGTTCGAGTCTGGTTTGGGTCACCTTTAAGCGATAGTCAAACGATTAGACAGTTACAAAAGCATAATTTCCTGTCATAAGGGCATCTATTCTTCCAGCCACCAGTAACCCTGAAGATCAAGATTGGTGAGCCCCACTTCCTGCGCCCTTTTCACAACCTTGATATATTCTTCTTTCGTTATTCTTCTTGATATCTCTGGATAATCATAGGCTTTAAAGTGAGGGGTATACTGTGCCATAATATTGACATAGGTATCTTTTGGCAAATTTTCTGCTACCCATTCCATAATTCTTTCTGAACCAGCTACGTCATTTGGCATGACTAAATGCCGAATCATAAGTCCTCTTTGCATAATGCCGTCTTTTGGGGGTTTTGCCACACCGACTTGACGGTGCATCTCGAGGATGGCTGCTTTTGTCACTTCAGGATAACTCTCCGCGCCAGAGGAATATTTCTCAGCCATATCACTATCCCAGTATTTGAAATCAGGCAGGTAAATATCAACGATTCCATCAAGAACTTCGAGTATCTCAAGACGCTCCCAGCCACTGGTGTTGTAAACAATAGGTAAACGCAGTCCTTTCTCTGCAGCAATCACAAGCGCTTTAAGGATAGGCCCAGAATAATGCGTTGGGGTCACAAAATTTATATTGTGACAACCGATTTCTTGAAGCCGAAGCATCACCATGGCTAATTGATCAACAGCTGTTTCAGCACCGATGCCAAGTTGACTAATTTCCCAGTTTTGACAAAATACACACCGTAAATTACAGTGTGTAATAAAGATTGTCCCTGAGCCCCCAGTCCCAACCAGCGGCTTTTCTTCACCAAAATGCGGACTAAATGCTGAAACAACCAGGGTCGAGCCAGGAGAATGACAGAATCCGACCGATCCTTTAAGACGATTGACACCGCATTGTCTCGGACAGAGCTGGCAACTCTCCATAATCGTCCAGAGTTTTTCAGCCCGATTTGCCAATTCACCTGTTTTGTAAAGTTTAAGATAAGCCGGTTCAAAACCTGAGTCAATTTGCTCAGGTGTTTCAACTGGTGTCGAGGTTATCGTGGGCGATGCGGTCGCTGTTTTAGTGAGAAATGGTGTCGCTGTTTTCGTTAGAGAAGGTTCTGGGTTACAGGAACAAAGGACGATGGAAGGTAGTCCAATTTGGATACATACTCCAGCTGTGATTTTCAGAAAATCTCGTCGGGTAATTATATTATCAAGATGAGTATTCATTTCACCCTCCTTGAAGGTAAGGCTTGGGTTGGGTTTTTATGACGATTAAGCTTGTCAATTTCAGCAACCCCACTGTGATACAAGTACCGACAAGACCAAGAACAGGCAAAAGCACAACAGCCCCTAGTACTCCTCCCAACCAACCACCCATCAGGTCAGCAGAATAAATGGTCCCGGCTGTTTTGGTTAAGCTTTTGTCATCCCCTAGATATAGCTTGTTTGCCAGCGGAAACTGGGAACCTATTAAGGATCCGCTGATGAATGAAATTACTAAAAATAGAGGTCGGAACAAGAAGAATGCGTCCGGACCTCCTAGATCTGCATTTGGGATAAAAACAATCAGAAGACACCCAATAGAAAAACAGATGATTGCTAGTTCGATTCCTGCAAAGAATTTAAAAGGATCTTTTATCCGATCCATAATGGTTACCACCAGCATTGCTCCGCAAGCTGCCCCTGCCATAAAAGATGCCACAAGAAGCCCAATCCATGAAAACACATGTCCATAAATGGATTGAAATGTGAAGATTAACATCAGGCTAAATATCATTCCAGCAAAACCTGTGGTAAAGATTGCTAGGGGTATGCCTCCTCGGAAGGATCGTTTCTTTTTCGATAGAACTATGAAGTAAAGAAGAAGAAAAATGACAAACAATAGAACAATAGTCCTTAAGCTTATCCTCTGAAATAGCTTAAAGAGCCAACGCATGGAAGGTGCAAACAGCGCGTTCCAATGAGAGACGCTGTGGAACACTCCTATGGGATAAAAATCAGAATTGAGTTTCTGGCTGCTCCCTTCAATATAATTATAGAACCAGTCCTGCCATCCATGATGCAACGTTTGCTCAATATGCCAGGGAATAATCACATTTGTCTTGATGTTCCGCTGGTCCAATCTTTCTATAAGCTTTGTCTTTTCAAGGGTTAAAATTTCCCGAGCATCTGATAAGAGGAAAAGATTGGTGCCATAGCCAGGAATTGGTCTAACATAGGGAAAGACACTTTTCAGCGTATGGAAGATACTACTGTTTAGGTTTTGCAATTCTTCAGTTGCATAAGACAAAGATCCGGATAATCCAAGGACCAGTATGCCACTTTCATTCAATCTTTCTCTAGCCAGGGAAAAGAACTCTTTTGTATAGAATCTGTTTGTCTGCAAATTAGATGGCTCCGTTACCCCAATTAAAATCAAATCATACTTATTTCGGGTCGTCTTAAGCAACAGACGGCCATCCATATGCTTTATCTCTACTCTTCTGTCGTTCAATTCGGATTCAGTCAGCGGAGTGGGGAAATTTTTAATTAGTTCAATGATCAGTGGGTCTAGTTCTGCATATTCTATCGTTTCAATAGATGGATGTTTTAACGCCTCATTGATGACGCCACCTGCGCCGCCACTCAAGATGAGCAGTTTCTTGGGTTCTGGATGAGCAAGAAGGGGAAGATGAACAAATTCTTCTACAAATGGTATGTCTGGAATGGGTGTTATGATATTTGGAACACCATCCTGGAAGAAAATGTATTGGCCTTCATTTTCGATCACACAGATATTCCCATACTGGGAGTTTTGGTAATGAACAATATCCTGATTTTTCCATTGCGCTGTGATCGAATAGATATGCAGTTTGTGCGCCTGACTCGTCAAAACCAAAAGTAGAAAGGTTATGATGCTCGCGATCATCAGAGTTATTTTTGGATCTCGTCCAGTCTTCCATTGTGGGGCAAGGATGGCAAGGCATATACTCGAATTTAATACAGCCAAACCTGAGGCGGCCTGAAATGTATCAAGATATGGAATTATTAAATAGGTGCAGGCAATTCCGCCGATAACCATGCCCACTGTCTCATACGCATAAACCCTACCGGCAGAAGATGCATCCTGGTCGGAAAACATGGCATAAATGTGGCAGCTGAAAGTAAACAAAGCACCGTGAAGGACACTTACCGGTAAAAGCAGTAAAAATGAGGCATAAAACATGGGCAAGAAACTCATGTTTTCACCAATGGAAACGCCCATCATCCCTTTCAGGATGCGTATCAGATAAATTGTTATGAGTAGAGAGATGGAGAAAAGAAGCGTTACAAGGGTAAATGTTTCCAGCTTATTTTTGGATTTCTCAATCATTCCACCAAGATAATAAGATCCAAAAGCCTCGAGAATAAGCCAGTTAGCCAGAATAACCCCGATGGAAAATTCATTACCGGAAAAAATGATTAGAAACTCCCTTAAAAGGAGTATCTCAGCAACCAATCCGCTGAAGCCCATCGTCACAACCGCAATACTAATGCGTCTTTTCATCTGACTGAATCTTCTCTAACGGTTCCAAGATCAGCGGCGGCACTTCATCNCCAAATTAAGAGAATCNGGACGCGGTTATTCTCCAAGGCGCTCCAGCTGGAGAAAGCAACGGTCAAACCTCAAATGAAGACCGTCGCAATGGGCTGAAGTAAGATCTATATAAAGCAAGAATCGTGGAGCTACCGATAATGTTTACGGTAAATGAGATAGCGAGGATCACTATTTATGAAACAGCAGCTAAAGGCGTGCGATCAGATATGAAATATATGTGCTGCCAAGGTATATCCGGCTAAAGCAAGGAATGATGAAACAACGATGTCCCCGGAGAAATTGTTGTGTACATATAATAGCATAATTCATTTGTATCTAATCGAACATAAATCAGTTTTTTGAAAAACAATCTTGAGGCAATCACAAACCCCTGACTGGCTTTCAAATTTTGCCTACGAATGGGTATCCAAACAATTACCCTAATTGGCTCTGGTTTTTTCTCAACCTCCATTAATCAGAGATAGACATACACTCACCTCCTCGATTGGGAGGCCGTCTCCGTTAGGGCATAAGTTCTAGAAGACCGTTCTACTAATAATGTGGAACGGTTTTTATCCTTAATTCAGTTCGAAAATCGGGAAAAATTGGGTGAATTGGAACTAGATCTTTGATTCCAGTTACATAAGGAGTTCGAATCTCCGTGGGGCACAAACAAAACCGTTTTCGTTATCCGTGAAGCGGTTTTTTGCTTTGTTTGCCACTATAAATACGTAGCTAATCAATACCTTCGCCGGTAATGAGAGTAATTGATGCTGTTAACAGAATATGTTCTGGTGTTCAAGTCTGGTCCAACCAGTGGCATGAGTTACTGAGCCATCAACTGCTAATTTATCTTCCCATTTGTGCCAACAGGAGTTAATTCAAATCAAAGATCGGATTTCGTTTCCCAAATCCTTGGGGTAATATCCCAGCAGGTGATGATTGGCATATCGGGCAATGTTATCCAATATGACAAAGTATGTCGAATATTGATTGGTGGAGGATATTTGTCACTTGACCCCTTTGATCATAAAAACTATAATGTGAAAAATTGCACAAATAGAAGGTTTAGTTATGCGGATGTATAAAATAAATCGGACGAATTTAATTCATGAATCATAAGCTGGCCATGATCACGTGTGAATTTTTTTAGAGAGATTTCTTTACACCGGGCAATTTGTACGGAGCACATCCATGTTGTATATGACAATAACCAAAGATAACTTCAAAAAGATGGTTGAGGGCCTCATGGAGAACAACGAGGTGATAGGCCCCAAATGGAGGGATCGTGACGCACAGGGCAATAAGATTTACCGCTTCCTGAAGCTCAACAACTTTGAGGAGCTGCAAATGGATTACACTCGCTCTTACAGCTCTCCCAAGAACTTTTTTCTACCATTTAAAGAAGATTTGGTCACATACCAATTGGACGACGTGAATTGGGACCAAAATATCCAGTACAGAGTTCACCCGCGTGTGATCATAGGGATGCGGGCTTGCGACATTAATGCCTTACGAAAATTGGATGAGGTCATGGTGAACAGCGCCTATCCTAATCCATATTATGTCGCCCGACGACGCAATACGATCATCATCGGGCTGGATCATGAGCCGCTGGATGATTGTTTTTGCCGCTCGATGAATGCTCATGTGGCTTTTCAAGATTTTGACATTTTCATGACCGATATTGGCGAGAAATACTTTATCGCCATCAATTCAGATACCGGTTACATGATCGTTAACCGGTCCGGGGGCCAAGAGGTCACCGACGAGGACCAGCAGCTCTTCAAGCGCGTGAAAAAGGATATAAAGTCGAAGTTCAAGACCCAGGTTGATGTGACCATTGTGCCCGAGCTAATGGACCTGGAATTTGAGTCTGACGTCTGGGAAAAGTGGGGGGATAAATGCCTGAGTTGCGGTAGCTGCGCCATGGTATGTCCTACTTGCTACTGCTACGGTGTCGAGGAGGAAGGGGATTTGACGTTTACATGCGCTATCAAAAGACGATTCTTGTATTCCTGCAACCTGCTCGATTTTGCCGCCGTGGCTGGAGATCATAATTTCAGACCAGAACCCCACATCCGCTTGAAGTATCGTTATTATCACCAATTCAGGGGATTTGTGGAAGCCTATGATCAATCACTTTGCGTGGGGTGCAACCGCTGTGGCGTGGCCTGCCTGGCGGGCATCCACCCGAAAGCTGTGATCAACGACTTGATCGAAACGGAGAAACCATGAGCTTGAAGATTCCGCACCATGACATCAATCTCGAGCCATTTATGTCGAGAGAACCCGATTTCAACCGCAAATCTATGCGCATGCAAACAGAACGGAGTTTCAAGTCTCAGATACTGTCTGCAATTATGCTCACGGATCAAGAAAAACTATTTCATATCCGGATATGCGACCCGAGCATACGTGAAAATTTTACCTTTTTGCCCGGTCAATTTGTCATGCTTGAGCTACCAGGATGTGGTGAGATCGCTATATCGATTTCAAGTTCAAGCTCAAACAGAGAGTTCCTCGAACTTTGTGTGCGCAAGGTTGGCAGGGTTACTGGGATGTTGCACCGCTTAGAGCCGGGTGCGTTTGTTGGGATTCGAGGCCCCTTTGGGACTCACTTTCCTATGCAAGAAATGACCGGATCGAACATCCTCCTGATCGCGGGAGGGCTAGGGATAGCCCCGCTCCGTTCCCCGATATTTTGGACAAATGATCACCGCGTGGATTATAAGGATATTACAGTTCTTTATGGCGCAAGGGATCCATCGCAAATCTTGTTCGACTACCAGGTTGAAGAATGGCGCAAGATCTATGGCCTAGAAATCTTGACGATTGTAGAACATCCCGACGAACATTGGGATGGACATGTTGGTATGATCACCGACCTTTTCGATGATGTACCCATCGATCCGGACGAAACTTTTGCAGTCGTATGCGGCCCACCTGTGATGTTTAAATTTGTTTGCAGTTACCTCAGTGACCTCGGTCTTCCACGGCAGAGGATGTTCGTCTCCTTGGAGCGACGAATGCACTGCGGCATGGGAAAGTGCTGCCGCTGCAATGTTGGTTCCACGTTTACTTGTCTGGATGGTCCCGTGTTTGATTACTGGACGGTGATGAATCTGAAAGAAGCAATTTAGTGGAGAAGTTTTATCACGAAGGAAAGACTATGAATTACCTAGGGATTCCCCTCGAAAAGCCCAAAGTTGGCGTCTTTGGTTTCACCGGCTGTGAAGGATGCCAGCTGCAGATCGCCAATAAAGAAGAAACTCTTGCGGACCTCCTGGAATCGATCGAAGTGATCAATTTTCGGTTGATATCCTCAGACAAGGAGGATGGGTATGACATCGCCTTTGTGGAGGGGTCTATAACCACCGACGAAGATGCTGCCCGGCTCAGGAGGATTCGCCAGCAGGCAAAAATACTAATTGCCATCGGAGCCTGTGCAGGCTTCGGTGGAGTACATAATTTGAGGGAGCGATTTACCCTAGCAGACACGGTTAAAGAGGTCTACGGCACACAACCTGTTAATACCGGGCCGGTGAGAAAAATATCGGATGTGGTCAGCGTCGATATCAAACTACCCGGATGTCCTATCTCGAAGTCTGAGTTTGAGTGGTTGGTACGCCACATAATCCTTGGTTTGGAACCAAAATTCCCTCAGTATCCGGTTTGTGTTGAATGTAAGCAGCGACTTAACGCCTGTGTTTTCGATATGGGCATGATTTGTTTGGGTCCTGTCACTCGCGCGGGGTGCAAAGCGATTTGCCCGCGCAATCATTTGGGATGTTGGGGATGCAGGGGACCTGCCGACGAGACTAATTATGAGTCGCTCGTTGAAATACTTGGAGAAAGAGGTTTTTCAGAGCAGGAAATCGCTGAGCGGGCGCATTTTTTCAATGCATTTAACGGTATAGATGCCATCCCTGTGTTGGAGAAGTTTGGGAATTAAGTTCATTCCCTTTTAGCAAGCAATGAGGTTAAAGGTTTTCAGATGAAGATAAACGTTGACACACCGATCAACATCGGAGTTGAACACATAGCCCGGGTCGAAGGGCATGGAAATATTCGAATTCGGATTGAGGATGGTAAACTGGCCGAATGTACCTGGGAAGTGGTAGAGACGCCGCGCTTCTTCGAGGTGATGATGAAAGGTCTTTCGATAGAAATGGCACCGCTGCTCGCAGCGCGTATCTGCGGCATCTGCTCAATCTCGCATGCATTGGTAAGCGCTCGGGCTGCGGAAAAAGCTTTGAAGATCGAAATACCGGAAACTGCAAAGAAAGTCAGGCTCCTGGCAAAGCATGCCGAGACGTTGCAAAGCCATACCCTCCATCTCTTTTTCTTGGTTGCTCCAGATCTCCTGGACACGGGAAGTGTAATACCGTTGTTGAAGACTCACCCGCAAGTCATAGAGATAGCTACTAATCTAAAGGGTTATGCCAATAAGGCTTCGGACCTTTTAGCAGGAAGGACCTCCCATCCGATCGCCATCAAAGTCGGTGGGATGACCCAGGTGCCGCGCAAAAGACAGTTGCGATATTTGCAGGATGATCTTGAATCAACCCTGCCATACCTATGGAAAACACTGGATTTCTTCAATGACTTGACCATGCCCGATTTTGTCCGGGAGACTGAATTCGTCTCACTCCGCGGTGAAGGTGATTACCCATTCATTGGCGGGGATTTGCTATCCAGCGATGGCGTTCACAAGAGTGAGGATGAATATCTGTCCATGACCAATGAATACATGGTTGATTTCTCTACCTCGAAGTTATGCAAACTGAGCCGGGAATCGTTTGCCGTGGGCGCTTTGGCGCGATTTAACAACAACTATGAAGGGTTACACCCCAAGGCGAAAGAAGTGGCTGAAGAGCTCAATCTGAAACCCGAGACCTATAATCCCTACTTCCATAACTTGGCACAATTAATAGAGTGCTTTCATGTCATGTACGAATCAAAAGACATGCTCGCGGAACTCATCGATTCGGACAACTCCGAATATACGACTTCTTACGAGGTGAAAGGAGGCGAGGGTGTCGGCGCGATTGAGGCACCCCGCGGGATTCTGTACCACTACCTCCAGATCGATGGGTCAGGGAAAATCGAACGGGCGGATTGTGTGATACCCACCGGTCAGAATAACGCCAATATCCACTTTGATCTACAAAAACTCGTCCCAGAATTAGCCTCGCAAGGTGTAAGTGAAGAAGAGATCAACAAACGCGCTCAAATGCTTGTCCGAGCCTACGATCCATGCATCTCTTGTTCCGTGCATTGACTTAAACCCCGGAAATACCTCACCCCCCTGAGTTTTTTTGAAAACTCCACCTGTCTAGCTTGAATTGTAAAGTTCTCACAGTGGGAGACTTTAAGTGAAAACCCATTGTAATTCCACATATTAACCTGCGGAATAAATCTAGTTTTCAGATTCATAAGTTAGGGAATTTAGTGCTTCTTTGCTCTTTAGTAGAGGACAATGATTGTTGAAGCGGCATTCTGAGGTCTAGTTGGTGCGTCGGCGCTGGTAGTTGGGGCAGAGGTCGCCTTCGCCTTTGATCTCAGCAACCGGATGATCGGTCTCATTTTGGCTTTTGGCTTTGGTGAGCTTATTTCGTCGATCTCGCTCGAGCTCGTGGTCCCATCGCTCCAAACTGCTACAACGGCATAGGTAAGCCTGGATCGATAAAAGCTGGCGACCGGGTGAGATTGAACTGGTGGAGTGAGAACAAAAATCTATTCTGGATAAATTATTTCGGAAACTTGTAGAAGACTTATACATCCTAGATTCGAGAACGCGGTATTCGAGTCATGCCTCCATAGGGGCACAAGCTCAAGAAAGCCATTCTGCGGATGAGGCAGGGCGGTTTCTGTAATTGATAGGTTTTTTCATCATCGCCATACACAGAATTTGCCTATAAAATCGGGGGAAAAGGGGGGATTGGGGCTGGAATTATGATCCTTACTGCATTTTGGTATTCGTATCTTTATAGTTTCAAAGGAGTGATGCATAATCTGTCGATAGTATGATCACCCATTGAGGTCGCTTTGTAAAAATTATATAAGAGCCTTTATTCACCCATTTACTACTGATATTTTTGTGGTTACACTTAAATTCATAATAACCGGCAATTAACCAATCTCAAAGATCGCTTCTTAGTCAGAAGAGAAGAATATATCTGACTTCCCTGGTGAACCATAATTTGGAATAGAAAGATTGTTGTGGTTTAACAAAGATCACATTTACGGAGTATTTACGGATGTCTGAATTTAATCAGAAGATAATTGAAGAGTTTCGAGCGAATAATGGTAAAGTTGGTGGCTTCTTTGCCAAAAATACCCTCCTGCTCCTCCACACAACCGGAGCCAAGAGCGGAAAAGAACGTGTCAATCCACTGGTAACCTTTGAAGATGGCGATCGCCTCGTGATAGTTGCTTCCAAGGGTGGCGCACCTTCTCACCCAGACTGGTACTACAATATCGTCGCTGACCCAATTGTGAGCGTGGAATACGGTACAGATAAATTTCAAGCTCGGGCCAGTGTAACTTCAGAGCCGGAGCGCACGCGACTATACGAGCAGATGGAAGGTAAAATGGCCTCTTTCACTGAATACAAAGAGAAGGCCGGGCGCGTCATCCCCGTCGTGACCCTATCTCGCGTCTCGTAGCAAATATGCTCCGATGACAATGGCTGGGCTGGTATAAAAGCAACAGGCCGGATCTAATAATTAGTTGAAAAAAGATTTGTTAAGCCGATTTTTTTCGATAGGAAAAAGTAACACTAAATAGACTTCTTCCCCATCGCGGAGTTCTAATCCTTTAGTTGGGTCAAACTAGCGGAACAGAAGCTCAAAACAGTATGATCCAGCCTGGAGATAAAACGGCTAGACATGGAGTACACGCTTCCCCTTTGAAAGCACATCCTGCCATCCACCCGGAACTGAAAAACTCGTACCCTATCCTCACCTGGTAGAGAAGTTGAATCGAAGCTGGGAGCAGCCACCAATCCCAGCTGATTTCGTCGTTCAGAGCAGTTATTATTAATCGATTATNTTCACATATGGGTTGGTACAAAAGGCAGATCAGTCTTCAATAATTCAAGCGATTTAGACTGAAAAAAGATTGGACCAAAGTCAGGTGAGCAGCCCTTCGGAACCTTTCTGTCAACCTTTACGTCATTTCAGCATTATAAATTTTAAGTACGAAAATTTCAGGGATATGATTTTATTGCTATCACATTATCGAATAGTCAAAATCCTATCTCAAGGATGGATGCCATGAAATACATGCTATATACTGCCCTCCTAGCCTTTTTCTTCCTCTCGGCCTGCCAACCTGCAAACCTATCCACATCTGAGAGCGATCAAGAACCGGTGACAACCTCCGCGCCAGATGGTGACGAAACCCTGGATACCCAGCGT
>JGI2160J19893_10000556_pt1 | contig 12525 bp, 9 predicted proteins | sample DeeMarSeWOR28_12_FD_19893 | JGI IMG/M metagenome (IMG submission 19893)
CAACCGCCGGTTCAATAAGAATTTCACTTTTGGCTCCTATATTAGGATAGGTGTTTTTGTCATTAATACCGGAAAAAGCAAACCCTGTCTTTATTCTAGTTATAAAGATCCAATCAATATTTCTCTTGCAATGAATAATTATTGATACAATCATTCAACTATCTTGCCACAGTAAAAACTTCCAGGCCAGTTCCCGGGTTGCCATGGGGGGATGATATCCTAACACAGTCATCAAGTCTTTTAATTGCAATGGATAAACATATCAGCAGCTGCTTGTAGAATGTAAAGTTTAAATAATATCTGAAAGTATTAAACCATCCGACAGATCAGATAATGCTGCCTCCTCAATAGGCAGCTTTATCTGATCGAACAGTTTTCCTGAAACTTTTTGACTCAATTTATGAAAAATTTGCCCCTTGAGGAAAGGAGAAGGAAGAATAGAAAGTAGAGGCTTTTCCCAGAACAGTTCTTTACCAGGAAGACTTGCCCAGAAGGTCACAGATTTCATCGGCATGCAAAGCATTATAGAAAAGATGCCCCTGGGCCTGGTCGCACTGGATATTGCTGATAAAATCGAGCTGTTCGTGAGTTTCAATTCCTTCAGCCAGCACCTTTAAGTTGAGGGCATGGGACATTGTTATAATAGCCCCGGTAATAGCGGCGTTTTTGGGATTCTTGGTGATGTTTTTAATAAAAGATCGATCAATTTTTACCATGTCAATGGGTAGGAATTGCAGATAATTCAGGGAAGAATAACCGGTCCCGAAATCATCAAGAGCAACTTTCACCCCAAAGTCCTGCAGTTTATTCAAGGTTGCTATGGCATTTTCCCGATCGTTCATAATCGCGGTTTCGGTCACCTCAACTCCAAAGAATCCTTTAAATTCTTTGTTTTCCTTCATGGCATTAATGATATAATTCTCAATTTTCTGTTGAAAAAAATCACGGGCGGATAAATTGACCATCACCGGGACCATTCTGCAGTCAGCTCTTCGCCATAATTTGAGCTGCTCAAAAACTTCATGAATGACCCATTTGCTGATTTCCTGGATAATACCTCTATCTTCAGCAATTGGAATAAAATTTCCTGGAAGAATTATGCCACGCAAGGGATGATTCCAGCGGATAAGGGCCTCAAGTCCGATTATTTTTTTTGTTGCCAGATCAACCTGAGGCTGAAAGTGCAGGACAAATTCCCTATTAACCAGGGCTTGCCGTATATTAAGCTCAATTTCAACCAGATTGTGCATTTTCTGGGTCATCTCTTCAGTACAGTATTTAAACCTGTTTTTTCCTTCGTTCTTGGCCGCGTACATGGCCATGTCTGCATTATTGAGAACTTCATTGGCGGTACTTCCGTTTTCAGGATATACCGCAACGCCAATACTGGATGATATGGTCAGTGTGTTGTTTTTTATAGTAAAAGGCTGGGCCAGCTCTTCAATAATCTTTTTGCTGAAATTGACCGGGCAGGAAATTTCACTGATTATCCTTTGGCCAATTTTTGAAGTGTCCTTATAGGAGTTCAGATGCGGAATGATTATGGCAAATTCATCTCCTGCAAGACGTGCGACTGTATCAAAAGCACGTGAATTTTTCTGCAAACGTTCAGCTACCTCTTTAAGCAGAAAATCGCCAATATCATGACCAAAAGAATCATTAACCATCTTGAAATCATCAAGATCAACATAGAGAACAGCTATTTTTTCATCATTCCTCTTGGCCCAAGCCAGTTCCTGTTTGAGTTTATCTATGAAAGCATTGCGGTTAGGAAGTTTAGTGAGGGAATCAAAATAGGCCAAATGTTTAATTTTTTCAGTTTGGGATATTATTTCCTGCTTTGAATTGGCAATTCTAGTGGCCATATTGTTGAAGGCACTGCTTAATTTGCCGAATTCATCATCAAATTTACTCTTAATTCTCCAGTCAAAATTTCCTTCACCTATCTGTTTTGTTCCATCAATCAATTTTTTCAGATTGGCGGAAAGAATCATATTGAAAAAATAGAGAACGGTAAGGGTTCCGATAATAACTATTGCTACAAAGTACATCAGGCCTTTCTGAATAAACCGTGTTCCCGCCAAAACCTTTACATCCGACTCGGCCATCTGCCGTCTAATTATAGAGATAATGCTGTTAAGATTATGATTGATCTTTATTAAGCTTTCGTCAATTATTTCAGATAGTTCTTCTGTGGATGAGCTGGCGGAATCAGCGATTATATTTAGCTTATAATAGACAAGGGCCACCTTTAATCGCTTTAACTCTTGCGCGAAGTCATGCAGGTATTTCAGGTCATCGTCCTGAATGACCTTCTCTTGTGCTAATATTTCAACTTCTGGGAGAATTTTATCGATAAGCTGTATTGAGGCCCAATTATCGATAATTTCACCGCTTATCTGTTTATGTAAATGGAGATCAAGCTCTGAACTTGTTCTCTGCAGGTTGAGTATCTTGTTTAAATATGGCCTTTCATCCTGAATGGGTTTAGACATCGTTTCTACCACATTCTGAAGCTTGAAAAAGAAAAAAACCCCCCCGAATAGATTCAGAAAAATTAATAAACTGAAACATAAAATCCGGATTGTTTTAAATGATAATAATTGTTCCATGGAAGAGTTCACATTTTTTGNTGTCAGGTGAATTCGTTTACTTCAAAAGCGTAAATAATTATTGAAATTCAAGAGTCAATATTTCAGTAATATCGCCAGAGCCAAAAAGAGGTTGATCTGATTTTTCAGGGGGGCGGCCTGCAATCTCATAGCGGGAAACACCAAACCCATAAGACTTGTTTACAGTTTGGAAATGCACATCATCTCTATTGCCTGTGAACAGGGCCCTGGCGAATTCAATGGTCCAGCGGCCGTCCTTCCACACCCCTTTGGCCCTTACATCCGCCCGGCTTGACTGGGGTTGTCTTAAAGTATAACGCTGGACCACATCCCCTTTATAGTCAATGAAAATATTGGTTTTATATGCACTGCGGCCGGTATCTCCTTGCCGCTGTATATACATTTTATGCCCGGACTTTGAAGTAACTTCAAAACTTTCTTTCGCGGGATAATTGAATAACCGCTGAATTTTGTCATCAGCATATCCTTGAGGATCAGTTCGACAGGCTTTCCAATACCATATGTCAGCCTCGTAAGTTTCATCACTGAAAACACTCAGATCCCTTATTGTTTCGTCTAGCTTCCATTTAAATACGAAAACATCTTCCCTGTCTGGCCCCTCATCGTACATTTTTTTTTCTTCATTCCATATCCAGCTTCTATGAGTCCTTGATTCATCTTTGTCAGGAAAAATGACAAGGAAAAAAATAGTTGTATCACTGTATACAGACTTGATTTTAATTTCCACCTGGGCTATTGGATCAATTGTTGTCACAGCCTCAATATTTTTCCAAACATCTTCAGTTTCCAGTCCATCTACCTGAGGAATCTGGGTGGTTTTGTAAGACTTTATGATCTGCTCCGCTTTAACCTCCTGGCAACAAGCCAGTGCGATACTGATTATAACTACGATTAAAATTGGCCAGTTCTTCATCATTTTATTTTTATCCTGGTGGTCGGCAGTGCATTTTTTGATGAGACAACCATCATAAAACAACAGCAAACAAAAGTATTCATATTATTCAATAACTTTTGAATAATAATAAAACCTATTATCATTTAAAATCTTAATGATCAATCCCAAATGATCAATCTGATTCTTGTGGCAAGAAACAAGAAAGATCCACAGTGAAAAATGTAACCTGAAAAAAATGATCAAAATGCTTTCATGCATAAATTTCGCGCAGCAGCAATGTATAAAAAAGCGCATCTAGTACCAAGATACAATAGATTTATTTGCAAAAATAGGTTTTCATGTGCTTAAGAATTACAAGAGAATAGTAAAATCTGTGCATTAAAGGGGAAGAGTAATTAATAAGGGAACATGTTATGATTCTGAAGGATATAAACAAGGGAGATTAGCGCGGAAAGGAGGGGGCCACACATGGAAGGGGGAAGATACTTTACAGAACAGAGGCAGCATAAACGCGCCTCTGTCCAAAACCTTGTTGTCGGCATCCTCAACTCAGAGGAACCCGAATCAATCGGCACTATCACTGACATTTCCCTGGGTGGAGTCAAGTTTACAAACAATGAACTCCGGATGGCGCCCAATGATCGCCCCATCAGAACAATCGACCTGATAGCAGACAGTTATTACCTGATTGACATTCCCTGCGGGTATGCCTGGAAGACCAGATTAGAAGGGGAATCGGATTCGAAATTAATAGAATTAAGGCAGTGCGGGATCCAATTCGGCAGGCTGACCCCTAACCAGATATTTTTATTGAGAAGCCTGATTAACCATTGTTCCTCTCTTGGGATCAAGAACATCTCCTCAAAGGTAAATCTGACATACAGCTGATGAGGAGCTTCTTTCATTGCCTGTATGTTCCAGGAAGAGGAGGCAGCTGTCAGAGGGAAAGTGGGGCAGAACCGGAGAAGGTTCTGCCTTTTTTATCTGAAAAAAATCAAGCTGTTAACTGTTCCGAAGAGCAAGATGAATTTAGAGAGCGGGCAGGGTTGCCACTGTCGACCAGTGCGAATAAGGCCGGGTGCTGTCAGAAATACCCTCTTCAGCTGTATAAAATGGATTTATTTTACCCCCAAAATATGATATTTATTCTATTTGGTTAATAACAAAAATGGCTGACAAAGTGTGTGTTTCTTAAGTCAGATGAATTATTTTATTTTTCGTATTTCTGAACAAATACTTATCTTTCTTCCAATAATCAGTTTTTACCCCGGATGTAATTTAAATGGATTATACGCATTAATTTGACCAGAAAAAAATTTTTCTATTAAAAATAACATAGTACTAAGGTACAATGTTTTTTTTTGCATGAATAGATTTATGTGCATAGGAACTTGTGGTGAGGTGGGACTGATATGTTTGGAGAAAGGGACCATTCTGAAATTGATACAGAGAGTATTGGCAATGTTTCCTGCAACAAGTTTCATCTCTATTCTTTTGACGCAACAGGGGAGAGATGAACCACAGGCCTATTCCTATATCTAAGTAAGGGAGAAAAGTTTTGAAAAAGATAATTCCGGCAATACAGATATTAACTCTTCTGCTGTTAGTTTTTATTGTTCATGTCAAGAGCCAAGCCCAGGTAATCCACGAGGTTTTCCTGCCCAACACGGACCACGAACTCCATGTTTACAGGGTATTCGGTGAAAAACCGGGCAAAACGATCATGATCATTGGCGGTATCCAGGGGGACGAACCCGGGAGCTATCTGACAGCTGACCTTTATGCCGATATCCATCTCAAAAAAGGCAATCTGATAGTTGTCCCGCGGGCAAACTTTTATTCAATATTACTGAATCAGCGCGAAGGCCTGACCGGTGATATGAACCGCAAGTTCGGCATAAACGGGAATTCAAAGAAAAGCCTTGATGAAGAAATTGTCATCGTGCTGAAGCACCTTATTGCTGAAAGCGATCTCCTCCTCAACCTCCATGAGGGTTCCGGTTTTTATTCCCCGGTCTGGGTTAACGATATGGAAAACCCGAAGCGCTATGGCCAATCGATCATCTACGATGCCGAGGTTTTTTCACTGCCTGAAAACCAGGGATCGATTAACCTGGGCGGTCTTGCCAGAAATGTTGCAAAAAAAGTGAACAGCCAGATTGAAAACAAGAGGTATCAATTTAATCCCAACAACCATAATACAATATCGCAACAAACCAGCCACCCTGAGCAAAGATTATCAGCAACATACTATGCTCTCACCCAAGCCTTTATTCCTGCCTTCGGTGTTGAAACCTCAAAAAGCATAGATGATCTTGAATTGAAAATTTCCCTTCACAAGCTGGTGATCAATACCTTCATGGAACAACTCGGTATAGAACTGGATACCCCGGGCCTCGATCTGAAAAAACCTGAACTTGATTATCTCCTTATCAAGGTCAACGATGGGCCCTCCTTGGCCATGCCCCATGGTTCAACCCTGAAAATTAAGCCGGGGGATGAGGTCATTGTCACGGATATAATTGCAAATTACAAGCGTGGGATGGTTGCTGATGTCAAGGGCTTGGGCAATACAAATGACACGCACATCCCTTTCAGCATTGCAAAAGACACAAAAGTAATCGTGCGTAAGGATGCTGAAGAATGCGGCTGGGTTTTGCTGGATGTTGGCGTTCCGGATGCACCTTTACCAGTTACTGTTGCCAAAGTTGATCCTTCTGCCATTAAGGCGGAAGAACTTATCGTTAATGTGAACGACACTATCGAAACGCTTTCCGCCGGCGCAACACTGTCCATAAAAAAAGACAGCCGTCTGATCCTTAAGGGCATAAGAACAAATATTCCGCATTTGGACAGCGAGGTTTTTATCAATTTTAAGGGGTTTGCCCCCCCGACAGCCGGTAATGACGGCAATGATCTCGACTATCCCATTTACACCAGTCAGGATCTCTGGCCCCGCTATTCCGTTGACAAACAAGGAAAACGTTACCCTGTGATAGCCACCTACAATGACAAGACTATTGGCGAGTTCTGGGTGGAAATTGCCAATAATTGATCTATTAACTTGTCCGGTGCCTATCTGGACTTTGTTCAAGAATATTTCTTTGTAAAAATCAGCCAAGTTGCCATTTTCCTTTTTGCGTTGGACGCGACATACTTTTTGCCAACAGCTTCTGAAATTCCTGCCCGGGAATTTCCCTGGCCCCAAACTGCAAAAGGTGAGATGTTATCATCTGGCAGTCGATCAGATCAAAATCCCAATCCAGCAATTTATTTACAAGATGTACCAGGGCAATCTTTGAGCTGTTCGGATGCCTGCTGAACATGGATTCCCCGAAAAAAACGCCGCCCAGGGAAATACCATAAAGTCCTCCTGCAAGTTCATGATCCCGCCAGCATTCCATGGAATGCGCATAGCCCATATCGTGCAGAAGAGTATATGCTGTTATCATGTCCCGGGTAATCCAGGTGCCCTTGTCTTTACGTTTATCAAGAGTCGCACATGCCTCAATGACCTGGGGAAAAGCCTTGTCCAGGGTGACGGAAAACTGTTCCTGGCGTATCAGGCGGGAAAGCCTTTTGGGAATTTTAAATTCATCCGGAAAGATGACCAGTCGGGGTGAAGGGGCCCACCAGAGAATAGGATCCCCTTCAGAAAACCATGGGAAAACGCCTTTGCTGTATGCAAGGAGGAGTCTTGCCGGGGAAAGGTCGCCGCCGATGGCCAGTAAGCCATTTTTTTCAGCGAGAGAGGCAGGAGGGAAAACAAGTTTATCCGTGAGTTGATAAACAGGCATTGGATTAAAAACCAGAAAATACTTGCAGCACTTGATATAAGATGACACCAAAAGCCATGACACTCATTACGCAGGGAAGGGTATATTTATACACCTTTATTAGGGAGGCACTGAAATATTCGACTGTGAGCAGAAAGCAGAGATGTACCGGTGAGAGCATCATGCCGGCATACCCCATGCTGAAGGCCAGGACAAGGGCTGCCATGGGATGCAGGTTGATCTCGCCGGCAGAGATAAAACCGACAACAATGGGAAAGGCCGCCCCGGCAAAGCCGATGGCAATGCCTGTCACCAAACCGGCGAGGAAGGGCAGAAATGCGATGATCAGTCCGATGGGAACCCGCCCTGTTGAAAGTTCTCGGCCAGCAAGGGGGATAAGCCCTGAAGAATCCAGCAGAGATTCAAAAATCATGACACCGGCCAACGTGACAAAAACATTCAAGGTTTTCAGGGAAGCAAGATCTGAAAACATTTTGCGGGAATGTTTTGCCCGGTCAAGCCAGATTATAATCAGGCTGACCAGAAGCCCGGAGAGCATGGAGAGAAGTTTCCAGGAAGCGGGATTCAGGCCGGGTGTCATGCGATGGAAGAATCCGGGCAGCAGAAGCGTTGCCAGAACAATGATGACAATGGGAAGCAGAACCTGGACAATACTTGGCAGATTTTGTTCCACCGGTTCATCGGTAAAAGAAAATGCCTGGCCCCGGAGCAGGAAGAAGTATCCAGCGCTCAAACTGACAAAGGTGAAGGGCATCTGCAGCAGCATGAATTGCCAGCTCTGCAGCGCAAAAATAGAAAGAGTCACTATTACAACAGGATAGAGGGGCCACCAGTATTCCAGGATGTGCCTGAACCAGTAATTGACGGCTGCTTTCCATTCCGGAGAATTACTGCTGTTTTGGGCGGTCCGGCCCACAAGGGGAGCGGAAAAGAGTGCTCCGCCGGGCATGGGGACCAGGCCGATGGCAGCTGGAATGAGAACCAGGCTGATGGCCTGTCCATGTTTGCCGCCATAACGGCGCGCCAGTGAAACGATGGCTTTGCCGTTTTCCTCCGATGCCATGAAATGCCCGATTTCCATGATAAGGGTGATGGTTATGGCCAAAAGCCAGAGTTCAGGGCGCATGAGGGCCTGCCACAAGTCCACTGGCAATGCCTGTAGGCCTTTACCGGCCCAAAGATCAAGCGCCAAACCTCCAGCGATGAGCCCCACACCCAGGGGGACCCGTAAACGGCTGCCAGCAAGAACAGCAAAGAAAACAAGCAGGATCTTGGCTACAGCAGAAATTTCCATGGTCAATGGCCTAATTGATGAAAGAAAAAGGGGGATAACCGTGACCGGCTAACCCCCTGCAAATAACAGATACAAGGTAATGCAACAATACTAGAACGGCTGCATGACCCAGATACCGCAGGGACAGGTATCCCGGCAGAAGCCGCAGGCAATACATTTATCAGGGTCGGAGATGTATTCATAACCAACTGCGGTCGGCACCTCCCGCCGGGAGATGGCACTGGTCGGGCACATGGTCTCGCAGAGATGGCAATCCCGGCACTTGCCGCAGGAAAGACAGCGGTACGCCTCGCCCTCAACGTTGACCCCGCACTGGATATCCGGAATATAGTGAGTTGTGGTAAGGCTTTTAAAATCGATCAGTTTCTTGTCAAAGGGTATCCATTGTTTACCCTGGACATGCGCGATAATGTAATCAGCCGCTTTTTTGCCGCTGCCAAGGGCATTGGTTGCTAATCCAGGGCGCTCGACATCACCGACAGCAAAAACATTCGGTTCACTGGTCTGTCCGGCTGCATCTGTCTTGATCCAGGCCGCCCCTCCGACTGTCAGACATTCCACTGTATCGGGCAGAAATTTGAGGGCCGGGATGTCGCCGATGGAGATAATAACGGTCTGAGCCGGAATGAGGTCGCCTTCCGTTGTAACCAGGCCCTCCCTGGTAACTTCTTTGGTTATGACCGGCCAGCGGAAGGTGGCGCCAAGAGCCTCGGCTGCTTCCTTTTCCTTGCCAAAGGCCAGGGGCTTCTGGATATCAACAAGGGTTACCTGTTCAGCCCCAAGCTGGTATGCTTCGTATGCCACGTCACAGCCCACGTTGCCGGCACCGATGACCACGACCTGTTTGCCGATTTTCATGGGATTATCGCTTTTGGCCGATTTTAAGAAGTCAAGTGCTGCAATGACACGCTCCTTGCCCGGGAATGGGAGGCGGCGCGGTTCATGTGTACCGACCGCCACGATGATATAATCAAATTTCTTTTGCAGTTCCTTGAATTTTGACTTTGTCATCTCAACGCCGAAATTGACGTGGATGTTTTCCATTGATAAAAACCGGTCAATTTCAGAATCCCAGATGGCCTTGGGCAGCCGGTCCCAGGGAATAACCTGGGCCAGTTTACCGCCGATCTTCTGGTCTCTTTCAAAAATATGGGCTTCGATGCCTGCCAGGGCTAATTGCCAGGCGGCATTCATGCCTGCCGGTCCACCGCCGATAATGGCGACTTTCTTGTCGATCTTGGGCGCGGACTTCGGAGGGGGGGCGTCTTTGATGGCCCGGCCCATCATCGCCACATCGATACTTTTGTCTACGACCTGCCTTGANCATCCTTCCATGCAGAGGTTGGGACAAATATGGCCGCAGACCGAGCCTGGCAGCGGGGTATGTTGCAATACTAATTCGTAAGCCTCTTCCAGCTTGCCATCCCGGATCAGGCGCAAACGGTCAATGGTGGGAATATGGACCGGGCAATAAAAGGTGCAGGGTGCTGCGGCCTCATGGTTTGCCCAGTAAGGCTGGCGCCTGCGCAGTTCGCCGGTTTCGATCAGGCCGATGGCGCTGCGGTCCAGGCCCGGAGCCAGGTCACGCAAAGGATCTCCGCCAAAGGCCTTATCCCAGACTTTATAGCGGAATTCGCTCATGGGCATGGGCCCGGAAAAAATAAGAGCCCGCTCCTGCGGGGTGATAGCTATGAGCAGCTTCCATTCTTTTCTTTTTGACAGGGTTTTTAAAAGCTCGGGCCGGCCGATCTTTTGGAGATAATCAGGCATGCGGTCCATGAGCCATTGCCACTGTTCGTCATCCGGCGCGATTTCTTTGACGTTGGTGCGGGAAAAGGTATCATCGGTTTTGCCGCGGTAGTATATCCAGCCACCAACCATGCCGACACAGGGGCGATACCCCAGGACATTGTTAGGGTTTTTGGCTTCAATGCCGCAGACAATGCCGATGCCGCCACAGTTGAATTCGGCAAAGGTATCACCAACAGAGCCCAGGACCCAGAGTTCCGGCCTTTCATAATCAGGGTTCCACTTTGTCATGGTAAGCCCGCGGGCGCCTATGGAGCCTTTTATCATGACACGTCCCTGGGCCAGGGCGTTGCACACCCCGTTGGTAGCATCACCAAGGATGACAATGTCGGCACCGATATTAAGATAGCCGACATCATCGGAAGCAGGGCCTTCACAGATAATGGTGGTGCCGGGTTGTCCCATGCAGCCGAGACGCTGGCCCACCGGGCCCCTGATTGTCAAATGGTAGGGACCGCCNTGCGGCATCAACCTGCCGCCCACATTATGCTGGCCGTATGTTTCCAGAACAAGTTTCTTGGATTTCTGGGCCGCGGCCTGCACTGTCTCCTCAAACTTCTGGGAGCTGATACGTTGGCCGTTATTGTCTAATCCCTTAACTGTCAGGACCCTTGTTGTTTTCTTTTTCTCGGTTGTTTTCTTCTTAGGACTCACTCTTGTGCTCCATTTGTAGGCTCAAAGCCAACAATTAACAGATATATTTAATCTGCAACCTTTCTGCTGCTGCTGCATCATCTATACCAATAGCATCTGACATGCCGATTGGCAGACTCTGGGAGCGGCCCAACGGTGCCATGATTTTTTTCATTTCCGTGCTGATTGCCATAAAGGTGTCTGCCACCCTCTCGGCAACGTGGTCAGGATCGAGGCGCCGATAAAGTTTCGGGTTCTGGCTCGTAATACCTTTTGGGCAGATGCCTAAGTTGCATACGTTGCAGCGGTTTTGTTCGCTGCCCAGGCAGCCTGCGGCTGACTGCATCATGTACTTGCCGATATGCACACCTGAAGCACCAAGCATGATCAGTGCCAGGCCGTTCTGGGTGACGTTACCGTTCTTGCCGACACCGCCTGCAGCAAAAAGCGGGATCTCGTTCTGTTTGCCCTGCGCCACAAGGTCAAGGTAACACTCCCGCAGGTTGGAGGCGATGGGATGACCCATGGCATCCATGCTGACGTTGTATGCTGCGCCGGTCCCGCCGTCAACACCGTCGATCATGAGCGCCGAAGCATAAGGATTGCGTACCAGGTTATTCAGCACAGATTTGGCTGAGGTGGAGCCGGATATCTTGGGATATACAGGCACCCGGAAACCCCAGGCCATGGAGAGAGACTGGATCATTTTCATGACCGACTCCTCAATGGAGTACAGGGTCTGGTGCACAGGCGGCGAGGGAAGATCAACGCCTTCCGGTACACCACGCAGACGGGCGATAAGCTTGCTCACCTTGAACCACATGAGCAGGCCGCCATCGCCAGGCTTGGCCCCCTGGCCGTATTTGATTTCAATGGCTGCAGGGTCACACTGCATATCAGGAATGGCCCTGATGATCTCGTCCCAGCCGAAATAACCGGATGCAATCTGCAGGATGATATATTTTAGATATGGGCTTTTCAGGACCCATGGAGGACATCCGCCCTCACCGGTGGCCATAACCACAGGAATGCCCAGTACCTCGTTGCAGTATGCTACACCCTGAAGCAGCCCCAGCCACATGTTGGGTGAGAGAGCGCCAAAGGACATGGATCCGATAACAAAGGGAAAGATCTCACGCACCGGCGGGATCCATTCTCCGGTTGCTTTGCGTCGCAGAAATTCTTCAGGCGACAGCACGCGCCCGAGCAGGGTGTTCAACTGGAATTCATGCCGGCCGGCATCTAGGGCCGGGTCGGTCAGCATCGAAATACGGTTGAAAATGATCCTGTCTAGAAGCGTTTCGCGGAAATTTCGGCGGCCACCTCGTTTCCAGGCCTCCCCCTTATCATTCTGCAGGAGGCGGACCCGGGGATCATTGGGGTTCGGTTCCGGCCCAATTGCCTCGTTGGGGCAGACAGTGGCACACATACCGCAGCCTATGCAACGGTTTGCCGGCTCGGTGC
>JGI2160J19893_10000558_pt1 | contig 12508 bp, 10 predicted proteins | sample DeeMarSeWOR28_12_FD_19893 | JGI IMG/M metagenome (IMG submission 19893)
TGATACAGGAGATTTACACACTTTTAAACTTTTCAGTATTTCTTTTGGCGTTGCCACCGCTGTCCCCATCTTTGCCACAACCACTCCTGCAGCGTGATTGGCTATGATGGCGGCATCTTTAAGATTTGCGCCGCTGGCATGAGAAAGCGTGAGTGCTGCGATGACTGTATCTCCTGCACCGCTCACATCATACACTTCCTGTGCACAGGTAGGAATATTGGTGATTTTGCCGTTCTTTTCAAAAAGCGACATGCCTTCATCACCACGGGTTATCATCACTGCTTTACAGCCAAGCTTTTTCAGAAGGACGTTGCCGGCTGCAATCAGGCTCTTTTCATCCTGTATATCAATGCCTGATCCGAATGAAGCCTCGTTTATGTTTGGTGTGATCAGACTGACTCCCTTATAAAAATGAAAGTGGCCTATCTTGGGATCAACGGCGATGCATACCTTTGGCCCTGCCATTTCAACAATTTTCTGTACGAGCCCTTTTGTAATGAGTCCTTTGCAATAGTCAGAGATGATAATCCCTTTTACCTTTGGGAGGCAGGATTTTATATACTCAAGGATAAGATTCATTGTTGACCTGCTGACCTCAGAGGTGACTTCCCTGTCAAAACGCACGACCTGCTGATTGTTTGCTATAACCCGGGTTTTTACCGTTGTGGGCCTCGTTCTGTCAAGGACGATGCCATCGACACTGAACCCCTTTTCGTCCAGTTTGTTGATTAGTATTTTGCCTGTTTCATCACTGCCGATTACGCCGGTAATGTATACATTCCCTTCAAGTGCATGTGCATTTGATGCCACATTTGCCGCCCCCCCAAGGTGGAGGTCGTCTTCCAGCACTTCCACAACCGGTACCGGTGCTTCCGGGGAAATTCTCTTTACTTTTCCCCAGATATACTGGTCAACCATCAGGTCGCCGACGACGAGAATGCCGGTCTTTTCAATTTTTCTGAATAAATCTCTCATGTTTTACCAATAAGTTACAATAAATGTAGCATTTGGGATTTATATTTGGCAACCGAATAGAAAGTGAGGATATTGTCATTCGGAATTTGTTTATGACATAATATTTCTAATGCGGAAGGGAATGAAAAAGACGATAACCCTGCTTACTGTTCTGATGCTGTGGTCCTGTGCGGCCCCTGTAAAATCGGTAAAGCAGGAACCCCCAAAGGAATCCTATCTGCATTATATGCTTTCTGTTGAAGCAGAACTGACAAGGGATTGGGAAAGTTCATTGCGGCATCTTCAGGCTGCCCTGCAGACAGACCCTGACTCAGTGTATCTTCGGACTGAACTCAGCACGATATATTTCAGGCTTGACATGTATGATGAAGCCATTAAAACTGCTGAGGAAGTCATTCAGAAATCACCTGACTATGAACCGGCCTTGTCACTTCTGGCAAAGATGTATACCAGTCAGAAGGAGTTTGCAAAAGCCATATCCATATACGAAAGGCTGATCAAGATGGAGCCTGGTAATACGCGGCACTATATCCACCTTGCCTATCTCTATTCTTTTAATAATGAAATAAAACTGGCAATCGGGACGTTGAATGAAGCAATCAAGCTGGATCCCGTTAATTCCATGGCAAGAAATTATCTTGGAAGGCTGTATATAGATATCAAGGAATATGACCGGGCCATCGAGGAATTTAAAATTGCCGTTGATCTCAACCCTTCACTGTGGGATGGATATTACATGCTCGGCATTGCCTACGAAGAGGTAGAAGATTATGAAAATGCCATATCCAGCTATGAAGAATCCATAGACCTGAACGCTCACAATACGGAAGTGAGGAAGAAACTGGCCAGCCTGTACATGAAGCAGGACAATGCCGACAAGGCAATTGCCCAGCTCACGGAGATCATCCGCATTGATCCTGACAGCCTTGATGTGCAGGGAGTACTTGCGAATATCTATGTTGGCAAGAATGAGTATGAGAAGGCGGAAAAGGCTGTTCGGAGTATTCTTGAGGGCAAACCGGACAATGCAAATGCCCTCTTTATGCTGGGGAGAATTCTGGCCGCAATGAAAAAATATGATGAAGCGGTTGAACAGTTTGAGGTTCTTGAAAACCTGCTGCCTGACAATGCTGATGTCTATTTCTATCATGGGCAGATTTACCTGCAGAAAAAAGACTACACAAAAGCGGAAGAAAAGTTTCTGAAGGCCATCTCGATAAAGCCGGATGATGAGGAGATTTATTTCACCCTTGCTGTTTCCTATGAAAAAGAAGGCAAGACTGAAAAGATGCTTGAGTACCTCAAGAAGACAATCTCCATAAACCCGCAGCATGTAGACGCCCTGAACTACCTTGGCTACACCTATGCTGACAGGGGAATCAACCTTGACGAGGCCCTTGACCTTATAAAAAAGGCGATTGAAATAGAGCCTGACCGGGGATATATCCGTGACAGCCTTGGCTGGGTCTACTATAAAAAAGGCATGTACAGTGAGGCACTGAAGGAAATACAGAAAGCCACTGAGACAGAAAAGAATGACCCTATTATCCTTGAGCATCTCGGAGATGTCTATCTGAAGCTGGAAGATACCGATGCTGCAAGAAATGCATGGAAGAAGTCGCTTCAGCACCATAAGGAGGAAGAGGGGCTGAAGGAACGGCTACAAAAGAAGATAGAAGAATTAGAGCAACAGTAGTAACAGGATACAGTCAGAATCTGCTTCCTGATTGCAGAAACACCGCCTTTCCACCACATATCTCATTGGAACCCGGCACAGTATGATTACATTAAAGGCTCCGGCAAAAATAAACTGGTTCCTAAAGATCCTTCATCGCCGGGATGACGGATTCCACGAAATCCAGAGTCTGATACAGAAAATATCCCTCTATGACAGGCTGACCTTTGATTCTGCTCCTGAAATAGAGCTTCAATCAGACAGCAATATTCCGCTGCACAACAATCTTGTGTACAGGGCTGCACGATTGCTTCAGGAAAAGTGCAATGTTTCAGCAGGAGCTGCCATTCATCTTGAGAAAAAAATTCCCATGGGTGCAGGCCTCGGCGGAGGAAGCAGCGATGCTGCAACCACGCTGCTGGGGTTAAACAGACTGTGGTCACTGGGACTCTCTGACAGGGAACTCGCTGTTTTTGCTGAAGAACTCGGCTCTGATGTGCCTTTTTTCCTCTGTGGAGCTCTTGCCTTTGTGGAGGGAAGAGGGGAGATAATCAGCAGACGACAGGCAGTAGCACCCGTTGATCTGCTTCTTGTCAAACCGGCCTTTGAAATTTCAACGAAATGGGCCTATACAGAGTTTGCTGAAAACCACCGGCAATATAAGCGGTTATTGCCTGCCGAATCTGTCTCTCCACCTGATGCCGAGTTGACAAAAAAAGTTGAGAAAGTGGATAATATTGGGCATTTTATCAGCACTTTTGAGAAGGTCAAACTGGACAGAATGGGGTCAAATGTATTCAATGACCTTGAATCCATAGCCATTGAGAACTTCCCGCTTATCGCTGACGTAAAGAAGAGATTGGAAGAGGTCGGCGCGCAATGTTCCCTGATGAGCGGCAGCGGTTCAACTGTTTTTGGGGTTTTCAACTCAACGGCAGAAGCTGAAAATGCAAATAAGCGTTTTAAAGGTTTCTGGACAGCAGTTGTCAAAACCATAACAGAATAAATTTAAACTGACAGTTCAGAAAGCTTTATATTATAATCTTGACGGATTATGGGGCGTCGTCAAGTGGTAAGACACATGGTTTTGGTCCATGCATTCGGGGGTTCGAATCCTCCCGCCCCAGCCATTAAATAGTGCCTGGAAAATTCAGGGTTTCGGGTTAAGAGGAAGGTGTGCCGGTAAGCTTGTTCGTCCAGTTTCACTCATAACTCCTGACTCTATACTCCAATAATAAGGGGGAAAAATGCCGGAAGGTATTCAATTATTTACAGGAAATTCAAACAGAGACCTGGCTCAGGAGATTGCAGATTATTTATCAATATCCGTTGGCGAGGCTACTGTCTCCACCTTCAGTGACGGTGAGATAACAGTGCGGCTTCAGGAGAATGTCAGGGGCTCTGACGTGTATGTCGTCCAGTCTACATGTACCCCTGTCAATAACAACCTTATGGAACTCCTGCTCATGGTCGATGCACTGAAACGGGCGTCAGCTGGCAGGATTACAGCCGTTATGCCCTATTATGGTTATGCCCGTCAGGACAGAAAGGCCCAGCCGCGGGTGCCTATTTCAGCAAGACTCATTGCTGATCTGCTGACGATTTCCGGCATAGACAGGGTACTTACTATTGATCTGCATGCAGGGCAGATTCAGGGATTCTTTGATATCCCCGTTGATCACCTCTATGCAGCGCCTGTTCTCTCGGAATACATGAAAGAAAAATATGTCAATGAAACGGTTGTTGTCTCGCCTGACGCCGGAGGTGTTGAGCGGGCGAGATCATTTGCAAAAAGGATTGATGCATCTCTTGCAATCATAGACAAAAGGAGAGAAAAGGCCAATGTGTCTGAGGTCATGCATGTGATTGGAGAAGTGGATGGAATGGATGCTATCCTTTTTGATGATATGATTGATACTGCGGGAACAATCACACAGGCTGCTGCAGCCTTAAAGGAAAACGGCGCGAAACGGGTAATAGCCACCTGTGCCCATGCAGTGCTCTCGGGACCGGCCCTGCAGCGAATTAATGACTCAGTCCTGGAGGACGTGATTGTCACCAACACGATCCCCATGGAGGACAAAAAGGCACAGTGCAGCAAACTGACCGTCCTTTCTGTGGCAACCCTGCTTGGTGAGGCAATCAGGAGAATTCACGAGGAGACATCAGTAAGCTCTCTTTTTGCATAACGAAGAGGGATTCAGAGGACTTGAATCCCTGCTGAACGATAAACGGAGGTTGTGAAAATGGAAAAAATATTGCTGAAAGCGGACAAGAGATCTGAGATAGGCAAAGGCGGTGCAAGAAGTTTGAGAAGGGCGGGAATCATGCCTGCTGTTATGTACAGTGGAGACACATCGACCCCGGTGAAGGTAAACAGCAAGGAGATCTCCCGGCTTATGTTTAAAGGCACAGCTGAACATGCCTTGATCACCCTTGAGCTGCATGAAGATGGAAAGAAGACATCAGTTCATCCCGTGCTTGTGAAGGATTATCAGCTGGATCCTGTAACTGATGATCTGCTCCATCTGGATTTCATAGAGGTCTCTCTTAAGAAAAAAGTTGTTGTTACCGTGCCCATTGTTATTACAAAGGATCCTGTGGGTATTAAACTGGGAGGTATTGCAGAGCACCATTTGAGAGAAGTCGAAATTGAATGCCTTCCCACACAGATACCTGACAAAATCGAGGTAGATGCAGGTTTTATCGAGATTGGACAGACATTACACGTGAGCGACATAACAATACCCGAAGGCGTCACCTTTGTAACAGATCCAAAGGAAGTTGTGCTGAACGTATCAGCGCCGAAGGTCGAAGCTGAACCTGAGGAAGAGGCTGCGGAAGGTGAGGCGGCAGAGCCTGAGGTTGTCGGAAAGGGTAAGGAAGAAGAAAAACCAGAAGAAGAGAAAAAAGAATAGCGCGATCATATGTGGCTTGTGGCCGGTCTGGGAAATCCTGGAGATGCTTATGAAGATACACGGCACAATATCGGGTTCAAGGTCATAGATGCCCTGGCTGCAAAATTCGCTATTCCGATCAAGAGCAAGTCTACACAGTATATTTATGGAAGAGGCTTCATAGAAGGGCAGAAAGTGCTTCTCATGAAGCCTCTTACTTTTATGAACAGAAGCGGCATAGCTGTAAGGGATCTGCTTTTCAAAAACGACGAAATCGACAACCTTCTTATTATCCATGATGACCTTGATCTCGAACCAGGCATATTAAGAATCAGAAAAACAGGATCTTCCGGCGGGCATAATGGTATCCAATCCATTATTGATTATCTGAACAGCAAGGACTTCCCCCGTCTGAAAATCGGCATAGGCCGTCCCAGCAGAATGCTGTCGGAACATTACGTTCTCAAACCCTTCAATAAAAAGGAACGTCCCATTATGGATGAAGCAGTGGTGCGGGCCGTTGACGCAGTGACGGATATCCTCAATAAAGGCATTCCTTACACTCAGAATTATCTTCACAGAGAGCAATAACAACTACTACACAGCCTCTTGATTTGGGAATCCAGAGAAATTACAGCCGAGCGTTGACTATAAAACGAAGCTGTTGAGAAAATTGGTCAGTCTGCATTCTGCAGATATATCTGTATCATCAATGAAATGGAATCAATCTGGATATTAACGCTTTGTTTAAGTTATAAATAAGCCAATATTTAATAGAGATTACAGATTTAAACTGATAATCATTTTTATCTTGACACTCTTTAAATTGTTAGGATTCTATAAATAGACAACACCTATCTGCAGAAATGAACTGCAGTAATACATTTTAGAGAACCAATAATGGAGATATTCCATGAGACATTATAATGTAATTATTTTAATGTTTTTTATGTTCATGCCTTCAGTATCATATGCGAATGACAATAATTATATTATCGAAACAGTTAAGGGCAAACCTCTTCTCTTAGAACGTATTGAGTTACGCTATTACTACAGAAAGAGTGAGTATTGGCACTCCAAATCAAAAAATTATTACTTACATTCCAGTTCACAAAATTACATACGCATAATACAAGGATGGCTTTGGTCAGACATTGATATCAGTAATATAAAAAAAATTGAGAGGGTGTACAGATTTGAACTTCCCAGGATAAATAAGAANATTAAGCAAGAGTGGCCAACGATTTATAAGGGAATGTTCACTATGGATTTATATAAACCTATTTTTAAAATTACGTTTATTGATGGGAGTTCAACATATGCGAACATTGATGGAAAAATATTAGGAACTAAAATAGACGGTTCTCTGTCAATCGATTTTTCTACTAAAACAAGTAATATCAGTGAAGCTGTTGTAAGGAGTTTCGGAAATACAAGATCGGCTTTAGACTTTGTTTTTACTTCAGGTGAAAAACAAAAAAATGTGATAAAGATTCAATCAGCATTTCATAGCGATTGGAATCGTAATAACTTTGAAATTTACGATTATCTTCGATCTGTTGTTGAGTTTTCAGGAGAACATGGGGGTATTACCATCGATCTTAAAGCTAAGAACTTTGGTGATCGAATAATATCGATTAAGAAACTTACAAAATCTAATCACTTCGAAATGTTTGGCCTTTCCAGTAATCCAATTAAAACTCTATTGGCTTGGATTCGAGCCAGTCAAGAAACATATACTTCGGATTTACGTTTCATTAGGGCCAAAACCCTTCTGAAAGGCATACCATCATATATAATAGTTTCTCCAGAGCTGATTAAGGTTTTAACACTTAAAAAAAGTAATTCTAAGTCATTGGTTGCGTCCTTAGTAATAAATCACGGGCAAGGGGACATACTGATTAAATCACTATCTGACATTTCTTATTGGTACAATGATGCAATTAGCCATTTTAACGTTTCAGAGAAGAGAAGATCGATCAAAATTAGCGTCGGCAAGGTTCAGCTCGATGTCATACTTAATGATATAGCAGAGTATTACACAGATGAGAAGGGAAACACTACCATTATTACAAAGAACGGTGAAAACTATTCTGGTAAAATCACCGAGACTGATGGTAAAACATATGCAATTGTTGGGACTTTGTCTGGTAACGGTTATTATGGTTTTCCGGGAGAAGTGTGTTTTCTTCTGAATCAAATTCGTTCATTTAAAATCCAAACAAGGATTTCACGCATGATTCATCACGAACAAAATAAATTTCATGATCTCGGGTACTATCCCGGACCAACGGATAGCATTTTGGGAAACAAAACTATACGAGCTCTTTCTGCCTTTCAGAAAAACAATAAACTCACAAAAACAGGAAAATTAGATAATCTGACGACACAGAAATTGGGTCTTCAGTAAATGAACAGATAACCTATAAAGAGATGATTCAGCAGAAAGTTAAAAATTCTGTTAACTGCATGAATTTGAACTCAATTGCCAATCATCCCCTAAAAAAGGTAGACAAGTAAGACATTTTGTAGTAAATAATTATAAATAGAAAATGGCCGTATAAACCTTATCATCTCTCAAGAATAGTGATTGCTTTTTGGAGCAATAGCAATGGGATTATCCTACAGAACATTACTAAAGAAAGTTCTCGTTAATTGTTCATTTGGTAAGGCCCTGGAAACTTGTCCAGCTAGAGAACTAAGAAAATTGCCAATATATGAACGATTAACAACGGTCGATGAAATGAGTGATGAAGAAGTGAAATCAATACTTGAATACCACAGAAAGTGTCTCGATGAGAGACAAGCCTTGACTCTATAATATCAGTACCTATTGCTCATCCGTAGATTCTGTATACGTTGAAGTTATCAGTAAGCCAGCTTTCAGAAGACAGTGACGGGTTCGCCTGGCAGTGGTTGAAAAATCTTATGATTATTACCCATTCTGTTATAATAAATAATTCCATTCTGACCAAATCTTATATTATATAAGTATCACTTTTCATTTTTTTAAGACTCCATCACGGGAAAAGAGAATGAACCATCTAAAGCCACTCATTTTAATTAGTTTTATGTTACTTATCGTTAACTGCAAGACTAGTAATCCGTTACAATTTCAGGGAAGTGAGCAAGACGAAATTGGACTTATTCTTGTTGGATCTGAAAGTGGCACTATTTATAGGGAAAATATTGATGATAGCTCCAATGAACCAATTGGTGATTTCATAACATCAGGCCCCCCAAATTATATTGATGAAAAAGAATCAATTGAGTTAGTTCAAGAAGTGGAAGACCAAGATATAAGTATGAGGGAAACTTTTGAAGCTGTTCATTCGCATACAGTCAGCGACAAAATCGTAGAAGAAGAAATGGAAGAAAGCAGGGATATTTCAAGAAAAGAGAAAGTCGCTGATTTAAAACAATTATTTGATAAAAAGAATGCACAAGGAAGGAAAGAGTATCATGTTCAGGTCGGTTCCTGGAAAAATTTAAACTATGCGGAAGAGATGTTTATGAAAATAAATAAGAAATATCCTGACGTACATTTAATCAGGCAAAACGACTTTTATAAAGTCAGGATTTCAGGTGTCATGAGTAAAAAAGAGGGTGCTATTATATCTGAAAATATACAGGAAACATTCAACATGAAGTCCCTATTAGTTCTGAAAATACATGATACCTCTCTTGCCGATGCAGTTAAGCCTTTTATTGGAACCTCTTATAATAAAATAGATTGTTATGGTCTGATTGTAAGGGGTTTGATGAATAAGGGGGTTCGATACTATGGACGCGGCGGACTTAAAGAAAAACTTGAAAATCTGGCACTGATCGATGGTCTGCCCAATAATGCGTATCTTAACGGTGAAGGCCTGGTAGAGAAAGCTGGTACAATAATTTTCTCTAATTTCATACATAGAATTTCCAATACACGAGAAGAAACAGACAATATATATTCTGAGATAACACCATATTTGCGAGAGGGCCTTATCTTGTCGTTTTCTACCACCACCCGTGGCCATACCGGAATAGTATCCATATGGGAAGACGATTGGACCTATATAAATTCAGGGGTGATTGATAATCAAATCTCATATAGCAAGGTGTCAAAAAGGGTCGGGGAAGAATTTCTTAAGGCTGAGATTGAAAACTGGGTTGTTCTTGCATCAAGCAGAAAGGAGCCCCTCACGGTCACCCTGGGCCAAATAGATGAGAATCAATTACAGGATTATGACTGGTTTAAAAAAACAAACAAACTGACTGCTTCGAATATTTACTAGCCTATTTTTAAAGTAGCTTTCCAGAAGCTATTATTTAAAAGCTGTAACATCTCACAAAGAACTCCTTTAAATAGATTTAGGGTGATCTAAAATGATACTGCTTTTGCAGTATCATGAGGAGGTCTTTACTATTGTCATGATGCAAGGTGTATTTCCGACCTGATCCGGATTTGACGATAAGTGATATTAATCCTGGTTCCAGGGGCTTTTGTAATGCCCTATATAAGTCAGCGGGCGATAGCACTGGTATGAAGCCGCACTAACTGGATTTGGAGAAATATTTTAAAGGATATAATGTCAGAAATGATATCTTGCAATATTCTGACGACATATTTCTGACACCCTTGTTCGGTGTTTCAACAAAACAAAACAATCTAACTATCTATTAGTTCACAATAAATTAAGATTTAATTTATTTTTATTCTTTTGGCATAGTTATTGATAAGAATGACTACAGAATCTTTTGATAAAAAAGAGATAGAGCGGGAATCAAGGTTAACGTTATGGAATCAATTGTTAAATATATTACATTATCCTTAGCTTCACTTTTAGTGTGTTTATGCTTCATAGCCCTCTTACTGGAATTTGTTATTCTGCGTTAACAGATTAATTTATTTGGGAGAGGCAACAGTGAAAAGCTCCGCCATAGATCCGCGATCAATCCGACTTATCAATAAAATTCGGTCTGCCTGGATATTACTGGATGTGTTGAATGTGAAAATAAGGTTAATTCAGACTGGATTCTGCCGATAATTCAACGAAAATCAACGACTTCAGTTTTATATTGAAAAAGCATAAAATTTCATCTGTTTCTAATCGTTATTTAATTTTCATAATTTAAAATAATCAAAAATGTAACGTACTAATAAGGGGGGTATGATTTCCCATCTATTAAAAGCAGAGTCTGTCCCTATTGTTCTGGTTTTTATGATATGCAGTATTCTTTCCTTTTCATGTGCTAAAGTAGATCAAACTTCCAAGGAAGATCTCAAGATTGCAGATTATTACCTCAATCTTGGTACTAACTTTGGAAAATTAGGAAAGTATCAGGAGGCAGTAGATGCCCTGAAGAAGACAATCAGAATTAAACCAGATCATGCAGATGCACACTACAAGCTTAGCTTTGTCTATGCAAAATTAGGAAATAATCAGGAAGAAGTAGATGCCCTGAAGAAGACAATCAGAATTAAACCAGATCATGCAGATGCGCACTATAATCTCGGATCTGCCTATGCAGAATTGGGAAAATATCAGGAAGCTGTAGACTCCATCAGGCAGGCAATCAGGATCAAACCCGATTTTGCAGATGCGCATTACAATCTTGGTCTTGTCTATATGATTTTAAAAGATAAAAGTTCTGCACTTGATGAATATAAGGTTCTGAAAGACCTTGATGATGAAGGGGCAAAGAAATTATTCAATGAGATTATGCGTTAAGGAACCAGAAGAGCTTCTTGGGACATTGTTTTGGGAAAGATTCATCCATGAAGCAGTTTGTTTATTGAATTAAAAGGGGAATCTTCAATTTACCTAACACAGCGGATAACCATAGCATGATAACGTCGTCAATTTTAAATGGGCGATACTGTGACGATATCTGGTTAAAAGCATACCGAAAACTTCTTGCCCATTGCCATAAATTCAGATATACTTTCCCATATTGCGTCTAATACCTGTTGAGGCCATCACAAGAAATAAATGAAACTGCTCAATAAAACGTTCGCATCAGGACTTGCTTCTGGTATTGTTGTCCTATTCACGCTATTTTCGGTGTTTCTCATGAACCCGCAACAAATGTGGCGTTGGTTGTTTCACCCTGATTCATCAGATCAAAAGGTGGAACGAGCATTGTTGAAACCCTCCGAGTTCATCTTATCTCAGGACTCAGATATACATGCAACCGGGAATAATCAGGAGAAAGAAACAATACTTATTCAGGAGAACGAAGGACTAAAAAATGATCTTGAAACCGCTCAAGCTCAGACGAGAGGTGTGCAGTTAAAACTGGATGAAAGTGAGACAGTAATAGCAAGGTTGAAAGCTCAACTCTCCAGTGCATCTGGAAGTAATTCTGACTCTGGCAGGAGTGAAAGTAGTGAGACCGCATTTTCAGGCCTGCGGGGTAAAACTATTATCTTGGATTGTTCGGATGGGAAAGCCACTAACGTTGCTCAGTTAAAAACAAAACTCGAAGGTCTTGGGCTAACAGTGCAACTGACAGAAAAAAACTATGATTATAGCAGTTTTTATAGAAACAAAGTCCACTACAAAAGAGACGAAAATTCAGAACTTGCGCATACACTGTTAGAGTTCTTATCAGAATACGGATTCGAAGAAGTTGAAAAAAGTAACAAAATAGACGGAGAGGCTGAATTCGCCATAGGTATTTGGTAGACAGAACAGTCCTGACAGGATTGCAGGGGATTCAGCTCAATCAGTGGAAATAAGGTGTAACCTGGCAGTGCAGGTGAAATCGAACGAGAAGGGATGATTGTAGCTCTCGTTATTTTGTTATTTTCAGATTAGTATGATGCCGGTTAATACGCTCAAGGGCCCAATTCACTGACTCAGCCGTCGTCCTTTTCTCCTGCTAATCCTTAATGTTATTCTCCATACTGTTTCTTGATGCAATGATGACAGTCACAGACCTGCCCTTATCCCTGTCTGACAATACACGATAAAAA
>JGI2160J19893_10000561_pt1 | contig 12465 bp, 9 predicted proteins | sample DeeMarSeWOR28_12_FD_19893 | JGI IMG/M metagenome (IMG submission 19893)
TTTCGGTTTCGGTGCCCAAAACCGCTTCCATAAAATCCAGACTTAAATCATATCGCAGATCGGCTCCGGGCATGGCCCGGCTCCTTGAGTGCCGCCGNGATCTAAAACCGAAAAAATCCTCAAAAATGTCTCCAAAGCTTGAAAAAATATCTTCAAANCCGCCGAATCCCTGAAAGCCTGTATTTTCCAAACCGGCATGGCCGAATTGATCATAAAGGGAGCGCTTTTCCGGATCNCGCAGAACCTCGTAGGCTTCAGCAGCCTCTTTAAATTTTTCTTCGGCTGATTTGTCGTCTGGATTTCTGTCTGGATGGTATTTTAATGCAAGCTGGCGGTAGGCGGCTTTTAACTCGTTATCGGTGGCATTTCGACTCACATTCAAAATTTCATAATAATCGCGTTTGGTACCCATAGGTTCTTCCACTTAAACGGCGCTCAAATTATACAACTCACTTAAATTAGGAGGTATTATATTAAGGCCGATGTTTTTGCCCCCATGTTGGAATAATACAATCGTTGAAAGATGGAATAATGGGTATCCAAAGGATCTGATCCAATTTAAATTTTATCGGCAAGCCGGATTTTGCCCTTCACCCAATATTCCAGCATCCCAATAGGGGCGAAACCCCTAAGGTTTGTTTTAATGTAATGCAACTGTGATTGATGTCAATTTAGAAGCCACGTAAAAAAGGCTTTTGGCCCAATATCTTTGCTGGTGCCTCGTTTCAAATCCTCGACAACCAATAGGTTGCCTGCGGTTTGAAACTCGGCCCGCCGCGATCTTGGGCCAAAATCCTATTTTTGAGATGGCTTCTATGAAATCGACAATCCCTTGCGGGAACGCGTGCTGGCAAAAAAAACAGCAACGGTTAAAGCCATAATAGCAGCCCCCAGCGGGAATGCGGCGCGCAGCTGAAATACATCCATCATCAATCCGCCGATCAAAGACCCGCAAAGCATGCCCAGGCTGTGCGCCAATGTTAAAATGGCCATCACCGACCCCATCGAATCGGTTTGGCTGCCCTTAACAACCGCAATGGCCATCAGGGCTGGCACGGCAATACCTCCTCCGATTCCAAAAAAAATACTGGCCCACACCAGCCCCCAAAAGCTCTGGACCCATTCAAATGAAAAGACGGCACCCGCAACGATCATGCCGCCGGCAACCACCATCCAGCGTTTGCTCAGCTTGTCCGCCAGAAGCCCCATGGGTATGTGGAGCGCACCGCTGACGAGCACCCCCAGCATGATTAAAAAGCCGATAGCCGAGCTTGAAGCTGAAAATCTTATTCTGGCAAACAGCGGCAAGAAGGCCCAGACAATTCCGATACACAGGATATGGGAGAACCGGAAAAGAAAAATACTGGCCATATCCCGGTTTAAAACAAGGCGTTGCCATTCGACAGGGGATCTCCCGCTGCTGATATATTTTTCTGAACGGGTCGGGGGCAGCAAGAAAAAACATAAAAAAAAACCGATCAATGCTAACCCCCCCATACAGAGAAATGAGGTTTCCAGACTGAAATGGTCATGGATGAAGCCGCCCAGCAGGGGCCCGATGCTCAATCCGCAGAACAAGGACATGTTAAACAGTCCCATGCTGAACCCCTCTTTGCCGGCCGGCGTAATATCACCGACATATGCCTGAATAATCGGCATCAACATGGCGGAAGCAATTCCCTGAAAGAATCGCAGGACAATCAGGGCATTGACTTCCCTGAAAAAAATAAATCCAAATGAGATGACCGTGTAAGCCAAAAGTCCGGAAACGATCAATGGCTTTCGTCCTTTAAGGTCTGAAAGCCGGCCGAAGTAAGGCAGGAAAAAAGTGCGCGCCAGTGAAAAAGCGCCGAAAATCATTCCGATGAAAAAGCCACTGGCTCCCAATTCATGCGCATAAACCGGCAACAGCGGAACCACGATGCCGACACCGGTGACGGTGGCGAATAAGGCGAAAAAAAGCGTGGCAAATATTTTTTTATCAGAAAGGTTCACACCTTTTCCCATGCAAGGGCTTTTCTATTATCATTCAGATGGATTTGGCACAACCCTATTTGCCGGCTTCTGCGTTCAGGGTTCAAAGGTTCAGGGCTTAAAAGCCGTTTAGTTTGGCTTTATTTGTTTTATTAGTTCAATTGGTTGACCCATGCCGAACCAATTGAACAAATTAAACCAATCAAACAAATTTAACAGGTGAAACCCCTGGCAGCAGACTGACCCCTTAAGATTTATGGGATTGAAAAGGAGGTGACGGTGATCGGCTACCCACTGAAAACGATCGCCATAATGCCGGCCAGCCAGCAGTAAGGTGCAAACCAATGCAGGCGCCCATTTTTTACCACATGCAGCAGCGACTTTAATGCACCATAACCCACCAGAGCGGCCGCAATCGCACCCAGCAGTGCAGTATGGACGGTCGGATCAGGCCCGGACAAACCTTCCTTGAGGCTCAACACTCCGGCCCCGATAATGGCCGGTATGGAAAGCAAAAATGAATACCGGGCCGCCATTTCACGGCCGATGCCCAGCAGCAGCCCGACGCTGATGGTGGAACCCGATCGGGAAATACCGGGTATGATGGCCAGGCCCTGTACGATGCCGATAATAAATGCCTTACCCGGTGTCAGGCGATCTGCGCCGGGCTGCGCGATAACGGTTGCCGACCAACGGGCAAACCATAAAAGCAAACCGGTTACGATCAGCATCAAACCGGTAATAAAGGCCGATGCAAACAGCCAATCGGCGATACCGCGGAATAAAAATCCCAGAACAGCGGTCGGGATGGAGCCGATGACAATCAGCAAGGCCATTTTTAAATCCGCATCGGATTCAATTTTTTGCAGAATAGTTTTGGGGGGGGCGTTTGGAGAAAAAAGCCGCATCACCGCCGCAATGATTTTTATTATCTCTTGACGGAAGACCATCAGAACCGCCAGCAGTGTTCCCAGGTGGACACAAACATCAAAAAACAGCTCGGCTTCTTTCAGCCCGAACAGTTGTTGAAACAGCACCAGGTGTCCCGAACTGCTGACCGGTAAAAATTCGGTCAAACCCTGGATGATGCCCAGAAGAATTGCCTCGGTAGTGTTCATATGCGGTCCTAACTATAACCCCTTGGCTAAGCCACTATCACGTAAATATAGAAAAAGAATATCGAATATCGAACAGGGAATTTCGAATGTCGATGTGTGGCCTCGCTTTGTTTTGTCTTTTTAAAATATGAAAATGACAGAATGCCTTACTTCGACATTCATTATTGATCATTCGATATTCGATATTCAGCATCAGGAGCGGGTTTGCATAAAAAGCACATATGGCATGATCAAGCACCTATAGGATGATCTCGCCTGTTCGTTCGGTACTGTACCCTCCCAAAGCCTCGACCCGTTGTTTAAATGTCCGGCTGTTGATGATTTCAAGCAGGATCTGCATAGGCGCAGTTTCAAAATATTCAAGGGGAATCACCAGGTCGTATTGCTCGGTGACCACCGGAATAAAATCTAAATCCAGGGCTTTGGCCGCTGCATAAATTCCCAGACCGGCGTCTTCGGAGCCGCTGAGGACCGATACCGCCACCGCCATGTGTGTAAATTCTTCATTTTGATAGCCGTTGATGGCGTCCGCTTTGATGCCCAATTGCTTTAATTTGTAGTCCAGCAAAATTCTTGTTCCTGAACCCTTCTGCCGGTTGATAAAGCGGACGTCTTTGCGTCCGAGGTCCTCAATTCCGCGTATAGCCTTCGGGTTGCCCGCCCCTACAATCAGGCCCTGATCACGTTGAACCAGATGGATGAGTTTGACGGCCGTATCCGGCAGATATTTTTTCAGATAGGATACATTATAGGACCCATCTTCGGTATCCAAAAGGTGAGTGCCGGCCAGATGGCAGACACCGCGCTTAATCGCCATCAACCCCCCCATACTGCCCACATGGCTTGAGGACAACGTCAATTCACTGTGGCCGGCCTTGAGCTGATCGGCCAATACATCCAGGGAATTGTCATGGCTCCCCACGATAACGATTGTGCGGCGGACGGTCGGAAGCGGGCGAAGCAGTTCGGCAGAAACCTTCTCGGTGTCGTTGATGCCCTCTACGTGATTCGGTATGCGGATGATGCCATCGGCTTCGGTAATGGATGTAATGGTGCCGGCTCCTCTGGGAAGCGGGGTGGCGACGATGCGGCCTCCGACTTCTCCCAGTTTTACGCGCAAAAATTCTTCCACTCCGAGTTTGGACGCAATCTTTTTGGTCGGCTGAACTTCAACGGTTTCTCTCTGCGGGGCAGGCTGGCCAAGGAGCGCATGCAGCAGGGGTTGAACAAACTGTTCAAAAGCAATGATGGCCGAGACCGGGTAACCGGGAATGCCGAAGACCGGTTTGTTTTCCACAGAGCCCATGACAATCGGTTTGCCGGGCATGATGGTCACCCCATGGACCAGGACTTCTCCCAGATCAACAATGGCAGTTTTGGCAAAGTCCTCGGAGCCGGCAGAAGATCCGCCTAGTACCAGGACCAATTGATAAGCTTCATTTACCGCTGTTTTTAGCGCCTGTTTGATCTTAGCGGTATTGTCAACAACCATCTCGTGACGCGTGAAAGTGCCGCCGCACTTTTCAACCAGCTTGCCCAGAACAAATGAATTGCTTTCGAGCACCTGTCCTGGCTTAATGTCATGTAGTTGAAGTTTGCGCCAGTCTACCAGTTCCGATCCGGTGGGGATTATCAGCACCTCGGGCTTTTTTTTCACCGGAACCCGGAAAATTCCGCCAGCCAACAGGGCGCCCACGCAATAGGGCGTGATGACATGATTTTGCGGGAAAAGCAATTCGGTGGCGACAATGTCTTCTCCGACCCTGCGAACGTTTTGCCACGGAAATGCCGGCGCTTCGATCTCAACCCGATGTTCATCTATCTCATTGACATTTTCGACCATGATGACAGCATTGGTGTCTTGCGGCAGGACATGGCCCGTATTGACGTAAAAGGCATCCCGGCCGACGATAAGCACCCGCGGTGCAGCAGCGCTGGCGCCAAAGGTTATTTTTGCTTTTACCGCCAGGCCATCCATGGCCGCCAGATGATAGTTCGGTGATGAAAGCCGTGCATTGACCGGTTCCGCCAGAACCCGGCCAACGGCATCCGGGACCAAAATTTTTTCAACCGGCAGCGGCGGCAAATTGGCAAAGGTTTGAAAAAGTATCTCCCGTGCTTCTTGCAGGGTTTTCATCTTCAGGTAGATGTTGCGTTTAAAACTCATGATTATAACCTTACAGCTGGTTCATTGGAAAATTAATCTCTAACAGTTTTAACAACTGTTTAATTAGTTTAATTTTAATTGGTTGAATTCGTTAAAAGCCGTCTGCTCCTTAAGTTAACTAATAAAACAAATAAAACCAATAGAACCAATCTAACAGACAAAAAATTTGCTAAAGTTTGATTCAATGGAAGGGCAGTCCAAGATAAGACATCTAAATAGGTATTACTTCCACTTCTGCTCCCTTATCCAGCCCTTCGGTATTGATATCGATTTCAACCAGTCCATCGGCATTGACCATGGTGCTAATGAGTCCGGATTTGCCCAGTACCGGATCCGCCCAGAGGTGGCCGTCTGCAAAACGGAGCTGAACGCGAATAAAGTCAATGCGGCCCTGCCTTGAAGCGACATTTCGGCTGAGCGTGGCCGGCAGCCGCAGCTCTTTTTTTTCTCCTGCGGCCTGTCCGCTGATATGCGCGACAAAGGGTTTGACCACTCTTGAAAATACAATCATGGCGGATACCACATGCCCGGGCATTCCCCAGATTGCCTTATTTTTGATTTTTGCCAGAATGGTGGGTTTTCCGGGGGAGATGGATATGCCGTGGACCAGGATTTTTGCCTCCTGAAAGGCTGAAAGCACATCAACGGTAAAATCACGAGTGCCAACCGAGCTGCCTCCGGAAATTAAAATCATATCACATTGCTCAAGCGCAAGCTTGCATTTTTCAAACAGGATCTCAAAATCATCGCGGACGATTCCGTATGAGATGGNCGCTGCACCGGCTTTGTGAATCAGACCCGAAAGCGTATAGGTATTGATATCGCGGATCTGTCCCCGNGCCGGCGTTTCGCTGATCGGNACCACTTCATCTCCAGTTGAGATAATGCCGATAACGGGTTTCNGGTAAANNGCAACCTGCTGNTNGCCCAAAGCAGCTAAAAGCCCGGCTTCCTGGGGNCGAATTGTTTGTCCTTTCATAAGGACACGCGTTTGTTTTTNGATATCTTCNCCGATGGCAATCATGTTTTGGCCGGGGGCAACACTGCGGTAAATTTCAATGGTGGTGTCATCAATGGCTTCGGTGTGTTCTATCATGACCACACTGTCCGCACCCCGGGGCAACATTCCGCCGGTTGAGATCCGAGCGGCTTCTGCCGCACCGATTGTTATTTGCGGCGATTCCCCCATGGCGATGTTGCCGATAACCGTTAGATAGGCGGGATTGCCTTCGCTGGAGCCGAAGGTTGAGGCGCCCTGAACAGCATAGCCGTCGACAATGGCTCGCGGGAAGTCCGGCAGGTCCTCATCCGCAACCACATCTTCCGCCAGGATTCTTCCTACCGTCTCAGCCAGTGGAATTTCTTCTGTTTTGACCCGTGGAAATTTTAGGCGGTATTCTAGAACTGTTTGTAAATCTGTAACTTTGAAGAATTCTTTCATTCCATTATTCCAATATTCAGTAAGCCAAGCGAACCGGTCCTCTGTTAGCATACAGCGCAACTTAATTCAAACAATAGAATTTTCTTGGCCCTAAGTTTTAATTTAATGCCGAATACCGGATTTCCGATGTCGCTTTCTGGCCCCTTGCTACTGGATAGTTGCTTCTGGCCGACCCGGAGACAAGAAGCCAGAAGCCAGCAACCAGTGACCATGAGCCAGAATCCTTGCAAAACAGTCTGATAAAAGTATATAATCACCTTCAGGTAAAAATCGATATGTGATTGTTTACAGACTCAGAGAAACCTAAATTGAGCGATTGTCGAGGTTGCCAAAGATACAAGCAAGAAGGTGTCCAGCTATCGTTGCCTATGCTGGACGCCGTCTGTCGCCGTAGATGCGGTAAGATCGGCAATCCCCCTTGGGGTTTCGAATTTTAAAAACTAAAAACAAGTGAATTCATAAAAATAAATCATTTTCTCCATTTTTTAAAATTTGAAACGCTCATTTTAGGAGAAACCGAAAATACCATGTCTGAGCCATCTGAATCTTCGTTACCCTCCCCGCGGGCTGAAAAGCCGGAATTTTTGACCGAAAGGCGTTTCGACACGTTTGCCTTGCCGGAGCAGTTAATATCGGCTTTAAATGAAGCCGGCTTTGTCTACTGCACACCGATCCAGGAGGAAACGCTTCCTATTTCCTTGAGCGGCCGTGATGTTGCCGGTCAGGCGCAAACCGGAACCGGTAAAACAGCGGCCTTTCTGGTGACCGTTATTACCCGTATTCTGCAGCTTCCTGACCGCGATCCCCATCTGCCTGCATCACTGATCGTTGCGCCCACCCGGGAACTTTCCCATCAAATATACGAGGAGGCCCTTACTCTGTGCCGATATACGGATTTAAAGATTGCCGAAGTTGTCGGCGGAGTGGATTATAAACGCCAGGCCGACTTGCTGCGCCGGGGAACCGATGTGGTCATCTGTACCCCCGGCCGTATTATCGATTATTACAAGCAGGGCATTTTTAAAACGGAAGCCATCAAAATTTTAGTTATCGATGAGGCCGATCGTTTGTTTGACCTGGGATTCACCAAAGATATGCGTTATTTGCTTCGGAAACTGCCTCCCTACGCGAAGCGCCAGTCGATGCTCTTTTCAGCGACGCTTTCTTACCGCGTTATGGAATTGACCTATGAATACATGAATCTGCCAGAGTTCATATCGGTTACTCCCCAGACCATAACAGTTGAAGGAATTGAGCAGCAGTTGTTTCACATCGGATCTGAAAAAAAATTAGATCTGTTGCTGGGCCTGCTGAAAAGAGAAGAATGGAGTCGGGTGCTTATGTTTGTGAATACAAAAGTCGGCGTTGATTGGCTGACCAACAAGCTCAAAGGCAATGGCTGGCCGGCTGAAAGGATCACCGGGGATTTGCCCCAGCGCAAACGGTTCCGGCTGATGGAGCAATTTAAAAATGGTCGGATAAAAATTTTGGTCGCCACCGATGTTGCCTCCCGCGGCATTCATGTGGAGGACATCAGCCATGTAATCAATTACGATCTGCCCCAGGATTCCGAAAATTACATTCACCGCATCGGGCGAACCGCCAGGGCGGGCAAGACCGGCAAAGCATTTTCGCTCGCCTGTGAAGACTACGTTTACCATCTGGAGCCTTTGGAGGAAATGCTGGGATACAAAATCCCCGTGGTCTGGCCAGGGGACGACTGGTTTGTTGCAGACACCGCGAAATCCATTGCGCCCCGGCACCGCTCGCGTCTTCGCAAATCCGGGCGAAGGCGCAGCGAGCATCGTGAAAAGCAGAAAACCGCAACGCAGCCGTCCTCAAAAAAAGCCAAAACCCGTTCGTTTCCGGGCGCATTTTTCGGTTTTGGCCCCGGACCGCTAAAAACGGCCGAAGCCAAGCCCGCGTCAGATGCCAAGGCCCCTGCCGCTAAAAAACGACCTCGAAGGAAGAAAAAAGATCCGGCCCGCGCTGAAGGAAAGCCCAGGCGGGATACTTCACGCAGCAAGACCTGATTTTTAAAATGGGGTTATCTGGAAATCTCCAGTTGAATACGTCCGGTTGTTATCTCACCACAAAGATCACGAAGGCAGGATAGAATAAATTTAAAATCCCTCTTTGTGTCCTTCGTGCGCTTCGTGTTTGCAAGAGCGTAACCTGGGCAGGGGTATTTTGCTCCAGTCGCTGATCGATCCGGGGAATTTTTGGCCCTTGATTAAGACCAATTTTTTACTTAAATTACCTTCCATGGGTCATATATTCGATTTCAAAGATGCCGTGGCATATGAGCAGTGGCTCAAAAAGCCGGAAAACAAAGTCGCTTTTATTCTTGAATCCCGGCTGATGAGTACCCTGCTTCAACCCATGCGGGGCGAATCTATACTGGATATTGGGTGTGGAACCGGCGCATGTCTGCAGGCATTTCTGGATATGGAACTGAAGGTCACCGGTCTGGATCCATCGACGTATATGCTTGATATCGCATCTCGCAATGTGGGCAATCGTGTCGATCTCTATCGCGGCTACGCCGAGGACCTGCCGTTTGATGATAATTCGTTCAACTATACCTGCCTGTTTACCACTCTGGAATTTGTCGATGACCCCCAAAAGGCATTGGAGGAAGCGTGTCGGGTGGCCAAGGATCGTATCTTTATCGGTGTCTTAAACCGTTATGCCATTAAAGGCATCCAGCGTCGCGTAAAGGGCATGTTTTCTTCAACGATTTTTAACCATGCCCAGTTTTTCAGTGTCTGGGAGCTGAAACAAAGAATTCGAAAGATTCTCGGTCATACACCCATATCCTGGCGAACCGTCTGTCAATTGCCCTCACAATCGGGAAAGATTTCAACCAGCCTGGAGCAGTCTAAAATCATTCAACGCTGTCCGTTTGGTGCCTTTGCCGGGATGGTGGTTACCCTGGTCCCCAAATTTCGAACCCGGCCGCTGACGATACGCTACCATGCCGGGGATTCAAGCGGGGCAATTACGGGGTAAGCCCGTATTGATTTTAGATTTTGGAATTTGGATTTATCTGAAGGTTAAGGCAACATGGATTTTAGATTTAGCACTTAAAATCAGGTTTTCTAATTCCTGAATTCATCAAGTCGCAATTCCTCAATTTGATGACGGAGTCATTCCATCATGGAAGCTTACCTTTATGAACCGTTGGAAGATGGCCGGGTCAAGTGTAATTTGTGCAGCCATCGTTGCGTGATAAAAGCGGGTCGCCGCGGTATTTGCAGCGTTCGAGAAAATCAGGCCGGCTGGCTGCAAACGCTGGTTTATGACAAGGTCATTGCGCAGCATGTGGACCCCATCGAAAAGAAACCTTTGTTTCATTTTTTACCGGGCACCCTTTCATATTCGGTTGCCACCGTGGGCTGCAACTTCCGATGCAAATTTTGCCAGAACGCCGATATTGCCCAGATGCCTNCCGATCATAAAGGCCTGATCATGGGCGATAATGTAACCCCACAGGCGGTCGTGGCGGCAACTGCGAAATCCGGCTGCCGCAGCATCTCCTTTACCTATACCGAACCGACGGTGTTTTTTGAATTTGCCTATGACACCGCCAGAATTGCCCATGAGCGTGGCATCCGCAATGTGTTTGTCACCAACGGATATATGACGGCCGAAGCCCTGGAGATGATCAATCCGTACCTGGATGCCGCCAACGTGGATCTAAAATCCTTTCGCGACCGGTATTACAAAGACCTGTGCGGTGCGCGGCTCAAGCATGTTCAGGAAACTTTGCGGCGCATGAAGACCCTGGGCATTTTTGTCGAAGTCACCACGTTGATCGTTACCGGACTCAACGATGACAGCGCCGAGCTTGAGGACCTGGCCGCTTTTATCGCCCATGATCTGGGAACCGACACGCCNTGGCACATCAGCCGCTTTCATCCGACCTATCAGCTGACTGACCGTCGGGCCACCCCGGTGAAAACCCTTACCCGAGCGCGTGAAATCGGCCTGCAGGCCGGGCTCAAATACGTCTATACCGGCAATGTTCCCGGCAACACCGGTGAAAACACGTTTTGTCCCGGCTGCGGTGAGATGGTCATCGAACGCTGGGGTTTTCAGGTGGGTAAAATGCGCATTAAAGACGGGCGATGCACGCTATGCGGTGCCGGAATTGAGGGGGTGTGGCAATAGGGTTAAAACCTTTATATATTCTGAAAGGCCTCCTGATTTTCCGCAATATAATTCTTTAGCACGTCATAGCCGGTCAGGCCCTCGGGTGCCAGGCGCAGTTTGGCGATTTTTTGATCTTTAAATTCGTTTTCGATCCCTGCCGTGTTTTCATCCTCTTTGAGTTTGTTGATGACGATTCGATCGATACCAATGCTGATGTCGGTCAATTTTTCCCGGATGCGAAAGGCTTCCGAAAACGACAGCTTGTCATTGTTCATCACCAGGTTCACCCGGGTGGTATCTGACAGAAAATGCTCGCGCAGATGTTCGTAATTGCCGATTAACGATTGCAGCTTGGCTTTTACCCGATCCTGCTCGATTTCTCTGCCGGCAATTTTGATTTTGGAAATGATCTCCTTTTTGCGGTAGATTTCACTTCTAAGCGTCAACAGCTCTTCGAGCCAGATCAGGGTGATAAACGGCAGCGAAAAAAACCGCAGGGTCAGGGCAGTGGGCGCCATATCGAAAACAATAAAATCCCGATCGGCATGTTTGTGCAGGGTGTCCTCAAAGGCTAAAAGCAGGGCATATTCTTCCAGGCCGGGTGAAAACTGCAGCACATTGAAATAATTTTGAAGGTTAAAGGCACTTTCGTATCGATAGGTTTCTTTGATCTGATTGGTGGTTTCCTTCAAATACCTTTCTATCCAGAAATCGGTGTTGACTTCTTTGACCATTAAGGTTTCCGAGACCTTTTTCGGTTTTTCAGAAAAATCCTGTTCGAAAATATCGCATTGATTATGGGCCGGATCCATGGACACCAGCAGCGTTTGGCGGGGTTGCGATGCCAGATAAACGGCTGTCAGGGCCGAACTGGTTGATTTTCCAACGCCGCCCTTGCCGATAAAAAATAGAAGCTGTGGTTTCATTTCTAATCTATTCCCAGTACAGAAAAAAGGTGGCCCAGGGGATCATGGGCGGTTAACACCTTATCGAGCATGATATCAAATTCTTTGTTCATCAGCGGCAACAGCTCCATGGTAATATGGATCGGCGGTGAGGGGATGCCGATAAAGGCGCCCAAAACCAGGATGCCGAAGATATTATCGAGCTCCGCCACTTCATGCTCGATGGTTTCCACCGCCTTGCCGCGCATGACCGCATCGCTGATCTTAAATGCCTCGACGATTTGTGTTTTTAGCCATTTTAAGAATGGTTTTATCGGCATGTCTTTTCTGCTTCAGCATATCATTTTACGCGAAAAATCCGTCTTTCATAGTCAAGTCGTTTCCTGGAAGGATAGTAATAATACACGGCATATAAAGCCATGATAAGGATGCCGCCTAGCTGAAAACGCGGCAACTTTAGAACTTGGGCAATCAGGCTCACATAGGGGGTTGTCATGGCAATATAAAGAAGGTTGCGCTCAAATTTCAACCAATCTTTTTCAGCGGTATGGGTATGATGGCGCATTTTATTCGCAAAAACCGTTCGGTAAAGAATCGGTAATGCCAACGCAAAGCAAACAGAAGTAATAAAGGCGAATGGAGAGATTACATGGGGAATGTCTGGAATATTCCAATCGATCAGATGAAAATGTTGCAAGGCGAAAA
>JGI2160J19893_10000567_pt1 | contig 12429 bp, 13 predicted proteins | sample DeeMarSeWOR28_12_FD_19893 | JGI IMG/M metagenome (IMG submission 19893)
GGCAGGCAGGCACATCCCATGAGTTGCCAAGCAGTTATCTGAAGGGCCTCAACTACCTTCTGAATGAACAGCAAGACAAAGCCATTGATCTGTTTATTCAATTACTGGATGTGGATAAAGATACGGTCGAAACACATCTCGCCTTGGGGAGTCTGTTTCGCCGCCGAGGTGAAGTGGATCGGGCCATTCGTATCCATCAGAATTTGATCGCAAGACCAACCCTTAGCAAGGAACAACGTGCACAAGCCTTGTTTGAACTGGGGCAGGATTATATGCGAGCCGGCCTGTTAGATCGTGCGGAGACCTTGCTGGGTGAATTGATTGATAACGAACCGCATACCGTCGCTGCCCTGCAACATTTGTTAGACATTTATCAACAGGAAAAGGATTGGGATAAGGCTATTCAGGTTGCGCAACGGCTTGAATCCAGAACGGGACAAAATCAACGACATTTGATTGCGCAGTATTATTGTGAAAAAGCGGAGTATACCTATCGCCATGGTGAACCCTCCAAAGCCCTGAAACTCTTGAAGCGGGCATTGGCAGAGGATTACAACTGTGCACGTGCCAGCATTATGGAAGGTGATATAGAAAAATCAGCAGGCAACTACAAAGCGGCGATACGTGCTTATCACCGGGTGGAACAACAGGAACCGGATTACTTGCCGGAAATTATCAAACCACTGACTGATTGTTACCGGGCCCTGGGCAAACTGGATGACGTGGTGACTTTTCTGCGTCAGAACCTGGCCAAGCATAATGGTATCTCCATCATGCTGGCCCTGGCGGAGCTCATACGGCAGGAAAAAGGTGATGAAGAAGCCGCAGATTTTATAAGCGACTATCTCAAGCGAAAGCCGTCTGTGCGTGGGATGGATAGATTGATCGAACTGAATCTGCAACATGTAAAAGATGCGGTCAAGGACAAATTACAGGTATTAAAAGAGGTTACAACCCAATTGATAGCCGATAAACCCATTTATACCTGTAGCCAATGCGGCTTTGCGGGACGAACACTTTACTGGCAATGCCCGAGTTGTAAACTCTGGAACACGGTCAAACCAATTCAAGGGGTGGAAGGGGAATAAACTTGAAAGACTCACGCATTATCGTCGCCCTGGATTTTTCTTCCGAAAGACAGGTGTTGGACTTCACCGCGCAACTTGAGCCCCCCATGTGCAAGCTGAAAATTGGAAAAGAACTGTTTACCCTGGCGGGTCCCACCTTGGTGCGACAGTTGATCGACAAGGGTTTTGATGTCTTCCTCGATTTGAAATTTCACGATATTCCCAACACCGTAGCGCGTGCCTGTAAAGTGGCGGCCGACATGGGGGTCTGGATGCTGAATGTCCATGCCTTGGGTGGACGAAATATGCTGCTCGCGGCGCGAGAAGCGCTTGAAGCGACTGAAAATCGTCCATTATTGATTGCTGTGACGATCCTCACCAGTATGGGGCAACAGGATCTTGCAGAGATTGGTCTGAGTGGCAATCCGGAAGACAATGTCTTGCGTTTGGCCGCCTTGACGCAAGAAGCCGGCCTGGATGGTGTCGTCTGTTCCTCGCATGAGGTAACGAGTTTGCGCCAGGCCCAGGGAGAGGTTTTTACCCTTGTGACGCCGGGAATTCGACCTGCTGGCAGTGATGTGGGGGATCAAAAACGCATCATGACACCAAAGGATGCGATACAAGCAGGATCCAATTACCTGGTGATTGGTCGTCCGATCACCCAGGCCAGTGATCCGGTGCAGACTCTCTTGACTATCAATAAGGAACTCGCTGCGCTCAAAGTGTAGGAATCGACCTACATGAAAATCAGTCAATTCCTGCATGCTTGACGGTTGATCCTGTTCGCTTGATGTTTCACCATTAACGCGTTGCTGGAGTTAGCAACGTTGTTTTAATTTCAACTTTATGAGAAAGGAGCTCTCTATGAAAACCTTATTCAAGTCCGTAATTCTGTCTGCCCTTTTGGCCTTGTCCTTCAATCTGTATGCCGCCCCGGTCAATATCAATACCGCGGATGCCAAAACCCTGGCCGCCAATATCAATGGCATTGGTGAGAAAAAGGCCGAAGCGATTGTGCAATACCGGAAGAAGCATGGGCCATTCAAAAACGCGGAAGACCTTACCAAAATCAAGGGAATCGGCCCCAAACTGATCGAGAAGAACCGCGAGATTTTGCTCGTCAAAAATACGAAAAACGTGAAGTAATACAAATATTAAATTAAATCTCTTAAGGGTGCGTCTAGCACCCTTTTTTTTGTCATCGTTCTCAACTAAGATTGCGTTCAATAGTTGAACATATCAGGGATCTTGCGGGTGCAGGACGAGATTGCATACAAGTTATTGAAAATAATAGAAACTGAGCCGCAATTGAGTCAGCGCGAGATCGCCACACGCATGGGGATCAGTCTCGGGAAGGCCAATTATTGCCTTAAGTCATTGATAGAAAAAGGTTTTATCAAGGCACGTAACTTCTATAACAGTAACCATAAAGTTGCCTATGTGTATATGCTCACCCCCAGTGGCCTGGAGGAAAAGGCCAGCGTGACCTATCGCTTTCTGACGCGAAAAATGCAGGAATATGAGGAAATTAAGACCGAAATAGAGAGGCTGAAAGCGGAAACAGCCGAAATAAAGAAACCAGCATCAGGGGATGTGAGCAATGAGCGGTAAACGATCCTGGTATCTGGTCTATACCAAGCCCCGGCAGGAAAATCTGGCGCAGGAACATCTCGAACGCCAGGGATACGAAACCTATCTGCCGCAGATATATCAGACCCGTCGCCGCAACGGACGTTATGTCAAAACTGTTGAAGCATTTTTCCCTCGGTATCTGTTCATCCATCTCGATAGCGAAACGGATAATTGGGCGCCCATTCGTTCCACGATTGGTGTGAGTAAGCTAGTGCGGTTTGACAACATACCGGCGGTTGTGCCGGATCAATTGATTCTGGCCCTGCAGAGCCATGATGACGAGGACGGCGTTCAGAATCTGTTGCAGAAGGATCTGAAGCGGGGTGACAAGGTCACCATCATTGATGGTCCCTTAGCCGGTTATCAGGGGATTTATCAACAGCAGAACAGTGCGGAGCGGGTAGCTGTGCTGGTGGATCTGGTTGGNAAGAATACGTTNTTGAACATCAGCGCGCATGATCTGCAAATAGCCTAGGGCGACTATAAAGAGCACCAGGGAGGGTGTGATACCACTATATATATACTTGCTTTTTAGCACGGTAGGGCGGTAGCGTACTTAGATTCTTTAGTTAGAGGAATGTCAACATGGATAATTTAATAAAAAAAATGGAAGGTCATAAATTAGTCATTGGAATCATAGGCATGGGTTATGTTGGGTTGCCTTTGGCGGTGGAATTCGGAAAAAAATATTCGACTATTGGTTTTGATATAAATAGCAAGCGCATCAAAGAGTTGATGTCTGGCAAGGATAGCACTCTGGAAGTAGAGTCGGAAGAATTAAAAAATGCGACAAAATTAAGATACACCGATGAACTAAATCAAATAGCTGAATGCGATGTATATATTGTTACTGTTCCAACACCAATTGATGAATTTAAACAGCCCGATCTGACACCATTGAAATGTGCAAGCCAAACAATTGGGAAAGTATTAAGTAAAGGGAATATTGTAATTTATGAGTCAACAGTTTATCCAGGGGCGACAGAAGAAGTTTGTGTGCCAATCCTAGAAAAAGAGTCAGGATTGAAATTCAATCATGATTTTTTTGCTGGCTATAGTCCAGAAAGAATTAATCCTGGCGATAAAGAACATCGTGTCACGACAATAAAAAAAGTAACATCTGGTTCTACACCGGAAATTGCAGATTTTGTTGATCAATTTTATAAGTCTATCATCACTGCAGGTACGCATAAGGCAAGTAGTATCAAGGTAGCGGAAGCAGCCAAAGTGATTGAAAATACCCAACGAGATGTCAATATCGCGCTTATCAATGAGTTGTCACTTATATTTAACCGTTTAGGTATTGATACACAGGCAGTACTCGAGGCCGCAGGGAGTAAATGGAATTTTCTACCATTCCGTCCAGGCCTGGTTGGTGGGCATTGCATTGGTGTTGATCCCTATTATTTAACCCATAAAGCACAAGCCATAGGTTATCAGCCAGAAGTAATCCTGGCAGGTCGGCGTATCAATGATAATATGGGTAAATATGTGGCAAATCAGGTTGTAAAACTTATGATCAAACGTGGTATTCCCGTAGCCAACTCTAATATTTTAATCATGGGATTAACTTTCAAGGAAAATTGTCCTGATCTCAGAAATACCCGAGTTGTCGATATTATTGATGAATTAAATAGTTACAATGCGAAAGTAGATATTCATGATCCATGGGTTGACCAACTTGAAGCAAAAAACGAATACGGTATTGAGGTTATCAATAACCTCGATGATGAAAAATATGATGCAATTATTTTAGCGGTTGCGCATAAACAATTTGCAGAAATGGGTATCGAACAGATTCGAAAAATCGCGAAAAATGAACATGTTATATATGACATCAAACATCTATTACCAGCGAATTCAGTAGATGGGCGGTTATGACGCTTGCATATTATTAGTTAATAAGGACTAAAAATAATGGCATCAATAAGGTTCAATGATGACAAAATACGAAGTATTAAAAACACATTTAAATAATAATCACTATGTGTGGTTAGTTACAGGAGCCGCAGGATTCATCGGGTCTAATTTGGTTGAATCGTTATTAAAACTTAATCAGAAAGTGGTTGGATTAGATAATTTTTCTACAGGATACCAGCATAATCTTGATGAAGTAAAATCACTTGTCACACATGGTCAGTGGGAGAATTTTTCATTCATACATGGTGATATCAGAGATATAGCAATATGTAATAGTGCCTGTACTGATATTGATTATGTTCTACATCAAGCTGCACTTGGCTCAGTGCCGCGTTCCATTGAAGATCCATTATTAACCAACGAATGTAATATAACAGGCTTTTTAAACATGCTTGTTGCGGCACGTGATGCCAATGTTAAGCGCTTTGTTTATGCGGCTTCAAGCTCTACTTATGGTGATCACCCCGATCTTCCGAAAATAGAAGACAAGATTGGAATGCCATTAAGTCCCTATGCAGTAACAAAATTTGTCAATGAACTCTACGCTAGTGTTTTTGCAATAAACTATGGGTTTAAAACAATTGGTTTAAGATATTTTAATATATTTGGAAAACGGCAGGATCCGAATGGTGCATATGCGGCCGTAATTCCAAAATGGATAGCAAGCCTCCTTAAAGATGAGCCTGTTTATGTTAATGGTGATGGTGAGACAAGTCGTGATTTTTGCTATATAGATAATGCAGTACAGGCAAATATATTGGCAGCAACAACTAATAATGAAGATGCAATTGATCAAGTGTACAATGTTGCTGTTAATGCTCGTACTAGTCTCAATGAATTATTCGCATTAATACAGAGCGAATTATCAAAAGTAAATCCGAAAATAAAAAGTGCCAAACCCATTTATCGTGATTTTCGGGCCGGTGACGTGCGTCATTCTCAGGCGGATATTGGTAAGGCAATTAATTTCTTGGGATATCAGCCGAGTCATCGAATAGATGAAGGTCTAGAAAATGCAATGAGCTGGTATATTAAAAATCTTACATAATTACGGATTCAGCAGCAATATTGATTACTGGTATGTACCAATATCTACAATCCGCATTCTGCAATAACCCGCAAAAACGAATATCGTTACACGTTAGTGAAACAAGGCGCTAATCAAGGTACCAACTGCACAATCGCGTGTGGAGTCACAATTGGAAAATATGCACTTATAGGCGCTGGCTCGGTTGTCAATAAAGATGTGCCAGAATATGCGCTAATGATATGTGTGTCTGTGTACGCCATATTGGCTGGATGAGTGAATTTGGTGAGCAACTTGAACTTCCTATTAAAGGCGTAGCAGCAAGATGCTCACGCACTGGTATGGTAAATTACTTATTCAATGATCAAATAAAGACAATAAAATGAATATATTAATTACTGGCGCTGATGGATTTATAGGTTCCCATCTAACAGAAATGCTGGCAGGACGAGGATACCAGATCAAAGCCTTATCTCAATATAATTCATTTAACAATTGGGGTTGGTTGGAAGAAGTTAATTGTCTCGATGAAATTGAAGTATTGACAGGAGATGTCCGTGATCCGCATTTTTGTAAATACATAACGAAAGACATTGATTTGATATTCCATCTTGCGGCATTGATCGCAATTCCATACTCCTATATAGCGCCTGACAGTTATGTTGATACGAATGTTAAGGGGACTCTGAATATATGCCAGGCTGCACTAGAAAATGATGTAAAGCGTGTAATCCATACTTCAACCAGCGAGGTATATGGCACGGCCGAATATGTTCCTATAGACGAAAAGCACCCTTTACAACCTCAATCACCATATAGCGCGACAAAAATTGCAGCAGACGCAATGGCTATGAGTTTTTATAATTCATTTGATTTGCCCATTACAATTGCAAGACCATTTAATACGTATGGTCCACGTCAATCAGCAAGAGCTGTGATACCAACAATCATTACTCAAATAGCAAATGGAGAAAAATTGATAAAACTTGGTGATATTTCTCCAACACGTGATTTTAATTATGTGGAAGACACATGTCGTGGATTTGTTGCTCTTGCGGAATGTGATAAAACAATCGGGCAGACAGTGAATATCGGCTCAAATCATGAAATTTCAATTGCAGATACCTTAAATCTGATAAAAGAATTGATGTCCAGTGACGTAGAGTTTATTTCAGAAAATGAAAGAATCCGCCCTAAAAAATCTGAAGTCTTTCGGCTATGGTGTGATAACAGCCGAATTGAGAAATTAACTGGATATAAACCTCAAGTAGATATTCGCGATGGGTTAAAGCGAACAATTAACTGGTTTACAAATGAAGATAATTTAAATCGGTATAAATCCAATATCTACAATGTTTAATGAATTTATCAAATTTGTCCGGCAACTTTACCAGACTGAAAAATTCATACCTCTACATGCCCCTAGATTTGTAGGAAATGAAAAGAAATACTTGTTAGAGACAATTGACTCAACTTTTGTTTCTAGTGCGGGACAGAGTGTAGAAGACTTTGAACAGAAAATTGCCAGTACAACCAGTGCTGATTATGCAATCTCTACTGTAAATGGTACAGCAGCGCTCCATGTAGCACTGATAGTAATCGGTGTGTCTCATGGTGATGAGGTCATTACTCAAGCATTAACCTTTGTGGCGACTTGTAACGCTATTCATTATTGTGGAGCTAATCCAGTATTTGTTGATGTTGATAAAAGCACATTTGGTATGTCGCCAGATGCACTCTCAAACTATCTTGAGGAACATGCTGAGATAAGAAATGGCACCGCATGGAATAAAACAACAGGTCGACGAATATCTGCCTGTGTACCAATGCATACATTTGGGCACCCCGTAGAAATCAATAAAATTATCGAAATCTGTAATCAGTACTATATACCGGTAATTGAAGACGCTGCTGAGTCTTTGGGCTCAACGTTGAATACAAAATATACCGGGACATTTGGTGCGATAGGCGTGTTAAGTTTCAACGGCAATAAGATTATTACAACAGGCGGGGGAGGTATGATCCTGACGGATAGTAAATCTTTAGCACATACCGCCAAGCATCTAACAACTACCGCCAGACTTGCCCACAACTGGAATTATGAGCATGATGAAGTTGGCTATAATTATCGGATGCCAAATTTAAACGCAGCTCTTGGCTTGGCGCAATTAGAACAATTAAGCGGGTTTGTTGATAATAAACGCATACTTGCCGAACATTATAGAGACTGGTGTAGTGCAAATAATGTTCATTTTGTCATGGAACCATATGCGGCACGTTCAAATTACTGGCTCAATGCTCTGATTCTGAATGATGCGAATGAAAGAGATTCCTTTCTGAATGCGACTAACAGTAATGGTGTAATGACGCGACCAGCATGGAAGCCTATGCACCAGCTGGAAATGTATAAAGATTGCCATCATGGACCATTACATAATACTGAATGGGTATCAGAACGTGTTGTCAATATCCCAAGTAGTGTTTGTGAGAATTTAAGTAAATAATGGCAAAAACTAATAAAAGAAAAATTTGTGTCGTCACCGGTACGCGTGCCGAATATGGTTTGCTTTATTGGTTGATGAAAAAAATCAACGAAGATCCTGGGTTGGAATTACAGGTAATCGTTACCGGTATGCATCTTTCGTCAGAATTTGGATTAACGTGGAAAGAGATAGCTAATGATGGTTTTCTTATAGATCGTAAAATAGAAATGCTTCTTTCATCCGATACTCCTATAGGTGTCAGTAAATCAATGGGGCTGGCTATGATCGGTTTTTGTGAGGCACTTTCTCAACTGCAGCCAGATATAATTGTTGTTTTAGGCGACAGGTACGAAATATTATCAGCAGTAAGTGCTGCATTAATTTCCCGCATTCCAGTAGCACACTTACACGGCGGCGAAGCTACCGAAGGCTTGATAGATGAATCAATTCGTCACTCGATTACAAAAATGTCTCATTTACATTTTACTGCGACAGAAGAGTATCGTAAGAGGGTTATACAGCTGGGCGAACAACCAGATCGAGTATTCAATGTTGGTTCAACAGGTATAGATAATATAAAACAAATAAAACTTTTAGATCGTGAAGCATTTGAAGCGTCAATAAATTTCAAGCTAGCTGAGAGAAACTTGCTTATAACCTTTCATCCAGTGACCCTTGAGCAATGTTCTTCTAGCACTCAATTTTATCAATTACTAAATGTGCTAGATGAGCTGGATAATACAAAATTTATTTTTACCAAGCCAAATGCAGATACAGATGGTCGCATTCTAATTAGTATGATTGATGAGTATGTAACCAATAATCCAGGAAAAGCTATTGCTTTCACTTCTCTCGGGCAATTGCGATATTTGTCAGCAATGCAGTTTGTTGATGGTGTAGTTGGAAATTCATCGAGTGGATTAATCGAAGCGCCAAGTTTTCATATTGGCACGATTAATATTGGCGACCGACAACGAGGTCGAATTCGCGCCGACAGTGTCATCGATTGTGAGCCTGAGGCAAATTCCATACGCGAATCATTACAAAAGCTATTCTCTGATGAATTTCAGAACAAGTTACCAAATGTTATAAATCCCTATGGAGCAGGAGGTGCGGCGGAAAAAGTGCATAAAATACTTAGTACTACATCGTTGCAAAATATCCTAAAAAAGCATTTCTATGATATTGAGTACGAAAATTGAAGATTCTAGTTATTGGCACCGTTGTTTTTACCAAAGAAATGCTTAAAAAGCTGATAGTAGATCAACTAAACATCGTGGGCGTGGTGACTACACGCAATAATAATATCAATACAGATTATGCTGATCTAGAGCCTATCTGTAAAAAACATAATATTCCTTGTTTTCATACGCAAAATATTAATGCTGAACACGCAGTCAAATGGATCCGAGATAGTCAACCAGATGTTATATTTTGCCTTGGTTGGTCGCAGTTGATAGGGACAGATATTCTAATGATACCTCCAAAAGGAGTAATTGGTTTTCATCCTGCAGCCCTACCAAAAAATCGTGGGCGACATCCTATAATTTGGGCTTTAGTATTGGGGTTGCATGAAACAGCAAGTACATTTTTCCTGCTGGATAAAAATGCAGATACTGGTGATATTGTGTCGCAAGTCAATATAGCAATTGAAGAAAAAGACGATGCCCAAACACTTTATCAAAAGATAATTGAAGCAGCTGGTCTCCAACTTCTAAAAGTTGTTAAAGAATTAAAATTTGGCAGATTAAAAAAAGAACCACAAAATAAAGAAATTGGTAACAATTGGCGAAAGCGTAATTATTCTGATGGCATCATAGACTGGCGCATGAGTGCCAGATCAATAAACAATCTTGTGCGTGGTTTAACACATCCTTATGTAGGTGCTGAATTTCAATTTAAAAAGGAGAGTTTTAAACTATGGAAAGCAAGAGTTGTAGAAATGGATAACATCGTTAATTTAGAACCTGGAAAAGTAATTGCAAAAGGAACATTGGGTTATATAGTTCGTTGTGGTGAAGGTTGTATCGAACTCTGTGACGTTCATCCTCCAATTACCTTGCAGAAGGGAGACTATCTGTGAATAAGGTTCTTTTTGTTGCTCCGCATCCAGATGATGAAACATTAAGTTGCGCTGGTACCATATTGCGGCACAGAAGAGATGGAGATGAGATTCACTGGTTGATAATGACTACAATTTCAGAATCTGCAGGATATACTGCCGAAAGAGTCATATCACGTGAAAAAGAAATAGCAAAAGTATCAAAGACATATTCATTTGATGAGGTGCATCGAATGAAATATATTGCTACAACTCTTGATACGATACCTAGAGCTACATTAATAGATGAAATATCAAAAATTATTCACAGAATCAAACCACAGATAATTTATTTACCATACCGTGGAGATATACATTCCGATCATCAAGTAGTTTTCGATACGGTAGCTTCCTGTACAAAATCATTTCGATATCCATCAATAAGACGTGTTCGTGTATATGAAACATTGTCTGAAACAGAATTTGGAATACGCACTGATGATATGGGATTCCGTCCTAATCTATGGATCGATATTAGTGATTTCATAGACCAAAAGGTAGAGATCATGCGTTTGTATAAAAATGAAATAAATGAACATCCATTCCCAAGAAGCGAACGTAATATACGTTCCTTGGCAACATACCGAGGCGCTACTGTGGGTTGTGAAGCTGCAGAAGCATATATGCAAGTAAAAGATATTGTTAAAGATGAATAGAAAATTGTCTAACACCTATAATTTATAAGGTATTTATTGGCATGAGTGTGTTTATCATTGCTGAAGCAGGTGTAAATCATAATGGTGATATTGAAACTGCATTTAGACTTATTGATGCAGCAGTAGAGGCGGGAGCAGATGCTATAAAGTTTCAGACATTCAGTTCAGAAAAACTGGCCACATCCTTTGCAGATCAGGCCATGTATCAAAGAGAAAATATCGGTAAAAAACAAAGCCAGTTGGATATGTTGAAGCAATTGGAATTGTCGCATGATGAATTTCATAAACTCGTAGAACATTGTCGTGCAAACAACATCGAATTTCTTTCCACGGCATTCGATTTCGGTAGCTTAGAGTTTTTGACTAATGAAATTAATGTGCGTAAATTAAAAATACCATCAGGTGAAATTACCAATGGCCCATTCTTGTTAGCTCATGCGCTTACCGGAAAAGAAATTATCTTATCTACCGGAATGGCAACGCTTGATGAAGTGACAATGGCGCTTGGAGTGCTTGCTTTTGGTTATCTAAGAAGAGACGAAAAGCCCTCGACAAAAGCTTTTGAAAGTGTTTATTGCTCAGATATTGGAAAGCAAATGTTAAAGGAAAAGGTTACATTATTGCACTGTACAACAGATTATCCTTGTGCTGTTGCAGATGTAAATCTACGTGCTATGGATACTATGGCGGATGCTTTTGATATGTCAGTGGGATACTCAGACCATAGTGAAGGAATTGTCATACCTATTGCGGCAGTAGCACGCGGTGCAGTATTGATAGAAAAGCACTTTACATTAGATCGAAATTTACCTGGGCCGGATCATAAGGCTTCATTACAACCAAATGAACTAAAGGAAATGATAAATGCAGTACGTGATGTTCAGTGCGCACTAGGTGATGGCGTTAAGTTCCCACGTGGAACAGAGCTAAATAATAGAAATGTAATAAGGAAAAGTCTTGTTGCAGCGCAAAGAATAAAAAAAGGCGATGTGTTTACTGAAAAAAATATTGAAATTAAACGTCCAGGAACAGGTCATAGTCCAATGGAATACTGGAGCTTATTAGGTTCTACTTCGCAAAAGGATTATGAAATTGAAGAAATAATATAATTTCTCTATTTATAGTTAATGTTGTATATGTCATGCAAAGAATAAATTCGAGTGAATTCCCTAATAAATTATAAAAATCAATTTCCAGTTATTATACTTGGTGCAGGCGGCCATGCGAAAGTTCTTATCAATGCGCTTCAATTATGCAAAGTAGAAATAATAGGTATTCTTGATTCAAACCATAGAAAAGATACTAATGGCCCTTATGACATTACTATATTAGGTGATGATAAATCTATTGATAAGTATGATAAAACTTTTATTAAGCTGGTAAATGGTATCGGTTCATTACCAGGTCGTTATACTCGTCGTGAAATATTTAATCGATTTACTCTGCATGGATATGAATTTGAGACAGTTATCCATCCTGCAACTTGTATTTCAGATGATACACGCTTAGGGCATGGTGTACAAATCATGGCGGGAGCAGTTTT
>JGI2160J19893_10000568_pt1 | contig 12428 bp, 13 predicted proteins | sample DeeMarSeWOR28_12_FD_19893 | JGI IMG/M metagenome (IMG submission 19893)
TCGTAGATCGTAATGCCGGCCTCTAGAAGCGGTTTTCGTGACGGTGCGTAACCACCGTGCACCAGGAAATGGTTGTTCGCGGCGATTGTAGCGGACGGTATCGGCTAAGACTATTGCGCGGCGTTCCCGGAGATGAGGCAGGAAGCGGGCAAGCGCGACGATCCGCCAGCCGTCGGCATCGATTCGACCAAACTCGACAAGATCGCCATTCGCTGCGGTCCAGCATCCGAGACGGACCCGTTGCAGGTAGGTATCGACCGAATCCGGGCCACCGCGCCGTTCGAGGCGCAGGCACGGCTGGACGCCGACATCAGTGCGTCGGCCGATCGAAAATGCCAATGGCTCGATCGACCTGAAGGCGGAAGAGATCGATCTACTGCTCTGGCCGCAGGCGAAGCTGGAAAGATTCCTGAGCGCGTCCACGCCGGTCAGAATAACCGGCACTTTCGATGACATGCGCGTCGGTGTCGAACCGCCCGGCTTCCTCGGAACGCTCATAAAATGGTACACGAACCTGATCTACGTACCGTTCAAATGGCTCACCGGCGAACGCTTTCCGGCCGATGGCGCCAGCACGTGCTTCGACGCCACGGACTGGGAGCTGACCCCCGAAATGCACGACTATCTCATCGAGCGTGATTTCAGCCGGCCACCGCCCCCGGACTAGACGGTTCCGCGCAAGCAGGGAATCGCCGTCAGAAAGTTGCCTGCACGTAGAGCGACGGGCCGAAATAGGAAAAGTTGAACGCGCCGTTGAGCTCGGACCCTTTCGATTCGACATCGGTTTCAAAATACCTCAGACCCAGGCCGAGGCCGACGTTGCGCCATGGTTGCCACACGACATCCGCGTCAAGCTCGATGATGGAGCCGTCGATATTGTCCAACTCGACCGCGAAACCCAGTGCCGCCAGGTTGATGGCCACAGTCGGGGTTATCGCGTAGGCGTAGGACAGACCCAGGTGAGGCAGCGGCGAACTGACATCTTCATTTTCCGTCGCGGTGCGGGCCACAGGGCATCCCGGCGGAGTCGTAGGGGTCGTTGTCGGATCGCATATCGCTCCTGCGAGCCCGAAATTTGCCTTAAGGCTTGCTACATGGAGCCCGGCCTTCAACTGCAGGTCCGAACGTTCGCTCCGCAACATTGAAAACCCGTAGGTGAGGCGCCCGACGGAGGTGTCATAACTCGTGGAAACTTCTCCCGCCTCGATAAAGAAGTCACCGATCTGTATCGGCGGCGTAAACGTATCCGACAGGCTCGCGTCCCGATTCAGCGCGAAGTACTCGAATTCCAGGGTGTGCCTTCGCGCGAATCGCCAGCTGACACCACCCCAGGCGACGACCTTGCTGTCCTCCACGCCGAGAAGATCCTCGATGTCGAGCCCCGGTCCCGGGGGCACGATCTCGCCGTTGATATTGACCTCGGAATTTACGTTCGCCTGGAAGATACCGATATACACGCGCCACGGGTCGTCGAGAACCGGAATTTCGCCGTCCGCGAACGCCGCCATGTTACTCGACAGACCGATCACCAACGCGAGCAAGCCGGGCTTCAGCGCATTCGTGCGCCGTGCATTGCAATTAGCCATTCTCTTCTCCAGATGCAGGGCCTGCGGAGTTGCCCCCGGATGAACGCCTGCCGCTCGGCCCGCCCATGATAGGTGCCATTGTTTGCCCGCCCGTGTTCTCGCGCCATTCGTACTACTACTGATCGCAGGGGCGAAAGCCGAAAGACCGGCTGCCCCGATGAGCGTGAAAATTAGAGGAGCGCAGTGAGCGGTCCGGCAATGCCGGTCACTTATCCGCCGAAATTGACCTTCGCAACCGTAGTCGTTCGACACGCCAGTCGCTATACATTTGAATCCCTTTTTATTGATATTTGCGCCGCACTGTCACCGCAAATTCGCATCGATTGATGCTATAACGGATATACACGAACGTCACCTTTACTAAGCTATGTAGTTGCCGCAACGCAACGAACGAATGCGCCGGTCAACGTATGTTCGAAGCAGTAGTCACGAGGCGCACAACTAGGGAGTCATTGGTGAGGTTACAATCAAGACCATTGCGAACATTCGGACCGCGCGTCGTTCTCGCGCTTTTGATCACTGGCGGTTGGTTGCCAACGCACGCGCAGCTTGCGAGCCCGATCAGCTCTGGTTCGGAAGGCCGGCTCGTTCCCGGCGAGCTCGTTTGGGCCGACCTCGTTACCACGGATGTCGAGGCGGCGGTTGCGTTCTATTCGAACGTCTTCGGATGGCAAAGGCGCGACAGGGGAGATCCGGACTACGTCGAGCTCGCGCGTGGCGATGAGCTTGTAGGCGCCGTCGCCGCATTTGAAGACGACGAGGTCCCACCCGGCGGGGCAAGATGGCTGGTGTCCATATCCGTCAAAGACGTTGACGAGACGGCGCGACAAGTGGTCGAGTTCGGTGGAAGTGTTTTGGAAGTGCCGTACGACCTGCCTGATCGTGGCAGACTGGCCGTCGTATCGGACGATCAGGGCGCCATGCTGATACTGCTTCGAGCCGCGGGCGGAGATCCGCTCAGGAGCAAGGCGATTCCTGGCGCCTGGGCATGGGCGGAACTGTGGACGCGCGATATCCAGAAAGCGGTCGCATTTTACGAGCAAGCGATCGGGTATCGCGCCGTACAAGACGAGAACGGCGAGGGTCAGCCGCCTGTCGTGCTCACGACGCAGGGTGAACCGCGCGCAACAGTCGTCGAGATTCCGTGGGAATACGTGGAGCCGAACTGGCTGCCTTACGTGTTGGTTGCCGACGGCCGGCAAACGCTCCAACGCATCCTCGATTCTGGTGGCGGCGTATTGTTCACCAGCGACGACGTTGCGGAAGACACGGGCACGTTTGCGGCGATCGTCAGTGATCCGACGGGCGGCGTGTTTGCAATCCAGGAACTGGAGGCAGGGCAGTGAAACGATCAATAGCATTCATGTTGTGCGTCGTTCTCATTGCCGGAATGGTCGGCTGCGCCGGCGGCGGCAGCCCCACGGTACGTTACAGCGTCGGGTATGGGAGCTACTACGGCGCGCATCCCTGGGGCTACTATCCGGGCCACCCCGTTTACGTGGGCGGCGGAGGCTACGACATCCCGGATATTCCCGAGGGCCCGGTCGCGGAACCCATGCCTGATTTCGGTATGCCGGACGTCGGCGACTTCGACTTCTGAGCTGCGGCCGGCTAGGTGCAGCTTGGCGGCAATGAATGCTCTTTGCGTATCTGGACCAGTTCCCTGTATCCCGCGTCCAGTTCCTGCCTGAACTGCTGCGTGTCGTTGACGCCGCGGTCCCAGCGGATGATCTCCGGCTCCAGGGAATCAAGACTGGCTGTGTCGCCCTGGTCCTCGAACGTCAGCGCTTGCACCCAGAGCCCCGCCAGCGCGTGATTGGCATTCGTCGATCGCGCGGCTACGCGCGCATTCGCCAGTGCGACTTCATGCCGGCACTCGGCCAGGGCAACCACACCGTCGAAGGCGTCGCCGCCGATTTCACGGCGAATCTGATCGAGCTCCTGTTGTTCCTTTGCGGCGGTGTAATCCTTTTGCGCGCGCGCCCTTGCGGAACCCTCTACCGCACCACCAACGGCGCCGATGGTCGCCCCGGCGGCGGCGCCGCGCGCCATGTGTTCACCGGCATCGCCTCCCCAAACGAGTGCCGATACGAGTCCGCTTGCCGCGCCCGCGAGCGCACCTCCCGCTGCACCCTTGACCGCGCCCTCGCCAGCACCGGCGCAGCCTGCGACCAGCGAAGCGATGAACAGGGTGGCGGCGGTCTTGGTGATGTCAGTCAGCATAAGGTTTGTACCGGAACCACACGCCTGCGGCCGAGAATTCGCCCATCAAGCCGAGATTCGTCAATGGGATCAGCGCGACGCCGTCATTGTAGGCTGGAGTTCCGCTGATCCCGAAGGTCAGAACGTCGATGCCCGCTTGTCCCGTGAACTGGGTGTCGTTGCGCTTCAGTCCCTCGAGCGCTTCCTTGTCCTTGAAAAAGATGATTAGTGCAAAGTTCTTGGCGCCCGCCTGGATGCCCGAACTGAACTGCCAGTAGCTGACGGTTCCCACAGCTTTGCCCTGTTCGATGACGACGCCCTTGCCGTACGCACCGCCGAAACCGAGCGCGACGCGGGTAATGCCGGGCCATACCGCCATCGCGTAGGCGTCCTCGAAATAGGGATGGCTACGTTCGACCCTGGTACGCACATTGGCGATTGCTTTCTCCGCGCGTTCCTGCAGCTTGTTGCCTTCGTCGGCTTGCCAGTCGGCAGCGGCGCCTGCGCCAAAGGCGAGTGTCAGTAGTGCGACGACCGCGGTCGCGAAGTATCTCTTGAAAGTCATGATCCGCGACCCATTGCGCATTCGAAATGAGCGGTAATCCAGTCTGCACCGCCCGACACGTCACCGAGAAGGTCCGACGTCCCGAAAATACCGGAGCGGTGCACAACCGTCAGCCCTGCGTAACAATTTTCCATGCTCCTGGCCTTGAACAAACGCCGCAACGGGAAATCCAGCTGCAATTCGAGATAATTCAGGAACCGCGAGGTCTTGTTGCCTTTCGCTTCCTGCTTACGCTGCTCGGCGATCGGAACCTTGTCCGCATAGGACATGCCGAAACCGAAGCCGTAGCGAAATATCTCCTCCTTGCTCCAGGGCGAATAGCCCTTGCCCGTGGCCATCATGTACAGCGCGTAGCTCCAGAAATTGCCGTTGCCCTCGTCTTCCTCGAAATGACGGAAGACCGCAAGTTTGCCGGTGAAATCGACGCGCGGGCCGTCAGTGAGCAACTTGCCAAAGGTGATGCCTCCGATGTTCGTGTCGGCGATGTCGCTCTTGCTGAAGTCGCCCTGGTCGATTTCGCTGACGATGTTACCCTGCGCCTGGTAGCCATAGTTGAAGCGCCACGACCACTCGCGGGCTCGCTCGGAGGATATGTACGTTTCCGGCCGTCGCACGTTGCCGAAGATGTAGGTGCCACCGGCAAAGAATGCAGATTGGGTATCTTCGGCAACCAGCGGGCTGTCGCTGACGACGGTGTCGACGCCGCTGAAGCCGAGATTCGCGAAGAACTGGATGCGGTCGGATAACCACCAGGCCGTGTTCATGCCGAAGCCAATCCATTGCGAGTCGCCGGGCGTATACTCGGGTCGATCCGGTCGCGCTTCGGCTTCCGTGACGCCGTAGTAGTAGTTGGTCAGCTTGTTATCGTTCCAGGCCCAGGTAATGAAGGGCGAGAATGAAAAACGGCCGCGATCGAAGGTGTAGCGGTAAGAGATCTCGGCGCTCTGGCCTTTGTGCCTGTTGAGCGTGTCAGTCAGGTAATTTGCGTTGGCCTCGCCCCAGCGGCCGCGCAGGCGCAGCTCGAGACCGCCATCCACGGTCTGCTTGCGTGTATCCATGCCCTCGAAAAAAGCATTGCGGTCCGGGTCGAGCTTGGTGAAACGATACCGGCCCATCACATTGAGTTCGATGCTGTCTCTGCTGAAGAGGTGGATACCGCCCGCAGTGCCGCGAAAAAAGATGTACTTGCCGTTGTACAGATACAGCGGGACCAGGTCGAACTGGCGCTGGTCCTCGTTTTCTGTCGCGATATAGAGATCCTGTCCCAGGCGCAGGCCGCCGCCTAGCGCGGCGGTGCCTTTGGGCGTGTTGAAGAACGGGATCTCTGCTACTTCGTATTGCGCGTAGGCCGGGCACGAGACCACCGCGATTAAGAGCAAATACGCCGGCAGCCGACGGCTTGCGATCCTTGCACCTTTCAATAGACAGCCCTCTCTTCCAGTTGCGAAAAGTCTAGCAGACGTCTCAACCGCATCGGACGAAAGAATAACCGACAGGCGATGGGTGTTTCTACGTATTCAATCGATGCTCCCAGTAACGCATAAAAATGGGTACGAAAGCCGATTTTGTTTCGATGGTAACGATAGCGTGCCAACGATCGCATGATGGTTCGCGGGTACATAGATGGAAACATCATCGGATTGGTCAGAAATGTAATTGGTGCCGTAGCGGGATGCTTGTAGCCTTTGCGCTGGGTGCACGAGTTGGCATTGTGGCCGCCGATCATGAAATACACACATTGGCACGCTGACACCAGAATGCACTTTCGGGAAAGCTCTAATCAATAACGGTAAGGATTCCTAGCTATGTTCAGAACCGCACTCGGCGCAATTCTCCTCTCTGGCGTGTTTGTAGCCGCCACCTGTGATATCGCGCTGGCCCAGGAGGAGCAGGACGACGTTTCCAAGGCACTGGATTCAACCGCGACCCAATGGTCGTTGCAGACGGCCTACCAGGTGATGCCGGACTACCATGACGATGAGATTTCACCGGGCGTAGCCCGCCAGCCCGGCGCAACCAACTATCTCCAGATACGCAGCGTTGCGCCCCTCGTCTTCGATAATTTCACGATTCTGCCGCGCCTGACCATCCGTCACTACGAAAATGCTCAGGGCCAGTCGGGTTTCGGCAACACCGAGCTGTTCGGCCTGATTATCCCAAAGAGCTGGGACTGGGGTACCGGCAGGTTCGGTATCGGACCACTGATCACGGCACCGGGAGACAAAGAGGTCGCGCGCGATGAATGGGGCTATGGTTTTGCAGGCGGTGCCGTCAATACGTCAGGAAACTGGTTTTACGGCCTGTTGTTGACACAAACCTGGCGCGCNGTTGATCCGGCGTACCTGCCGCCGACCAGCAGCGACACGAACNCGCTGGGCCTGGCACCNTTCCTGAACTACCAGCTGGGCGGCGGTTGGTACGTNGGCAACGGCGACATGGTCGTGCAATACGATTGGGACACGGACAAGCTCTACATGCCCATCGGAGTGAGGTTCGGCAAGGTCAACGTGAAGCCGAACGGCAGCTGGAATTTCTATTTCGAATACCAGACGGCCTTGATCTATGACGACTGGCAGGGCTCTGCCGTCAAGAATTCCTATCGGTTCAACGTCAGCTACACCTGGCCGGTCGGCAAGTAGATCGATTCGGTAGGCGCGGATTTTCAAGTAATCTGCGGCGGGTCCGAATACGGGAGCGAGGTACAGATTTCGATCCGGTGGTTTGCGATGAACACATTGCTGTCGGCACCCATGCTGAGCCTGGTCGCCGTCTTGTTGCTGGTATCGCCACAAACCGCGGTGTCGCAGGAGCAGGCTCCGGCAACCGTCCACTGGGCGTATTCCGCCTACTTCGGCAGCGGTTGGTACAGCGTGCCAGGGAATCGCGATGTATTTGTTGCTCGCATGACGTACCGGCAGGCCTTATCGGATGCATCGCTCGATGCTGATGGTAACCGTGTCATTGGCAAATACCTGAAGTTTCCGGTCTCGGTCGGCCTGAANCGTTTTGGTCTCGATAAACCGCTGGANGTAGCGGATCCGGATAACGTCTCCTTTATCAGCGTAAACCCCGGCATCGATATCGAAGTGCCGGTGAACGATGCCTGGTCATTGCGACCCTATGTGTCGATAGGCTACGGGCGNGCGCTGGGCTCGAACGAGTCTGCCTGGAGCTACTGGGGCGGCATCAAGAGCCGCTACTCGTTCANGGCCAGCAAGTTAAGCTGGCACCTGCTGAACCAGGTCGGATTCGCCGGCTATACACCGAACGAAGGGCCATCCGATGTCATTCTGCCCGTGATGGCCGGGCTGCAATTCGACCACCCCGTCGGAAAGACCGCCGATCAGGCCGATCAAAAGATACTGCATTGGCACGTGGCCTACTGGCGGTTCGGGAACAGCCTGGAATTCGACAGCATCGTTTCCGATGCCAACGACATCAAGGACCAGTGGGAGATCGNCGCTGCCCTCGCGAGGCGGGAGTCACCGATCCGNATCTGGTTTCTCAAGTTCGACAGGTTGGGACTCGGCTACCGGGTCAGTAGTGACGGCGCCCTGAAAGGCGTGACTTTCATATTTCGATCCTTGTTCGACGAGTAGGGTCGCCCTGCATGCGCTGACGGGAGATTCATCATGCAATTCTTTAAGTCGAGTTTGCTGACCGGACTTTATGTCCTGTTACCCCTCATGCTCCTGTGGATAGGGCTGCGTGAGATCGGTGGTTTGCTGGCAGCCATGGCGGAGCCGATCGCTGACATGTTTCCAAGCAGCTATTTCGACGACCTGAAATGGCCGGGTGTCGTCGCGGCGCTCCTGATTATCGCGGCTTCATTCATTATCGGCGCGGCCGCGAAGCTTGGTTTCGTCGCGAAGCTNGCGAGACACTTCGAACAAAGCGTGTTGTATCGAGTGCCGATGTATCGCATGCTCAAGATAATCTCCGGTTCCTTGATCAATACCGAAACGGGCAATGTCAAGCCTGCCATCATCAGGGATGATGCTGGCGGCGGTGATCCCTGCTACGTGATGGAAACTCACGAGAACGGCATGGCAACGGTGCTTCTGCCTTGGTCGCCCGCTTCATTTGCCGGGAGTGTAAAAGTGGTGCCGGGTTCGAGACTCGATTATCTCGGCTGTTCGATTGACGAATACTCACGCTCGATAAGCTTCATGGGCGTCGGTGTCGAGCACTGCCTCGGGCAAACCGCCGGGAAGGCGGGCCAGGATGCCAGGTAACCTGATTCGGGGGGGGCTGACATGCTCGAACACATAATCATTCCCAAAACTCTCATCCTCGCTGTCGGTATCGTAATGCTGGCCGGTGCGGGCAAGCCAGCACTGGCCGATTACGACGATTCAGGGGGATATACAGACAGGATTCATCTCAAGAACGGTGATGTGATCACCGGCAACATGAAGGAGCTCGATCGTGGCAAGTTGAGATTCAAGACGCGCACGATGGACACCGTTTTTATCAATTGGGTCGATATCGAGTCCATCGACAGCGACAAATATCTTCGCATCGAACGCGTTGACGGGACGTTCAACTACGGTGTGATCAAGCAGTCGGACCTCAATGCGGGACTGGTCATCGAAGAAGGTGGCGAGGAAGTGGAGGTGCCGATCCTTGCCGTTTCGGCAATCCAGCCCATTCGAGTGAAGCAATCATTCTGGCGTCGCCTCGATGTCGACCTCAAAGCCGGTATCGATTTCAAGACGGCGAGTGACATATTGCTGATAAACCTGTCCACCGATCTGCGCTTCAAAGAGGAAAAATACGAACTTGGCCTCATCGCTAACTGGAACGAGACTTCGCGCACGGAGGAAAATAATTCGTCACGCGCAGACCTCACCGGCACTTACACGCGATTCCTCAGGAACCGCTGGTTCTGGAAAGCGTCCACCGGCTTCGAGACCAATGAGGAACTCGGCCTGGATATGCGTGCCATCGTCGCCGGAACCGCGGGCAGGTACCTGATTCAGAAACCGACTTTACGATTCGAACTGAACGCCGGTCTCGCCGGAAACTGGGAAGACCGCCAGGATGGCACGACGACAAGCGTCGAGGGGCTTGTCCGCTCGTCGCTGGAAATATTCAAACACACGCTACCGATTACTCGTCTCTCCGCAACTGTCAATGTGTTCCCGGGCATCACCGAGTCGGGCCGCATGCGTGTAAACACGAACGTCACACTACGTAACGAGATCATCCGCTCCGTGTTTTGGGACCTGTCATTCTTCAGCACTTTCGACAATCGCCCGCCGGTAGGTGCCGCCAAGGAAGACTACGGAATCGTGACTTCCATCGGCGCGAGCTTCTAGGAGCGCAGCGATGAAATTCAACCATAAATCCACACTGATTTTGGGCGGAGTCCTGATCCTCGGCCTGATGGGTCATGTTCAGTCCGCTGCTGCAGAGGCGCCGGCCTCCCAGTCATTGCGCGATGCGCGCAGCTTCTTCGCCCTGCCGGTCGAGCTCGACCTCGATCGGGGCGCCGCGAATGGAAACGCGGCCATCATGCGCATCATGCCGCTCTACAAGTTTCCGCTCGGGCAGAGGATGGAGCTGGCAAACCTCACGATCCTGACGCTTGCCGACGCGCCCGGAACGCCAGCTTTCCCAGCGGCACCCGGCGCCGTCAAGACGGCTGGCATCGCCGACTTGCTGCACGCGAGCTTCTTCACACCAAAGACGGACGGCAACGTCGTATGGGGCGTCGGCCCGATCATCAGCCTGCCAACAGCAACGGACCCGGCTCTCGGCAGCGAGAAATGGACCGCCGGCCCCGCGGTACGGTTTGCTTACCGGACGCAGACGTGGAACCTTGGCTTTGTCGCGGGCCAGCGCTGGTCGTTCGCCGGTACGGGAGCCCGGAAAGATGTCAACCAACTGATGCTCCGCGGCGCTATCCGGCGAGAGCTGCCGAATAACTGGTACTTTGTCTCGGCGCCGCTGATAACAGCCAACTGGGGCCGCCCCGGACAGGACTGGCTGGTTCCGGTCGGCGGCGGCATCGGCCGCACGTTCAGCATCGGCGATTTTCCCTGGGCCTGGTCCGTCCAGGGCTATTACAACGCCATCAAGGCCGATCCGGACCCCGACTGGATCGTCCGGTTCGCAATCATTTCCGCGATACCGTTCGGTAACAACTGAGCCTATGACCAGCCCCCCACGACGGCTCCACCTGTAAAGTGAGGTGCTGCAAAAAGGTGCCGGACTTATTTTTTGCTGATCAATAATCTGCCGGATCTATTCTTCCCGATACCGCCGCAAATCGAGGCTCGTTAGCGCCGATGCTGTTGCACAAACTGGCGTTGGCAGAAGACGACGCATTTTCGGGAATCCAGCATGGGCCGATCGCCACGATTGTTCGTTCCAGGGCTTGCTCACCACATCGTGCAACGTGGTCACAATCGCAATGCCGTCTTCGTCGAGGACGCCGACTACAGTTTTTACCTGAACAACCTGATTGAGTGGAAGACCCACTACGACGTGGCTGTCTATGCCTACTGCCTGATGACGAACCACGTGCACCTGATCCTGGTACCAAAGAAGCACGGCGATTCCATTTCCCGTTTGATGCGTCGCCTATCGGCCCGTCAGGGGCGTCGAGTGAACCGACTTGAACAACGGATCGGCACTCTCTGGTCGGGCCGCTTCAAGAGCAGTGTAATCGACACGGACAACTATTTGCTGGCGTGCCTGCGGTACGTCGAATTGAATCCTGTTCGCGCCGGCATCGTGAATCGGCCGGAGGATTATCGATGGAGCAGTTACACACAGCGGGTCGGCATCTGCGAAAGCACCTGGATCGACAAAGATCCTGTCACGGAATTGCTCGGAAAGACGACCGCCGCCAGGCAAGGGGCATATACGCGATTTGTCCACGAAATCGTGCCAGGAGATGAGACACGACTAATACGCAAAGCAACGGCGCGCAATCAACTCACGGGTAGCGATCGATTTGTCGATGAAATTGAACGACGAACAGGTATTCGAGTGGTAAGCCGAGGGCGTGGACGACCAAGAAAATAGATCCGGCACCTTTTAGCTCGGTCCAGAAACAAGAAAGGTGCCGGAAAATAAGTCCGGCACCTTTTATTGAGCGCTGTGCTAGTTATTGGGCCTGGCGATCGTCTCCAGCTCCTGTAGCCGCTCCATCGCCTTCATCCGCTGTAGGGTTCCATAGTTGATACCCGCGGCGTTCAGGCTGCTTCCCGCCTGGAACGGATAGTCGGGAATCGTGTCGAGGAAGCCCTTGATGTAGACCTGTGCCGGAACGAAAGTCCACATGTTGTCGGCATACCAACGCAGATAACCCATCTCGCCTTCCGTCGGCATCTTCTCGTACGGATCCGCGCGCAGGTTGATGATCAGTGGCCATCCAGCCACCCGGCGCACGCCCGTCGCGATATTGCCGTCGATTGTTGCGAAGTGGATCTTCCAATCGTTGACGCGGATGGCATTCAGGTCGCCGCCCTGCCCGAAATAGATGATCTCCTCACGGGGCCCTTCCTCGACTTCGCCCTTGAAGTAGGGGAGGAAGTTGTAGCCGTCGAGATGCACCTTGAATTTCTTGCCGTTGGCGCGGTGACCCTTCTTCAGCTTTTCCTTGATGTCGGGTTCGCCGACAGCGGCCAGGAACGTTGGCAACCAGTCTTCGTGAGAGATGATGTCGTTATACACGGTGCCCGGCTCGATGACGCCTGGCCAGCGGACAACCTGCGGCACCCGGTGACCGCCTTCCCAGGTCGTGCCCTTTTCGCCGTGGAATGGCGTGATGCCGCCATCCGGCCAGGTGAACGTCTCTGCGCCGTTGTCGGTCGAGTAGATGACGATGGTGTTTTCGTCGATGCCGAGTTCCTCGAGCAGGTCAAGCATGCGGCCCACGGCATCGTCATGTTCCACCATGCCGTCGGGGTACAGGCCAATGCCCGTGCGACCCTGAGATTCGGGCTTCAGGCGGGTCCAGACGTGCATGCGAGTTGCGTTGAGCCAGACGAAGAACGGCTTCTCGTCGTTGACGGCCTGCTTGATGAAATCGACGGCGGCTGACTGAAATTCCTCGTCGACCG
>JGI2160J19893_10000572_pt1 | contig 12369 bp, 15 predicted proteins | sample DeeMarSeWOR28_12_FD_19893 | JGI IMG/M metagenome (IMG submission 19893)
GAATTTGACATAGGTCCCAAGGGGAGAGGAGATTTTCCCGGCGCTGAATGAATAACCGTTTTGCTAAATTGCTCAATCGTGCCTTGGTTTGAAACCAATCCTGTCAAAGGGATTGACAACCCTGGATGAGATATTTCGCAAGAGGCGTAATTGGCTTTTATAATCATTCCACCACCCAGACAGTGCAGTTGCGCGCATGGCTGACGATCTTGCTGGAGATACTGCCAAAGATAAACTCCTCACTGCGCGAAAGGCCCTGTCTGCCAACTACGAGGGTCCCATATTCGGTCTCGTCCCGTTCTGCCAAAATGCACGCCGCCATAGATGGGCAGTAGCGGAGCGGCGAACGGACTGACACATCATGCGGGTGAAAGCCTGCCCGAATCAATACTTGACGATAGCCCTCCAGCATGGCATCGACCTTTACTTGGTATTTGCTGCACCACTCTTCTTTTTCAGTAAAGGTTTTAAAAAAATCCTCTTCTGGTTGGGGAATCACGTGCAGAACGGTCACCTTAAAGCCTTCAAGTCCGCCCAGGAGTTGAGCAACGTAAGAGACTGCACGATGTGCGTTTTCTGACTCGTCAACCGCAATTAGTATATTCCTAATATAAGAAAACTTGTCCACACCGCTCATGCGCTTTCCTCCTTATTTGGTGGGATCCTTTGGGCCGGCATTCACTTGAGCAGACAGATCCAACAGAGGCATGCTAAGATCAAGCAGCATTCCTGAGTTCTCCTAAATCTTCGAGCAACTGCTCCGTGTTCTCATAAAACCAGTTGGCACCCTTTGAGAAATGCATAAGCACCTGGTTGAGGGCTTCGGGTATGTAAGGGTAGATCTTTTTCAAATTGACCACTCTATTATGAAAAACGATATTTACATCTTCTTCCCTCAATGTGCTCAATGCAGGGTGCTTTTGTTTTTTGAGATCTGGCAGTAGCAAATCTCCCTTTCCCACCAGAAATACTAAAACATTCCCTAGGCCAAAAAGATCGTAACCGTAAATGTTCTCCCTGTGCCGATAATTGATGTCAAAGTCGATCCAGCGGTACTGCCCTTTGTCCGAGTCTATCAGAATGTGGTCCCGTCTTATGTCCCCGTGCTTTTCGCCATGTTCGTGGAGAAAGCGAATGGCCTGAACGCATTCAAAGAAATGATCCAAGATGCCCGGGAATTGCTCATAATAATAGGCTTCGTGACCCAGCTCCATATTCTCCACATACGCAAACAGGGGCTTGCCTCTAACAAAATCCAGTATGCGAATGAGGTTGTCCTTTTCATCCTGGATCGAATATCCATGCATGAAGTTCTTGTGACCGGAGACCAGGTCAAGAATGCGGGCCTCCTTTTTGGGACTTCGAAAACACTCATATTCAATGGCCCCGATACGAGACATAAATTTTTCGTAAAATACAAGTTTCATGATCTTTAGGCTGCCGTTTCTTAGATCAATGGCTCGCTTGACCCAAAATTTGACCTCATCTTCCAGACCAAATCTCAGTTCCTTGGCATTATGGCGAATGAGATATGGTTTGCCGCCAAGGACAACCACATCGTCATATTCCACACGGAAAATATTTGTTGTATCCCTGTGTATTCGAAAACGACTGGGGATCCTATGGTCAGGAAGCCAGTTGGAAGCCATTTCGCGCAGACTATTTTGAGAAAAATACTCTGTCATGCCTCAGTTTTCTTTGTTGCCTCTTCCACCTTCTCAATGATAGCTCTCTGTGTATTCACCTAACTTTTCCCGCAAATCGAACCTGCTGGCAGTCTGCAAAAGCACCTGGTTCTCGCATTCCAGACAAGCTACTACGTCTGTTAGACAACAGCGTAAAAGCCTCTTGATTCCGGACACCGAGTCCATGGCCATCTTCAGTACCGCCTCATTGGGTTCCACTGCAGGAGCGACCCTGCCTACAATACCAAGTCTAAGGGCCTCTTCTGCGGTGATAAAAGTATATTGATGACCTTTTCTGCGCTGCCAGTCTCACCTCGGCCTATCTGATGCCAGCAATATAACCAAACGCATTGGCAGATGTCCGATGACCTTGTCATTCAGGAATCCGCCGCCGGCCCTCCTGCGACAGGGATTCCAGGATGGTCGGCTGAGCAGAACCGCTTGCTTCAATCGCTTTTTGGATCGCAATTTTCAGTTCAGACAGATCGAATGACTTGACCACATAATAATCTGCAGCAATAGACTTCTGGTTGTGTTTGTAAGTATCGTAGGCAGTGCATAAAATAACCGGTAGGTCGTGATGTTTATTGCGAACCTCCTGGAGCAGGTCGAGGCCATCATAGTCCACGAGTCTGATGTCGAGAACCACTACCTCTGGCTGCAGATTGTCGATGGTTTTCAGGAGCTCATGTCCCGTTGCTGTCGTCCAGACCTTATGGCCTTCATCTGCTAATTCCTCCGAGTAAAACCGGCGGATGTGCTCCTCATCATCCACCACCAGAATTCTAGCCATGATACTTCCTCCTCAAGCTAGAAAAATAGAGCCTTCCTAGCGCAGACAGTCTTTGTGAAAGAACCAATACATTGACTCTTCTCAGTAAAAAAGAATGAAATATTCGTGCCATCCCATTGCAACACCTATATATCTAGAATCATTATATATTAGCCAAAGCTTCACTACTGACGAAACCTGTTAGGACTTTACGGTCTGTAAAAAAACCTGACGGCCAGGTAGTTTTGTTTGTTAGGAATAACTACTTCTATTTCAAATAATCTTTTTTTATTTCCTGTACTTAACCAAGTTTCCACTCACTCCCGCATCTTGGCACAGCAGTTGCTCTGTTGAGGAGAAACAGAATCTCGAGTAGGCCTGATGAGAGACTCCTTTACCATCTTGATAGCGGATCGAAACCGACACGTTCGCGAGCTTCTTCGGCGTGAGTTTGAGGCAGATGGCTATCGGGTGCGATTAGCAAAGGATGGCCAGCAGGTATGGACGGTAATCAATAGTGTTGAGCCCCTGGATCTCTTGATTTTGGATCTCGAGATTCCATATGTGGACGGGGCAGAGATAATTAAGAGGCTGAAGGATAGGAAGCCGCCGGTGCCAGTGGTGATTCATACATTCTTTTCGGAGGATGTGAAAAGCCCTGCCGCTGAAAAGGCGAGCGCTCTTGTAGAGAAGACGGGAGATAATATTGGCCACTTGAAGTCGGTGGTCGAAGAGATGCTACAGAAGGTTAATCCACGTCAGGGTGCACACCGAAAAGACACGAATAAAGGGACAGCACAGACGACCGTTTTGTAAACCCAGAATGTTATCAAGTCGCCCCGCTCTAAGGAATCTAAACAAATCGATCTAATGCTGTCCCTTCCGGGACTCGACCTTTTCCCAAGACAAAAATATTGTTCTCCTTTGACCAATATTATGTGCTAATTTAAGTATATCAACATGATAAAAGTTTCGTAGTAACGTATTTGAGACTGTTCAATATTTTTTATTGAAATAAATCAGAAATTTACAGTGCCATTTCATAAATGGTTACCCCCAATAATTTGGGGTGAATTACCTTCCTGTTCTTTAGATTACCGCCACGCAGGAATGACGTAAGAATGCAAGTATTTGTCATTCCTGCGAAAGCGGGAATCCAGATAAGACAGTGATTATGAGCATGCTCAAGCTGAATTATTGAACAGTCTCTATCTCATTGTTGTTATCTGTCTCCGAGGCTACATTATGACAGATGAGGGTAAGTCAACGGATCAATTAATCAAAGAACTGCTCGAGTTGCGCCAACGGGTTGCTCAATTGGAGGCATCGCAAAACCAACTCGAGCGCGCCAAGAAGGCTCTACTGGCGAGCGAGGAACGGTTCCGTACCGTCGCTGATTTTGCATATGATTGGCAATATTGGATTGGCCCGGAGGGGAACTACCTCTATGTCTCGCCATCGTGCGAACGCATCTCCGGATATCATCCAGATGAGTTTCAAAAAGACCCTGGACTATTGAAGAGGATCACCCACCCTGAAGACCGAACTGAGATTGAGAACCATATTCTCAAAGAGTCTGAGCGAGAAGAGGTGTGGTCCATTGACTTCCGCATAGTCACCCGGAACGGCACTGAACGCTGGATTGGTCATCTTTGTCAGCCGGTGTACAGTCCCGACGGGGGTTATCTCGGGAGACGGGCAAGTAATCGGGATATTACCGAGCGCAAACGGTCAGAGGAGGCACTGCGACAAGTTCGTGACGACTTAGAGAGACGAGTGCGCGAGCGAACCAATGATCTTGAAGTGCGAGTCAAGGAACTCAATTGTCTTTATGGTATTTCTGCTCTTGTAGACACGCCGGGCATCTCGATTGAAGAGCTAATTCAGGGCACAGTGGATTTAATTCCCCCTGGCTGGCAGTATTCTTATACAACTTCCGTACGAATAGTCTTCAAGGGGAAGGAGTTTAAATCAGCTAACTTCGAGGAGAGCATCTGGAAGCAAACGGCTGATTTCCTGGTGCATGGATATCCAGCCGGTACCGTGGAAGTTTATTACTTGGATGAAAAACCAGAGGAAGACGAGGGACCGTTTCTCAAGGAAGAGAGGAACCTGATCAACGCTATTGCCTGGCGGTTGGGACACGCAATCGACCACAAAGAAGCCGACGGAGCACTGGCTCAGTTGGCCGCCATAGTAGAATCCTCCAATGACGCAATTATCGGCAAAACATTAGATGGCATTATTACCAGCTGGAACTCGGGAGCCGAGAAGATCTATGGCTATTCAGTACAGGAGGCCATTGCTAGTCCAAGCTCCATCCTAGTCCCCCCTGAACTTCCAGACGATGAATCGCGATTTCTTGAAAGGATCAAACGAGGAGATCGTGTTGACCAGTATGAGACCGTGCGGTTGAGAAAAGATGGTGAACGGATCAATGTGTCCCTGACCATATCGCCAATCAAGGACGTAACCGGTGAAATCATAGGTGCCTCAACCATTGCGCGAGACATTACTGAAAGCAAGCGCATTCAGCGAGCACTGAGGGACTCAGACAAACTGGTCACGGTAGGAAAACTCGCTGCCGGCGTGGCCCACAGCATTCGCAATCCACTCACATCGGTGAAGATGCGGCTTTTCTCCATGGAGGGAACTGTCGGCTTGTCTGAGAGCGAGCGAGAAGACCTGAAGGTGATTTCAGAGGAGATCCGCCATATTGATGGCATAGTTCGTAATTTCCTCGAGTACTCTCGCCGGCCCAGGCTGAGGATGCAAAAGGTCAGTCCCTCAGACGTGGTGGACATGGCTCTCAATCTTCTCAAACAACGCTTAGACTCGTATGGTGTCGAGGTGAGACTGATCCGTCAATCCTGGCTCCCAGAGATCTACGCAGACCCGGATCAGCTGAAAGAAGCCCTGGTCAATCTCCTGGTTAACTCTAGCGAAGCCATGGGATATGGAGGTTTGATTGTCATTCGTGAGGAAGAGATAGGAGATGAGTCACGGAACCGCAAAGTAGTTATCCGAGTGTGTGACAATGGCCCAGGGTTCCCGGAATCCATCCAAGATAAGTTGTTTGAACCCTTTTTCACCACCAAAGAGGAGGGTACGGGACTGGGTCTCACTATCGCTGCACGGATCATAGAGGAGCATGGTGGCAAACTGGAATTGGGTTCCCGCGAGGGTGACGGGGTCATATCCACCATCAGTCTTCCGGTAAGGGAGGAGGAATCTTGAACACAATTTTAGTCGTCGACGACGACTCTCAGCTCCGACAAAGCTTCAAGAAGATCCTGACGAAGGAAGGTTATACGGTTAAGACCACTTCCACCGGCGAGTTGGGCCTAGAGATTGTCAGGGAAAGTGTGCCAGATTTGGTCATTATGGACGTGCGCTTGCCTGGCATGAATGGTCTAGAGGCTCTTCGGGCCGTACATGAGATTGAATCCAAGCTCCCCGTCATTGTTATGACAGCATTTGGCACCACTGAAACCGCCATAGATGCCACCAAGCTTGGGGCCTTCGACTACGTCTTAAAGCCCTTTGAAATTCCTGACATATTAGCCTTAATCGAGCAGGCGCTCGAGGCAGGTCGATTTATGCGCTCTCCGGTGGAGATAGCAGCCATGCCTGAAAAAACCTTTACGGATGCGATAGTCGGCCAGAGCAATCCCATGCAGGAGATGTACAAGGCGATTGGCCGTGTGGCTCCAACCGATGCTACCGTACTTATCCGCGGTGAATCAGGCACCGGCAAGGAATTGGTAGCCCGCGCCATTTACCAGCACAGCCTTCGTGGTGATAAACCTTTTGTGGTAATCAACTGCGTCGCAATCCCTGACACCCTCCTGGAGAGCGAATTGTTCGGATACGAGAAGGGAGCTTTCACCGGCGCAGTAAGTCGTCGGGTGGGAAAGATTCAACAAGCCAACGGTGGCAGCGTGTTTCTTGATGAAATCGGTGATATGCCTCTGAGCATTCAAGCCAAAATCCTTCGCTTGCTTCAAGAAAAAAATATCGAGCGCCTCGGTGGGAGCAAACCTGTCCCTGTGGACGTACGAATTATAGCTGCGACCAATAGAGATCTCGAGGNAGCCCTCGCTGAGGGCCGCTTCCGGGAAGACCTCTACTATCGTTTAAAAGTGGTAACAATCTCCCTCCCTCCTCTACGCGAGCGTTTGGACGATATACCCCTGTTGGCTGACTACTTTCTCTCTCGATTAACCAAAGAGATGCGGTTGGATAATCCAGGGATGAGCGAAGCGGCCAAGACTGTGTTTAATGACTATAATTGGCCAGGAAACGTACGAGAGTTGGCCAATATCATACAAAAGGCCCTGATCTTCAGTCGTGGCGGTCCCATCCGTAAGAAAGATATATCCCAAGCTATCCGTGATGGGCGGGTGGAAAGGGTTGTAGACAAGGACACTGCAAATGAGGCGATCCGACAGTGGGTTCACCAATCCCTGAGCTCGGGGTCAAGGACAGACATGTTTGCCTCATTGACGGACCGCTTTGTCCAGATCCTCATCAGCGAGGCCCTTAACCTCACGGGTGGCAACCGAACGCGGGCAGCCAAGCTCCTTGGCGTGTCACGACCAACCCTCCTGGCTAAAATCACAAAATACCACCTCAAAACAGAGACCTCAGTGAAGACTGATGAATCCTGACGGTAAATTTATCTATTCACAATCCTTATAACCATTCACCTCTGACATTGTTTTTTCGCAATCCGTAAAAAATCTTGACAGTCACACCAATTTGGACATCAGCTTTAATTCCGCATCGATTTCTTAATATCTTATTATATTAAGAACTTATCATCTCTTTTTTGCTGTCCTCTTTCTGGCATAACCTTTGCCTAATCTTTAATCAGCATCGTGAAACAGATGTCAAGAGTTAGATCCTCACATCTGTTCAGAATGAAGAAAGACAATTGGGAAGCCCCTGCTTTGAGATGAAATGTTCCAAGTGTGGGGAGCTTATGACACGAGAATAAATCTTGCTGTGTTTACCAATGAGTCTCAGTTGGAAGCAGCAATGTGCATCCAATGAGGACGAGTGCTAAGCAAAGGAGGCAAATGAGATGGAACAGAAAAAAAAAGAAATGCAGTGCGCCTTGTGCGGCTACACATCGTCGGGTAAATTCGTCGGGGATATTTGTCCAGATTGCGGCTTGACCTACTGGAAATGTCACAATTGCAGCTACACTATCACCGCGGCAGTTCCCCCCGACGTCTGTCCTGAATGCAAGGAAAAATGCGATTTCCTCAACATCACCTGTTACACCCCGGAGTGTGGCGGTCCTGGCCATATTGACCCCAGATTATAGCGCTCGGTCGCAACCACACTTCCATTTTTTCACTTCAATGAGTGTTGGAGTGTCCACTTTTAATAGAGAAGACGAGGAGATGATGAATCTCTCAGAAATCATCAAAGGCGAAAAAGATCAAGGGAAAGAAAAGCATATCCCTCACATTATGATCGACAGGGGACACGAGGATGGAAAGGATATAGTTCGCGTGGTTGTGGGTCATGACAGCCCACATCCCAACACAGAATCACACCACATCGCTTGGATCGAACTCCATGGCGTGGAAAAGCATACCGGTCAGGTAATAAACCTCGGTCGTACCACCTGGACTCCAGTCTATTCCAATCCTGATGTCAGGTTCCAGATTAACCACATTGAGGACTTCGGCGCCTTTTGTGCTCTTGCTTACTGCACTGTACACGGAGTGTGGGGTAACTTGATAGAAATCGACTGGATAGAAGAAAAGAGAGAAGACACATCTGTAATTGGCGAAGCGCTTCTCGCAGAGAACTAGGCTTTGGGATACGCCCCCAGATGGTAGTTGGATCTATGCCCAACGCAGCTATGGCTCTTCGGGGCTATGACATGAGGAAGAGGTCAACCTGAAGCGCAAGCCAAGCTTTACTGTTGGTAATTCTATTGGACGCGAAGAGAGCAAAGAAAGATGGACGAGCACCACGACCACAGAATGCTCCAGATGCTAGCCTGCAGGAGGAAGCCATGGCGGAGTTGAGCAAAATGATTGCCATACCGGTGGATGGTTCTGAGAATGCACTGAAATCGCTGGATTATCTAGACCTCATGTACGGCCCCAGGCACAATCTCGAGGTAAACCTTTTCTATGTGTTGCCCTCTTTGCCCCCAATCCTCACCGAAGATCCTGTTATGGATCTTGAAGATGCAGCCAGGTCGAAAGCCAGGCTTAAAGCCATTACAGCAAAAAACATCCGTATGGCCGAGCGTATCTTGGTGGAAGCTAAGACTGCGCTTATCCACAAAGGTTTTTCTGCAGAGCGGATTACAACCTTCTACTTGAAGAAAAAAATGTCTGTAGCTCAGGAAATCTGCAACTGGGCAGAGGGAAAGCGAGCAGACACTGTATTAATGACCACCCGGGGGCGAAGCCGTATAGAGGCCTTTTTCATGGGGGAGGTAGCCAGCAGAACTCTGGACTATTGCCGGGTGTGCCCAGTGTGGATAGTGGGAGGTACGGTCAAGTCTAAAAGTGTGCTTATCGGTCTAGACGGTTCAAAATACGCTCTCCGGGCGGTGGATCATGCCGGTTTAATGCTTCCCGGAACCGCCTGTCAGGTAACCCTCTTTCACACCGTAAGGCATCTAAGGCGCTTTATTCCTCTGGAGGTCATTGATGAGACTCCGGAATTGGAAAAGCTCTGGAAGCACAAAGCGGGCCTGCGAATTGCCCCCCACATGAAACAGGCCAAAGAAATGCTGCTGGAGGCAGGCCTCACAGAAAATCAAATTACTACCAAAGTGGTGGACGGCAGCCGGAGTGCGGCCAAAGACATCCTTGATGAGGCCCGGAACAATGGCTATGGAACCATTGTCCTTGGCCGCCATGGTACTTCAATGGTGAAAGAGTTTTTCATGGGGAGCGCGGTCAGAAAGGTGTTGGATAACTGCCATGGACTCGCCGTTTGGGTGGTCCAGTAAAAGGTGCTCATTATGTGCTCTGTACGGGGAAGATGAGATAACCAGTCACATTTGCGTGTTTTGTTTTACCGGGCAAGGCGAGTCAAATATTGAGAGAACTCAAAAGACAAATGTAAGGAGTCGCGGCTACCAGAAGAGGTAGTTCACGGTTCCCAAATCACGAGGGAGGGAGATATGGTCGAGATCAAGCGCATTTTGTATCCCATCGATTTTTCAGAATGCTCTTACCAGGTCCTGCCCTACGTTCTTAACCTGGCGGANAAGTATGACGCCGNAATCTATTTGCTTTACGTGGTGGACGACCTCCGGCCATTTGCCGGGTTGCACGTACCGCACACCTCTATCTCTCATTTTGTCAAGGAGGCGATGGCTGCCAGCGAAAAGATGCTGGACAAGATCTGCGACGAGCACCTGCAGAGTTGCCCCAATTTTCAGCGTAGGCTGGTAATGGGTGATCCGCGCGTTGAGATCCTCGAGATGGTGGAGAGAGAAAAGATCGACTTGATTATCATTGGGAGCCATAGCCGCAAGGGCCTTGAACGTGTCATCTTCGGCAGCGTGGCGGAATATGTGATCAGAAATGCTTCCGTGCCTGTTTTAACCGTAAAACCAACAGAATGACTGAGCCGTGCTGGTTGGGCTCCTTTGCTCGTAGTTTGAAATTGATGCACGGTATCCAGTTCATTCGGGTAGGTACCAAAGCAGAAAATGGAGGCGAAATGACCTAAATTTGCCCACACCTGAGTGTGGACCAATTTGGCTCGTGGTGAGCCGGAAAAAGAATGGAACTCCTGATCATCTTCAAGCATGCCTTGATGATCACGGTCTTCGTATTTGTGATGATGTACGCCCAAGGACTCATACCTTTCTCCGTGCTTTTTACGGCCTCGTTCGTCCAAGACGGGCATGGCATGCTTCTTTTGCTTTCCTACAGCATCAAGGATTCTCTACTCACCAAGATTTTCAATCTTGTCTTTGGCTTGGCGGTGGGAGGGGCTCTTTATGCTCTGGGACTGTAAGAGAGTGTTGCCGATCACGGAGGGAGAGTGCATAAAGGAATGAGGTACATTAAATGTAAAAGAGAGAAAGAGAAATCACGAGGGAGGTATGGATGGTTGAGATCAAACGCATTTTGTATCCCACCGATCTTTTGGGATACTCGTACCACGTTTTGCCCTACGTCCTTTTGATGTCGGAGAAGCATGGTGCTGAAGTTCACCTGCTCTATGTTGCTCGAGACTTACACCACTACTCCGGCTTCCAAGTTCCTCACACGTCCATCTCTGCCTTCATGAAGCAGGCCTTGGAAGGAGCAGAGAAATTGATGGACAGGATCTGTGACCAGCACCTGCAGGGCTGCCCCAATTTCTACCGAAAGGTGGTGGTTGGCGACCCGGGCCATGAGATTGTCAAGACAGCTGAGAGGGAAAACATCGATCTGGTTATCATGGGCAGCCATGGCCGCAAGAGACCTGAACGCACCGTGTTTGGCAGCGTAGCGGAATATGTTGTTAAGCATTCTCCGATGCCTGTTTTGATCGTTAATCCTCACAGAGTTAAAGAGCGGCAGTAAGTGAAAGTATTCGGACCGGTTCCATCAAGAAGATTGGGACGCAGCATGGGGATCAATAATATCCCACCCAAATTGTGCACCTATAGCTGCGTGTATTGTCAATTGGGTCGCACCCATCGAATGGAGGTCGAGCGGACCCCTTTTTATAAACCGGGGGAAATCTTGCAGGAAGCGAACGACAAGATAGCAAAGACCAGGGAAATCGGTCTGGCAATTGATTATTTGACCTTTGTCGCTGACGGCGAGCCCACCCTGGACGTCAATCTCGGTCGAGTGATAGAGATGCTTCGGCCTCTGGGATTTAAGATCGCGGTAATTACTAACGGCTCCCTGATCTTCCATGAGGATGTGAGGAAGGAGCTGGCTCAAGCAGATTGGGTTTCCCTGAAAGTAGACTGCACCAGAGAAGAGGTATGGCGCAAGATGAACAGACCCAGGCGGATTTTGCAATTGAACGAAATCTTGGATGGGATGCTCGCGTTTGCCACCAATTTCAAAGGAGAGCTGGCAACAGAGACCATGCTTGTTCGTGGTGTTAACGACGAGAGTGAGCACCTGGAAGAAATAGCAGCCTTCCTGGTGCGGCTGCAACCGGCTAAAGCGTATGTATCTATTCCTACCAGACCACCGGCAGAAAAGTGGGTAGAGCCCCCTGATGAAGAGGGTGTCAATGAGGCCTACCAGATCTTCGCTGACCACCTCGAAAACGTTGAGTGCCTCACAGCTTATGAGACTATTGATTTCTTGCCTACAGGAACTCCCTCCGAAGATATATTGAGCATAACCGCGGTGCATCCCATGCATGAGGAGGCTGTGAAGGAGTTTCTCTTGCGGGCAAAGACTGATTGGTCTATGATCGAGCGCTTAATAGGCCAGGGGCAGCTCATTGAACTAAATTACCAGGGTAAAAGGTTCTATATGAAAAGGCTCTCCACGAGATAGAGCTGGTAGCGGTACTTTGCTTTTTCAGCATTATTGTTTCAGATGACTCGACCGAAGTAACCATTTGCTTATCAATTGACAACTCCGAGGAGTTTTTCAAGTCGTTCAGCGTGAATATGAGCATCCACATGGACATGGACACCCTTGACCCCGGGCACAGATTTGACTGCTTTTTTGATTTTAATTCCCTGTCGAAATCCAATGGGGCAAAACATTGAATATGGTCGAAACGTCAGCTCCACCTCGCCGTCATTGTGAACCTTCAGGTTTCGAATCAGTTTCATCCGGATCACATCCATGCCGGTCTCAGGGTTTACCACCTGACTCAGGCTTTTTTTCACTTGTTCAAGCAAGTCCATACCGCCACCTTTCCGCTTGCCAGCCGCTATGACCATTCTATCATTCCACC
>JGI2160J19893_10000574_pt1 | contig 12345 bp, 15 predicted proteins | sample DeeMarSeWOR28_12_FD_19893 | JGI IMG/M metagenome (IMG submission 19893)
AGGGGCGAGGCTGGCAAGTTTTTTTGACAGCATGATTTGGGGAGTGTAATAGAAATCGGTACCCGACATGTGGAGGAGTGTATCCGCTTGCTTCTTTATGGCTGCCACAACCTTTGGGTGGCAGTGACCGGTGTTGCAGACAGCTATGCCCGAAGTAAAATCTAGAAAAGTATTGCCATCAGGGTCATTGATCCAAAGCCCTTGAGCAGACTCGGCCACAAGAGGATATATTCTGGTATATGAAGGCGACACGAACTCACAATCGACTTCTATGAGTTCTTTTACTCGCGGACCGGGTAGGGGGGTTTTGATCTGGGGATATTTCACGGCAATTTCTCCAAAAGTGAGTTATGGGCCAAGGGATGATACGGAAAGCGCTGCTAATGTGCCAATCCATTATATTTCTTTTCTCACATACGTTGCATTGGCCAAGTAAACCCCGGCACAAACCATTAATGTCCCAATCACGAGTGAAGAAGTGATGGGTTCGGCTAGCAAGAAAAACGCCAGCAAAACAGCACTTATTGGCACGAAATTAATAAATTGGCTGGCCTTCGTGGCGCCAATGGTTTTTATCCCTTCATAATACCAAACAAACCCGAGGACGGTGCCAAAAAACCCCAGGTAAAAAATACCGAACCATTCCATTTGGCTGTAATGAGAAAAATGCTGGACGATACCCTCTCGATAGGCTGGAATAGACAAGCTGACTGCGCCTACCACGGAGGAGTAAGATACCGAAACCAGTGCGGAAAGGTCTTTCATTACTGCTTTGCCAATCAAGGAGTAGGCCACCCAACTCATAACGCAGCAAAAAATGAAGACCTCACCTAAGCCAACGTTTCCTCTGAAAATTTCAATGGGATTGCCCCTTGAAATTACAACGATTGCTCCACTTACTGAAATGATAATTCCGGCAAATTGGATTAAATTCAACTTTTCCTTAAAAAGGTACGACGCAAAAAGAGCAATAAAGACGGGATTACTGGCAATAATCACGGAAGCTCTGCCGGCGTGGATGATTTTGAGGCCCTTGAAGAAAAAAACATTGTATGAGAATACTCCGGTCATTCCGAGAAGAATGAGAGGAATCACGTGTGCTTTTTTAACCGGAGGAAGCCCATTTTCAGTCTTATAGGTAATAAAGAGAAGGAAAATAGAGGCGATAGCGAATCTAAGGAAAGCAGCAGAAAAGGGGCCAACGTCTCTTGCAACGACCCTTCCAGCAATAAAGGTCCCCCCCCAAAAAATGGCAGTTGCTAATAGCTTTATATAAATAATTCCTTTATTACTTTTACTCATTTCCATGCACATCCCTGCCCGGATATTTCATAAGCTGCTCCCAGAGCATATATTTCCTTGATGTTGGAGTCATCACATTTCGGATTGGAGATCTCAGATTTCGGATCTAAAGTACAGAGACGAAGTTTGAAAAGTATTTGAGAATTCCGCAATCCGCATTCCCAAATCCGCAATCGAGGGACTACAAACAACTATTTGGTGGGTTTTTTACCTGTGGGATATGTGAGGTAAGGTGCCGCGGTTCACTCTGAATCGCGGCACAGAAACGGATACAACGTCAGCACTCTATTAGAAACGTATCTTTTCCGGCGGCCTGCGCTCCGGGACATAGGCGTGTGGAATCTTTCCTTGATTCCATTCTTGTGAAACATAGAGGTTGCAGTAACAACTGCCGTATTCCTCCACATCAGGCTCACGGTAGACGCACGGACAAATGATATCTTTATCCCATTCCCGGTCACCGCTTGCCAAGCGACAAGGACACACCATATAGCCGTAGCGTTCCTTGTTTTCCAAGAGACCTTCCAGCAGCTCAAAGGTTCTTTCTTTGTCATTACTGAAATAGTAACCTTTGGGCTCTTGCACCTTCCGTAACATCTCGTAGAGCTTCTCTATGTCCATGATTATAATCCCAGAGCTTCTTTGATCTCTTTTTCCTTGTATCCGACGATGACTTTTTCACCAATGATTATGGTGGGGAACGAACAATTTGGATTGAACTTTTTTACGTCCTCCAGGATGGCTGTACGCTCTTTACCCTTAAGCAGGTCCACGTCGGTAAATTCATACTGAATTGTGCACTCGTCGAGTAATCTCTTGACCGATTTACAATGACTGCAGGTACTCAGTGAATACATCGTTACAGAATCTTGCGCCATAACACATCCTTTCTTTTCAATCATCTGTTGTGGATCAGGAGCTTCCTGTCTGGAATTTTGACACAGCTCACTGACAAAGGCAACTGACTTCTCTCTACTCCTGACAAGAATCTGGTACGAGAAGTTGCAACACCCCAAGATGTGTCAGCCTATTTGCCGTCTCCAGCCCCAATGAGTGGTAGAACTTTATCGATTTGGAAAAAAACTAAAAATTTCTTGTCCTTTTCATCACTATAATCCTTCCTTCTCCGCAGTGAATAGAGAAGTTCACTGTCCTGCTCTTCTCTCGTCTTGGTGAGAAAAAGCCTCTTTCCTGCAAAGCCTCCTCCTGATTCCATGAACAGGTAAGCTGCATGAGCATTAGATTGCAGGTTGTGATGGCTCAAACGGTCACGCATGATGAAAGCAATCGTCTCATCGTCAATGAAATGTGGTGTAGCGTAAATTGCAGCATCCACCCTGCCATCTGCATCGGCCGTAGCCAACACCCCGCGACCTTTAACAGATTCAAAATAGTCTTTCAGTTTCATTTTTTACCTCCAATATCATCAAGGTTTGTTTATTGAGTCAGCCATAATGGTCGTAAACTTTTTGATCCGAGATATGAGATATGTGAGGTGTGATTGAAAAGGCCAGATCACATGGGTTTTATCGCACATCACACATCTGCATCAAGTGCTTTTCTCGCTAGTTCGCTTACCCGATACGTGCGCTCTGTTCCATTCAGACAGAGTGTAACTTCAGTGTGGTCATTTTCCAACTCGGCCAGAATCGGATCGAATCGGCCACCGCCAAGTAAGCTTAGAGTCCAGGAAGCCAGTCCTCTTAGGACTGCATCCCCAGATGAGAGAAAGGGCTGCAGATGGGGCACTGCATCGTGCAGCAATTCTGGACTTGTCTGGGCCAGTCTGCCCAGTCCCCACAGGACACCTTGCTGCAGAGGTTCGTGTTCCAAGAAATTGCCGTCTTCACGGATGTATGAAACGAGAATGTTGACATACTCCCTGGCTAACCCTTTGTGACGCGCCATGACCTCACCCATGGTCTCCGGCACACCCCAGCCAATGCCACCAGACTCATCGTTCAAGTTCCAGATCATCCGCCGCATCACCACCCGGGCCGATTCCATGTCGTTTAAAGCGAGATTTGCCACCACCGCTCCCAGGGCCACAATGGCCCGCCATTTAATCTCAGGCTCGGTGCTGCACAAACAGGAAAACAGGGGATTAATCACCCGCCGTGCAGGGTAGGAACGGAAGATCTCCAGTCCTCCAGCGAAATCGTCTGCTTTGAGCAGATCAATGACTTTCCGCTTGAAGTCCCGGCCCTTTAACTCCCTGTGAAGCTTCTCCATCGTACTAATCGCCAAAATTAGTTAGATTGTCATTTCCAGACTGCATGCACACATCTGCTCATATAAACATGCTTTGTGAGAGATGCAACCATTTCTCCTGCCCTAGCCCCTGGAGTGCGAATACAACATCCCTACCTCGTATATCAAAAAGTGCAGTCAGCTTCCTTCCCTCTCTGATAATAATCCCATTGATCTGGGAGCCCCTTGTGTTGACTGAACCTGGCAGCATGCATATCTTTTTGCCATTGAGTTTTCTAAGCCAAAATGGGTCCGTAACGAACCCAAGAGCCAGCGGAGGAACGTCTGCATGGAAGCTATGATTGCAGGGACTGGTATTTTGGTAAAAAATCGGTTTAGTTGAGGACGAAACATGGTTTGCCTACCATCTGACGACATTTTAGGGTCAACTGGGGTGTCAGTCCTTCGCACCTTGACTATTTCCAATACCCTTGAGGATGTGGCCCAGAAAACAGGGCTGCCCCTCTTTCGTGTGCGAGGTACCGTTCGAAGACTCATGGAATCTGGACTAACACGCCAAATAGATCAGATGTACGAGATAACACCCGAGGGCATTGAAGCACTGGTAAAAAAAGAGCGTGAGGACGAGCCCTAATGTTGCGTATGGGCTCGATGACCCACCAGCTGTTGCGGCGGCAACCGCAGCAGAAGAATCTTCTTAATAAGAATAGGGAAAAGACCAGATCTCGATGCTTTTCGTTTAAAGTTGTGAACGTTCGGCACGAACGTCCCCCACTATGAGCGTTGCTATGACCGGGGGATTGAGTTATACTCGCACACTATCGTTTCGATGGCGATCACACAGGAGGAGAGTTAGATGTCGACGAAAGAAAATCTTATCAAAGTGTATGAATATGCGCTTAACCAGGAACAAACCGGTATGAGTTTTTTTCAGACCTCCCTGGAAAGAATGGGGATTGGTGCTGCGGTAAGTGCCTTCAAGCGGTTGGTCGAGGAGGAGAAGAAACACATTCTGTTCATCGGCCGCATTATCGACAATCTGAAAGCTGGAGGAGACATAGACATCGCGAACGTGCAAGAATTCGTTCTGGAACCTACAAATTACTTCGATGAACGGGCCAAGTCCGAGTTCTTGCAACAGTGCGTTGAGGGATCCATGGTTCCCGACGTCACCGTCTTCAATACCGCTTGGCTCATCGAGAAAGATCTCAGTGAGTTTTACGGAAACGCCGCCAAGCATACCGAAGGTGCTGCCAGTGAGACCTTTGGCATGCTTTCCCGCTGGGAAAAAGCCCACGAAAAGTTCTTCAAAGAATACCGCGATAAACTTTCCGCTGTGTACGCTGGAATGCCTTGGGGAGGGTAGCAAAGCAGGCAGTTTGCAGTAAGCAGCAGGCAGAATGAAATTATGATAGAGGGCGGGAACATTCCCGCCCTTTTATTCCGCCTGGCCTAGCCTGGGAAAACTGCCATATCCGCGATGGTAGTCACGCCGGGGCGAGATGAATTATCTGAACTACATTCTATGTTTGTCTCTTTATGTTCGCTGCGAGTTGAGCAACCTGGGTACCCAGGTATACGCACTCTTTCCCCTCCATGCAGGCGTCTGCATCTTCTGGTTCCAAGTGGGTTGAAAGATGCTGCTCTCCGTGTTTTAGATCCACAACCCAAGCCTTTTTCTCTTCATTGTAATCCACATCGACGTCAATGCCGCATTCTCCGATATCTGGATAAATTGCCCTGATTTTTTCGCAAAGTTCATTTTTGTTGTGCATAATCTCCTCCTTCTGTTCTCAAAAGATTCTGAAAAATAATGGCAAACACAACATTTGAAGCTCCCTGCAGTCCGCCTGAGGCGGACTACGGGGAATGCGCTCGCTTCAGCATTTTCAACCGAGAGCCGTCTCAATCTGATCCACCTCCGTTACCGTCCTCTGGCAAGATTGTTGCTCGCAGATATGAACTGCTGTGCGGTCCCCCTGAGACCCTAGTTCTTTGGTAAACGGAGCCAGAGCAGCAATCTTATCTCTTCGCCGATCGGCCGGCCGCAATAACAAGACCTTATTGGGCACAAATTGCCTGTGGATGGCCTCGACTATTGATTTGGAACTCTTACCGTTCTGGCCTTCTACAATTACTATTTCATGGCTAGGACCGATTATGAAATCAAGTGCGGCCAGGAATTGAGTGTAGGCAGATGGGTAGGCTCTGATTCTTTTTGCGAAAGCTCCGGCTGCCTGCTCTGCCTTCCTTCCCAGATCAACATCCCCGGTGATGCGGCTGAGACGGACCAGATTCAAAATTGCCACCGAATTACTAGAGGGAATTGCCCCATCGTAGATCTCTTTGCTCTGTTTGATAAGAACTTCATTATCCTTACCACTGTAGAAGAACCCGTCATGGGTTTCATCCCAGAAAAGATCGATCATGCTATGGTTGAGGTTGATGGCTTCCTCCAAATAACTGGTTTCGAAAGTCGCTTCATACAGCTCTATCAGTCCCCAGACAAAATTCGAATAATCATCCAGGTAGCCAGGGTAGGCCACATCACCATCGCGGTAGCGCCGGAACAACCGGTATCCATCCTTCGTGAGGTTATCCAAAATAAAACCGGCAGCACCCTGAGCTGCATCCACATAGGCCTGATCACCCAGTGCCTGATANGCCTTGGCCATGGCGGCAATCATCAATCCATTCCAGGAGGTGAGTATCTTGTCATCCTTGAGAGGGTGCACCCGTCTTTCCCTTTTCATAAAGAGACGTTCTCTTGCCTCTTCCAAAAGCCTTTGTAGCTCGGCAACCTCCATCTTCTCCCGCGCGGCGAAACTCTCTAAAGGAATACGAGTGTGTAGAATGCTGCGACCATCCTCGAAGTTGCCATGGGGACCGATGTCATAAAATCGGCAGAAAAGGTCAGCCAAATCTTCTCCCAGGTGTTCTTTTATCTCCGTGGGAGTCCAAACATAAAAAAGTCCTTCCTCACCTTCACTGTCAGCATCTTCGGCAGTGTAAAACCCCCCCTCCGGAGCAGTCATGTCACGCAGAACGTAGGTAAGGATCTCAGCTGCCACTTTTCCATGGCGGACCTCACCCGTTGCTTGGTGCGTCTCAGTGTACGCCATAGTCAACATGGCCTGATCGTAAAGCATCTTCTCGAAATGGGGTACCAACCACCTTTCGTCAACGGAGTAGCGACAGAAACCGTAACCGATATGATCAAAGATGCCACCGTACCGCATATTATCGAGTGTTTTCTCCACCATGCGTAAGGCATTGACTTCGCCATTTCTCCGGTGCCACCGCAGGAGAAATGTGAGGTTGTGCGGGGTGGGGAATTTTGGGGCTGAACCGAAACCGCCCCATTTTGGGTCGAAAGCCTGGGCCAATTGGTCGTAGCCTTTTTTCAGTGTATCGAGACCCAGCTCAGCCATTGATCCACTGGAAGGTCTCGGTTGAATGCCTTTGGTAATCTTTTCGCTTGCCTCGAGAAGAGGGGTCCGGTCGTTTGCCCAGGCATTGGCAATGTGGCTGATAATGTCCACAAAACCTGGCATCCCCATCCTGCCGGTTTTGGGGAAATAGGTCCCGGCGTAAAAAGGCTTGGCGTCTGGCGTCATAAAAACTGAAAGGGGCCAGCCCCCTTTCAGGGTAATGGCCTGGCACACTGCCATATAAACCATATCAACATCCGGCCGCTCTTCCCGGTCAACTTTAATGGCAACAAAGAATTCATTGAGCATGCGGCCAACCTCTTTATCTTCAAAAGACTCGTGCGCCATTACATGACACCAGTGGCAGGTGGAATATCCTATTGACAGGAATATGGGCTTATCCTCCCTTTTGGCCTTGTCAAATGCCTCTTCTCCCCAGGGATACCAGTCCACCGGGTTTTCGGCATGCTGCAGCAGGTAGTGACTCTTCTCCCTGCTCAAACGGTTTTTTCCCTTTTCTAATCCTGACACTTCAGTCTTCACCACGTCTCCTTGTACTGACTTGAAAATGTTGCAATGGCTAGACAATAAGCACTAGGCAAGCAGTAGTCTATAGGAAGGCAGAAATTTATCGGGGTGTAATTCCGGAGTAACTGCGAAGATTTGGCCGATAGAAGCGAGCAACTACGAAAGAATATAAGGGAGATGGACCCAGAGCGAATCACATCTCCCTTTGTTGACTGGGGAAAATGTTTTTCTGCAGGCAGGGTTCTGAGGGTTCAGGGGGTCAATTTACCGCCTATTTCTTTCCCATACTCCTGGGCCATCTGTACCCCACCCCCCAGTGAGGCTGACTTCAACAGGAGCGGACCTTTGGCCATGTCCATCTTGAAGACTTCTTTCATGGTATTGTAGATTCGATCCTGGGCCTCGGTGCTCCAGCCATGCGCGCCAAAAGCGCCCCCCACCTTACCTTCCAGGTTGGCCTTTTCCGCCAGAAACAACATGGTTTTCATGGACTGCAGCATCTCACCGTGGTAGGTGGGAGAACCAAAGACATAGCCGTCATATCCCTGGAAATCGGCCTCGCTCTTAATATCCTTCACCTCAACGATCACTGCCTCATTGCCGGAAAAGCGGATTCCTTCTGCAACCAGATCAGCAATATCTCTCGTCGAACTGGTCCTGGTGGCATAAACCACGAGAACTTTTGCCATCTTCTTTTTCCTCCTAATCTTTTTGTCGGATCAACCTCGCTGAGTGCGGGAACGATCCGACCTCCACAATCAATATGAGGTCTTTTCGTCGGTCGGGTGGTTCTGCTCTCTCAGGAAAGGTCTTATCGAAAGCTCCCCCAGGCCCGGAGTGAGGTTGCTACTCCATAAACTTCTTCTCAAATTAGGTTCGAGATTTCATGCTCTCTACTGCGCTCTTTCCAAGGTTAAAACCCTGATCCAGAACGTCCGGGTGCTTTTTGATCTCACCCTTGGCCTCAATTCTATCGAACAGAAGCCCTCCTTCGTAACTCATGTCCAGAGCATCAAAGAAGTATTTTGCCGTCAGCTCCACCCCAACAAAGAGGTTTTTTCCTTTGGTGGCCCCCACACAGATTAGGTAACCCTTGCCGCCGTCGTATTTTTGCCTCTGTGCCGGCGTCTTTTCCAGCAGTCTCTTGGACCACATGGCCTGGCTGCGGTCGATCAGAAGCTTCACCTGAGCTGTGACATTGTAGAAGAAGTTCGGGGAGGCCAGAAAAATGACATCCGCCTCCTGCAGGAGTGGGTACACTGTGTCCATGTCATCATGAACTGCGCACTCTCCCGTGTCATCGCAGCTTCCACACTCAATACAGCCGCTTATCTTTAACTTCCGTGCATAGATCGACCCCACCTCAGCGCCTGCCGCCTGTGCTCCTTCCAGGATTCGGTCCAGCAGTAGATCGGTGTTGCCGCCCTTGCGCGGACTTCCATAAATCCCCAGTACTTTCACACTCACTTTTGGCCTCTTCCCCACTTCGTTTCTCGCTGGCACACCTGTGCAGTGTTTCCGAACGTCATCTTAATACAGAGTAAATCCGAAATCCGAAGCACGAAATCCGAAACAATATCAAATGAACAAAATTCTAAATTCAAAACAAGAACTTCAAATCATCGAAACAGATTGTCCAAAAATCGCTATACCCTCTTATAGATTCTCCAGAGGTTTGGAATATTTGGTAATTCGAATTTCGGATTTGTTTAGTATTTCGATATTCGGATTTCTGATGCGACAGCATCAAGATCCAAGTCTCGGATCACTTCCTGTGTCGCCACAGTCGGGTATGTAACAGGTAACGTTGACAAATTCGCACTTCTCATTGCAAGATGGACACGTTTCGGGTGGTGCATCGGTATCCAGGGTGTACCCACACTTCGTGCATTTCCAAGAATTTTGCATGCTTTTACCTCCTCTTTCTTCCTTCCTATAACTGAAAATTTACGTCCAATACTATGAGGACTCACACAAGGCTTTGACCTTTTCTGCGACCCTAAGTCCGAGGTCAAAGCACTTGCTCAGGGAATCACCGTCGGGGACAAACTTGATCCGCAAGCCCTCGTCCACCAGATCGATCTTCATCTCTTCCAGCATTCCTCGCACCTGGCCCACAGCCTCACCACTCCAGCCATAAGAGCCGAATGCTGCACCCACCAGGTTCTTCGGCTTCAAGCCTTTCAGGTAAACCAACAAGTCGGCAACCGTCGGATACATGTTGTTGTTCAGGGTTGGAGAACCTACCACCACTGCTCCCGCCTCCAGGATTTCAGTGGCGACATTACTGCGGTGATTCGATTTGAGCGGCATGAGCTTTGGCTGTGCGCCCCCGGCCAGCAACCCTTCGGCAATGGCTTCTGCCATTTTCGCGGTGCTAAACCACATGGTGTCGAAGACAACTACCGCTTTTTTCGTAGGTTTCTGCTGGGCCCATTTGGAGTACCAGCCGATAATCTTGTCGAGATCCTTTCGCCATATGGGGCCATGGTCACAGGCAATAATATCGATTTGGATACCAAGCTCGCCAACCTTATCCAAAAGCTTTGTCACCAGCGCAGAGAAAGGGAGCAGGATGTTAGCATAATATTTTTCGCCTTCATACTCCAGGATGGATTCATCGATCTCATCAGCAAATCTCTCACTCGTGGCAAGGTGCATGCCAAAGGCATCCTGTGAAAAGAGCAACTTTTCTTCAGGTAGGTAACTGAACATGTTGTCGGGCCAGTGGAGCATTCGAGTCTCCAGGAAGGTCAAACTCAGGTTGCCGAGACTGAGATTCTCACCATTTTTGACCGCCACAATCTCTCGATCCAGATGAAAGTGTTCCTTGAGTGCTTTACTGCCCATGGAAGAAGCAAACACCTTTTCCGGCTGTACCACCTCTATAACATCCGCCAGAGAGCCGGAGTGATCCATTTCCGCGTGATTGGAGACCACATAGTCGATTGCCTTTGGATCCACCACCGAACCGATTCGAGCCAGAAGTTCGGACAGAAAAGGAGGCTTGACCGTGTCAATCAAGGTGATTTTGTCTGCCATTACCAGAAAGGCATTGTAGGTGGTCCCCCGCTCAGTGAGATAACCGTGGAAATCACGGATGCCCCAGTCGATTGCTCCTACCCAGTAGACGTTATCGGTTACTTTAATCGCTTTGAACGGTTTGTCCATCAGATCCTCCTCCACACAGTAGCTTTATCAATTTCCGTCTGTCCCGGGGGACTTCCTCTCTGGACACAAATATACATTCATGTTGCTCTCGCAGATACTTCAAATCCACCCCCTGGACGGACCCACCTGTTCAACCCCGCACATCCGGATTGCCGATACGCCTATCATTCCACCAATCCAATCCCGGAATCAAACTACTCGTAGGCAATTACCCGAATAACCCCGATGGTGGCTCCTTTATCATCTGTAGTACACGTATCACTTACAGAAACTATCTTATTAATATTATTATCTTTTACAAATTGGTTTACCTTGTCATCCAGGTCGTACAATTCTTTCATGGTATGGAATATTTTCAGTTCTGTGGCAAACGTTTTGACCTTTACCATTCTTAACCCCTCCATTCATTCATCGAGCCCGGATATTTCTCCCCCGCCTTCGCCAGTTTCACTCTGCCCAACCCGGATATTTCATGAATGACTTGCTGCGGCCACGGATATGTCCGTCCTTCCTGGCGTCCTCGGGTGTCGGCCCCTGCGACGTACCGTTCAGGTACGACTCGGAACCAACACCCTGTGGTTGCCAGGTGGCACGTCCATCTTCGTGGTCTCGCGACAGCAATTAATGAAATATCCGGGCTAAGCGAACTTTTCCAGAATCTTCTTGAGCTCCCCCAGGTCCGTATCCTGACCAACCAATGGGCCTCGTTGCAGAACAGCAAATCTTTTTTCAAAGCTGGTCCTTTGGTTACGGTAAATAATCCCAAGAGGGATCTTATCTCCCCATTCCACAGCCGTCTGCATCGCAGCCTGCCAATCGGAGGGATCGTATTCATCCGGGAGAGTATAACAACGTTTCTTGTACCAGGCGAAAGTGTTAACCTTGTTGAAGGAAACACAGGGCTGCAAAACATCAATCAGGGCAAAGCCCTCATGGGCAATTGCCTTTTCAATGAGTCCAGCCAGGTGCTCAATCATGCCGGAAAAGCCGCGGGCCACAAAACTGGCCTGCATGGCTACGGCAACCGCAATGGGATTGAAAGGTAACGAGGCCACTCCCTCAGGTTGCGCTTTTGTGACTAAACCTTCTTCCGATGTGGGGCTGGCCTGGCCCTTGGTGAGACCGTAGATCTGGTTATTGTGCACAATCAATGTCAGATCTATGTTTCGTCGGATGGCAGCCAGAAAGTGGTTACCACCTTCACCATAGTTGCAGCCGTCTCCGCTTTCGACAATGATTCGAAGGTCTGGATTTGCCAGTTTGGCTCCGGTGGCCACTGGCAGTGCTCGGCCGTGCAGTCCATTAAAAACGTTGGCATTAAGGTAGTGGGGTGCTTTTGCAGCCTGGCCGATGCCAGATACCAGCAGAACCTCATGTGGCGCAATTCCACTGTCAACCAACCCTTGCTTGACCGCCTCCAGAATGGAGAAGTTCCCGCAACCAGGACACCAGGCCGTTTCATAGTGGCCGTAATCGTCGATGCTTACCATATTCATCCCTCATACTTTTCTGTTAAAGATTTGAGATGTGGGATATGGGATGTGAGATTCATGGAAAACACCACTTCAAAATCTCACATCTCACATCTCACATCCAAGGTGGGATTTTCATTCTCCTGTCCTCAACGTTTATGCCCTCCTTAGTTGCGCAATATGTACTCTGGCGTGATGGGCAACCCATCATAACGGAGTACCCTTCTGTG
>JGI2160J19893_10000577_pt1 | contig 12305 bp, 10 predicted proteins | sample DeeMarSeWOR28_12_FD_19893 | JGI IMG/M metagenome (IMG submission 19893)
CCCCCTTACCATTGACAGCAGCGCACAGGCCTCTGTACACAATCTCCTTGGAGATACTGTTGATTATATCCTTCTTATTCCTGCATCACGCTGGAAAACAAAGAACTGGCCGGAACAGCATTTCGCGTCACTGATCAATAAACTGAACATGACCTGCGTTCTGACAGGTGGCAGGAGTGACAGGGCGATTATTGACAGGATCAAAGCAGCTTCCGCCTCTGCCATTGATCTCTGCGGCAAAACAGACCTGCAGCAATTGACTGCGCTCATAGCCGGGGCAAAGGCTGTTGTGAGCAGTGACTCCGGTCCCATGCATATTGCTGCAGCGCTGGATGTCCCCCTCGTGGCCCTCTTCGGCCCTACAAATCCGGTGAAGACAGGCCCCTATGGATGGCAGACTGGGAACAACATGAAAGTGATCACAAGCAATGCACCATGCCAACCCTGTTTCAAGAGAGAGTGCAGCAATCCATTTTGCATGAAGGATATTAGTGTGGACACTGTGTATGATGCCCTGAAGGATTTATTATGAGAGAAGATAGTCAGTATGATGAATTGGGTTATGTTTTTTTAAAAGAGGTACGCCCCCTTTTAGGAAGGGGGGGGATTTGAAAAGGATTCTTATCTGTTTCAGTCTTTGTATTTCCTCCCTGTTCCTTTCTGTCCTCTTGCCCGGGGAAGCCGCAGCCAGTCAGGATGTGAACAAGAAGTTCGTTTATTATGTGTACTGGGCCGGTATCAGGGCGGGCAAGGCTGTCATGGATTATGAGAGCACTGCTGACAACATCAAAATAAGGACCCATGCTACTTCAGCAACAGTTATCACATTATTCTACAAAGTTGATGATGTGGCAGAAAGTATCCTGTACCCCGACGGGTATCCAATGAAACACACCCTGGTCGTCCGTCAGGGGCGCCACAGGCGTCACAAAATTACCGAGTTTGGACGTCAGAAAAACAGCATGCCCCAGAAAGTTACCTATCAGAATCTGCTTGATAAGACATTGACTGAACACTACCTTGACAGACCGGCCTATGATTCACTCTCCGCCTTTTTCGAACTCACAAGGAGGCCTTTAACCGTCGGGACCTCTGAATATATTGACGTCTTTGACAGCAACAAACTCTATAATGCCGAGGTTAAGGTATTGGGGAAAGAACGGGTCAGGGTCCCTGCCGGCGAGTTCAACACAATATTGGTGAAGCCCATATTGAAGGCAGAGGGGATCTTCCTGAAAAAAGGAGACATGTACATCTGGGTCACAGATGATGACCGGAAACTGCCTGTCCTCTTTAAAAGCAAGGTCAGAATTGGTCACTTTACGGTAAAACTCATTGAGGGGACATTGTAGAGTTATCCCTGATTCTTTGCTTTGATTACTGAATACATTGTAAAATAGAGAGTTTAAAAAAAATTCATCTACTATATTCATTAGCGGATCACCTACAGGAGGAACAATGCATATTGCAGTTATAGGTAGCGGTTATGTTGGACTCATTACAGGGGCCTGTTTTGCCGAATTCGGTCTTAATGTCACCTGTGTAGACAACGATGAAAAAAAGATAAAGTCCCTGAAAAAAGGTACTGTCCCCTTTTACGAACCCGGGCTTGAAGAACTGCTGCAGAACAACATCAAGGCCGGCCGTATAACCTTTACTTCAAATATCGCTGAAGCAGTGGAGTCATCCCTTGTCATCTTTATTGCCGTCGGCACCCCGCCGCGTGGAGACGGGTCTGCAGACATGAAGTATGTGGAAGGCGTGGCAAAGGAAATTGCCCAGCATATCAACAGCTATAAAGTTATCGTAACAAAGAGCACGGTGCCGGTAGGCACGGGAGAAAAGATAAAGGAGATAATCTCAAAGAACCTGCGGGAACACGTTGATTTTGATGTCGTCTCAAATCCGGAATTTCTGAGAGAAGGCGCTGGCATTGAAGACTTTATGCGTCCGAACAGGGTTGTCATCGGAACATCAAGTGATCAGGCAACGGCAATTATGAAAGACCTCTACAGCCCGCTCTATCTGATCGAGGCCCCGATTATCATTACCGATGTCAAAACAGCAGAGCTCATCAAATATGCATCAAACGCCTTTCTTGCGACAAAAATTTCTTTTATCAATGAGATCGCAAATCTCTGTGAAAGTGTCAATGCCGATGTACACATGGTTGCCAGGTCAATGGGACTTGATCGCAGAATCGGACCCAAATTCCTCCATGCAGGCCCCGGGTTCGGGGGCTCCTGTTTTCCGAAAGACACCCGTGCCCTGCAGCAGATCGGTAAAAAGAACAGGGTAAAACTTGGCGTTATTGACGCAGTGGTCAAGGCCAATGAACTACAGAAAGAAAAGGCAGTCAAGAAAATTACATCTGCCATGGGGAAGGTACGGGGTAAGACGATCAGCGTACTTGGCCTTTCCTTCAAACCAAATACAAACGATATCCGTGAAGCCCCTTCTCTTTTTATTATCAGGAGACTTTTGAAAGAAGGTGTGAAAATTCGTGCCTTTGATCCTGTTGCCATGCCGGACGCAAAGGCTGAATTACCAAAAATCATGTACTGCAAGGACCCCTACCTGGCCGTCAGGGGAGCGGACGCCGTCGTCATCGTAACTGAGTGGAACCAGTTACGAAACCTGGACCTCGGAAAGATCAAAAAGGCAATGAAAGGCAAATATTTCTTTGATCTCAGAAATATTTATCAGCCGGAAAAGCTGATCAATATGGGTTTTCAGTATCATTGCGTCGGCAGAGTCCGTGGTTAACCCGCATCCTGTTTATTTCATATCTATACGCCTTATGCCTGTCTGGCCGGGGACTTACTGCATCACATCATTTACCCAGGCAAAGGCTGCGGCAGCCGTTGGGAACCCCAGTGTGTTTATCAAAAGGGCGATTACCTGAAATACCTCTTCTTTTGATGCCCCGGCTTTCAGAGCCCTGCGTGTGTGGGAATGAACGCCGCCTTCTGACCGCAGGGCAGCACAGGCAGCGAGCTGAATGAGATGACCTGTCTTTGCATCAAGAGGCCCTGACTCCTTTGCCAGGCTCCCTGCCTCTTCGTAGGTTCTCATCAATTCAGGGAATAATTCTTTAAGCTTGAGATAATTCTTTGGATATTCTGACATTTAGCCACCTCCCGGAAGATTATTGACAATTACGGCATTAATACTTATAAGATTAACATATTCCTGAAACGATGACGGTACCTATTTATGTTAAGACAAATATCCTGCGGTCCTGTCCTGCGGTCCTTGACTTTAAGCACCTAATTCATCTAGATTAATAGGTCATGCGGAAACCATTCATAGCAGCTAACTGGAAGATGCAGAAAACCAACTCGGAGACAGAAGAGTTTCTGAATGCATTTCTGCCCCTTGTCAGGGGCATTGATGACGTTGATATCCTGATAGCTCCGCCCTTTACTTCGCTGGAGACAGCCTCCAGGCTCATGAAATCATCTAATGTACTGCTGGGTGCGCAGAATGTCTATTTTGAAGAAAGCGGGGCCTACACCGGTGAAATTGCTCCTTCCATGCTGATCGCTGCCGGATGCTCTCACGTAATCATCGGACACTCGGAAAGGCGGCAATATTTCGCAGAAACTGATGAGGTTGTCAACAGGAAAATCAAACTCGCACTGACAACAGGACTGAAAGTAATTCTCTGCATAGGTGAGTCTCTTGGAGAAAGGGAGGCAAACAGGACCTTTGATGTTCTGAATACACAACTCACCGGTTCGCTTGCAGATGTGCAGCTCAATGACATCACAATTGCCTATGAACCGATCTGGGCCATCGGTACCGGTAAAACAGCATCAAATGAGCAGGCCAATGATGCCCATGCTTATATCCGCGACTGGCTAGGAAAGAATAAAGAAGGCGCGGACAGCGTGAGAATACAGTACGGAGGCAGTGTGAAACCAGACAACGTGAAAGGGTTAATGGCACAGCCTGAGGTAGACGGCGCTCTCGTTGGCGGAGCGAGTCTCAAGCCGGACAGCTTTTCACAAATCGTTATTGGGGCCCGCGGCTGAAAGAAGGAGGCTGAATAATTCATGTACGCAGCACTTGTTGTACTTCATCTCATAGTATGTCTTTGTCTCATATTTATAATACTTATCCAGAGCAGTAAGGGGGCTGAGATGGGCGCTGCCTTTGGCGGCTCGAACCAGACCCTTTTTGGAAGCAGGGGCGCTGCTACTTTTTTAAATAAAATAACGACAGCCGGCGCTATTCTGTTTATGATTACATCCCTTTCCCTTGCGGTATTTTCAGTGAAGAGAGGGTCCGTCATGTCATCCGTTCCTGCCAAGGAAGCACCGGCAATTCCTCTTACAGAAACACAAGCCGGACCTCTGCAGGAGCAGCCAGCAGCTCCTGGGCAGGGAGAGTTACAGGAAACACCCGCACCACCTGCTGAAGAAGCAAAATAATCTAATTTCCCTATCAAAAAGAGAAAGGGGCGATAACATCGCCCCTTTTTTGTCTGACCTGCTGTTGACTTCCTTCAGGAAATCAGGAGTAAATATCGACGAACATACCCTTTGAGCGGGGCGAAAAGATCTTGACCCCGGCACGGTCATACATCTGTACAGACTCATATGCCTTTGCTGCCTGTTCAACTCTCCTGAGTCTTGCCGGTCTGTTTTTGCGGGCAACGCCCTCTTCATCAACTACCCTGCTGAAAGGGGTTACATCAATGACCCTGCCTTCCTGGGGACGATCGTCACGTCTTCTGCCGTTGGTACGGGCATCTGCATCAGTATCATCAGTGCTGAAGGGATTTGGTTTTGGACCAAACAGATTTCCAAACAGATTCAGAATGTTCAGGTTTATTACCGTGGTCATGATCAGGCCGTCCTGCTGTCTTCAAGGATTCAGGTACAGAAAACAAAGGTATATTTTCATTATACCAGCTGCTATCAATTATTCAAATAAAAAAATTCCTATATACATATCGCTTTTATTATAATATGAAGCTATGAACAGGGATATATGGATCTTTCTCTTTTTTTTCGGCCTTATTCTTTTTAACTGGCCCATACTGAGCATTTTCAAATCTACAGTTGCTCACTATCTCTTTCTTGCATGGTTCCTCTTTATAGCCCTGATTTTCGTCGCAGCAAATTATAAAAAAAAGAAAAACGACGAGGGATAATTGTTTTCACCAGCCTTCCTTTTTTCAGCCATATTTGGATATCTGATGTTTCTCTTTCTCATCGCCTACTATGCTGAGAAAAAAGAGAAAAAGGGATACAGTCTCGTATCCAATCCCTATGTGTATTCCCTGTCACTGGCTGTGTACTGTACATCATGGACCTTCTACGGCAGCGTCGGCAAGGCAGCAAATTCAGGCCTCAGTTTTCTGACCATTTATCTGGGTCCTACCCTGATGGCTTCCCTCTGGTGGATTATCCTGCGCAAGATTGTCTACATCTGCAAGGAAAACAGGATAACTTCAATATCCGACTTCATTGCATCCCGTTACGGCAATTCCCTCTTTCTTTCAGCGCTGGTAACCCTCGTCGCTGTCCTGGGTATTACTCCTTACCTTGGCCTTCANTTAAAAGCCATTATCACGACCTTCGCCATACTTACCGGCAGGCCGGAGGGGAGCCAGTTCGCAGGCTGGTTCATAACGCTCATACTCGGAATATTCGCTGTTTTCTTTGGTGCCCGGCGCGTTGACGTATCTGAGCGTCACAGCGGGCTTGTATTTGCAGTCGCCTTTGAATCAGCAATAAAGCTTGTGGCTTTCCTCATTGTTGGAGTCTGTGTAACCTACGGTTTTTTTAATGGTTTTGGAGATATCTTCTCTCAGATACAACAATCGGTACATGCCACAAATATGACCCTCGGTGCAAGTTCTCATGTGAGTTTTATGGAATGGACGTCTCTTACCTTTCTATCGATGATGGCCATTCTCTTTCTGCCCCGGCAGTTCCAGGTAGCAGTCGTTGAAAACTCCTCCCCTGATCATATTAAAAAGGCTATGTGGCTCTTTCCCCTCTACCTGATTCTTATGAATATCTTTGTTATGCCCATTGCCTATGGCGGGCTGCTCCTTGGCGAGCCGAAGGCTGAGGCCGATTTTTTTGTTCTCAGCATCCCTCTGAACCAGGGATTACCCTGGCTGGCACTGCTGGCCTTCATAGGCGGTTTTTCTGCTGCAACTGCAATGATCATTGTTGAATCCCTTGCACTGAGCACCATGGTCATGAACAGTTTTGTCATGCCTGCTGTCTGGAGCATGAATGCTGCAAAGGGCTTTTATTTGATGATCCTCAATACACGAAGAATCATCATAGTTGGGCTGGTATTCCTCGGTTATTCCTTCGCAGTGTACATAGGTGACTTCTACAGTCTTGTCGATATCGGGCTGAAGTCTTTTGAAGCAGTGACCATCTTTGCCCCTGCCTTTCTTCTCGGGCTGTACTGGAAGGGAGGCAACAGAAAGGGGGCGATTGCCGGCATTCTGGCAGGATTCGCTATATGGATATATACACTGATGATCCCGGCGCTGATGAGGGCAGGCATAATAGCCAAGAGCGGAATCCTCAGTGATATTTTCAGCTCCAGAGTGTTGAACCCGACAGCATTATTCGGCCTTGAAGGCCTTGACCGGTGGAGTCACTCTTTGTTCTGGGGAATGCTGCTGAACCTGTTTTTTTATGTAACCATATCATTGGCAACAAAAGAATCAGAAGCGGAAACCCGTCAGACAATGATTTTCGTCGACTCCTACTCACCGCTTCAAATAGGGCTGTCCAGCCGGCCAATGGGTATAGCAGAGATCAAGCAGACCCTTTCCGAATACATCGGCACCCATGATACGAACCAGGTTATAAACTCCTTTCTTCAGAAAAACCGCCTTACAGAGGAAGCCATAGACGATGAATGGCTTCATCAGCTCGGCAGTGAAGCTGAAGTAGTGCTCTCCGGAGTTCTGGGACCTTCAATAAGCAGCCTTATCTTTAAGGACAAGACTGTCCTTACGCAGGACGATAAAATTGAAATCTCTGACTCGGTAAAAAAAATATCAAGCAGTCTGAGACTGTCGAGGCAGGAACTCGCTGACAAAAACCGTCAACTCGCCCTTCTTAAGGAATTCAGCGAAAATATAATCGAAAGTATTCCCCTCGGTGTTGCAACCCTTGATGATACGCTGCGCGTCAAATACTGGAACGATGCCATGGAAAGAATATCAGGAATCCCAAAGGCGGAAGCTCTGAACTCAGTGGCCTTTACCCTCCTGAAATGCCTTGACGTCGATCTCTTCACCCCGAGAGTAAAGGAAGGGGAAATAATCTGTAAAAGGACGTTATACAGTGAGCCGCAGATCACTCTGAAAGTTCACTTAAGCAAATTAACGGGTAAACAGCGGGGATATGTGCTTGTTATGGAAGATATCACCGAGAAAAGGAAAATCGAGGAAGATCTCTTCAGGACAACCAAACATGCTAGTATCGGCAGGCTTGCTGCAGGAGTCTCCCACGAGATAGGAAATCCTCTTGCCTCCATCTCTTCACTTGTTCAGGAACTCATGACAGAAGACATCTCCCCCTTTCTCGCCCGGTCTTTAAGCACAATCAATACCCATATTGACAGGATAGCCAGAATCGTGCGGAATCTCGGTAACTTTGCCCGTCTCCATCCGAGGGAAAAGGTAACAACGAATTTGAAGGATATTATGGAAAATACCATTAACCTCATCCGGTATGATAAGAACTTCGGCAAAATAGAGGTCCTCACTGACATAGGTGATATCCCGCCTGTCAAGCTTGACCCTGATCAGATGCAGCAGGTCTTTCTCAATCTTATGCTGAATGCACGGGACGCCATGCCCGGAGGGGGTCAGCTTACCATATCAATGCTGAACAGAAACGGTGACGTTGAGATTATTTTTTCAGACACCGGTGTGGGAATAGAACATGAGGGGAAAGACAAGCTCTTTGATCCCTTTTACACAACAAAAAGTACCGGAAAAGGCACCGGTCTTGGCCTGAGTATATGTTACAGTATAATTAAAGACCACGGTGGCACGATAGCAGCTACATCTGAAGAGAATAAGGGAACCACGTTTACGATAAAAATCCCTTTGGACGCATTACATAATTAAGGACCTGTTTCTTTTACTCCCTGATTGGTGTTACTCTCTATTGCTGATTATTCCAGGGGAAAGGCTTTCTGATGGCTAAAAACATTTTAATAATCGAAGACGAAGGGACATTGAGAGAGTCCCTGAAACGTATATTCCTGAAGGACGACTACTCCGTTGATACTGCGGATTCCGCTGAAGAGGCCATAAACCTTATTGAAACCGGCAGTTATGATGTCATCATATCTGACATTATCCTCCCGGGCATAAGCGGCATTGAACTGCTGAACAGACTGCATGAGGAACTCCCCGATCAGATCTTCATCGTTATGACGGCATATGCCTCCGTAGAAACCGCTGTGAAAGCGCTCAGAGCCGGCGCCTATGACTATATTATGAAGCCCATTGTACACGAGGAACTGAAGCAGGTAGTGAGAAACGCCCTCAGGCAAAGACAGCTTCAGACAGAGAACGTGCTTCTCAGAAGAGAGATCGGCAAGACCTATGATTTCAGCAGTATTATCGGTATAAGCCCTGCGTTAAAATCCGTCATTGAAGAGGTCCGGAAGATAGCTGACACAAGGAGCAACGTGCTTCTCCTTGGTGAGACCGGCACAGGCAAGGAACTCTTTGCCCGCGTCATACATCGCAACAGTTCACGGCAGGCCATGCCTTTTATTCCCATTAATTGTTCTGTCATACCGGAAAACCTTCTTGAAAGCGAACTGTTTGGACATGTGAAGGGCTCATTTACGGGAGCGGTGACCTCAAAAAAAGGACTTTTTGAAGAGGCAAACGGCGGCACCGTTTTCCTTGATGAAATTGGAGATATTAATCTCTCATTCCAGATCAAACTCCTCAGGGTCCTGGAAGACCAGATTGTACGGCCCGTTGGCAGTACCAAGACATTGAAGGTAGACCTGAGGTTAATCACTGCCACCAACAAGGACCTTGATCGCGAAATCAGGGAAGGAAGATTCAGGGAAGACCTCTATTACAGAATTAATGCCATCACCATCAATATACCTTCTTTACGTTCAAGACAGGAAGACGTACCTCTCCTGGTAAAACACTTCCTCGATAAATATTCCCAGGAACTGGGGAAAGAGGTTGAAGATATCACTGAGGAGGCCCTCAAGTATCTGATGAACTACCATTGGCCCGGGAATATCAGGGAATTACAGAATGTTGTTGAACGGGCAATACTCATTTGTGAAAACAGCAGGATCACATCTGATAACCTGCCGAAGTCAGTCCACTCAGGCAACTCCTTTGGCAAGGATTCTGTTGAGGGAAAACTCTCCATTGAGGACTACACAAAGGCCTTTATCCGGGAATATCAGTCCTCCCATAATGAGCAGCAGCTTGCAGGGATGCTCGGGATTACGCGGAAGTCTCTCTGGGAAAAACGGAAAAAATGGGGTTTGGGGAAAAAATGACACCCTATTACTTTAAGTAACTTCCAGAACTCCGCGTTACTTCTCGTAACACCCATCCCTTCGATGTACCCCCATAAAACACCCTAACTATCTGATATTAATATTTATTCTGTCCTACCGGCACTGGCATTCTATTTGCTTTCCCTTATATGTTCTTCCCTTACTAAAGATATGATTACCGAAGAAAGTATAAATTTTCTTAAGAACATTCCGCCTTTCAAATTTCTCAGAGATGATACTCTGAACACTATAGCCAGCAACCTCACTCTGGAGTTTATCCCTAAAAACACCCTCATTTTGGCCCAGGATGGTCCTCCCAGTGACTCATTGAGAATTATAAAAAAGGGGGGAGTAAAGATCTTTATGTCAGATGATGATGAGATCGTCATTGACTTTAAAAGCGAAGGTGAGCCTTTTGGATATCTTTCGTTGATAAGCGGTGATAAATCAAGAACGAACGTCCAGGCCATTGAGGACACCCTCTGCTATCAGATTCCAAAAGAAATCATCATGCAGATAATCAGCACAGAACCCCTCTTCGGTGAATTTTTTATGAAGTCCTTTTTCAAGAACTACCTTGACAAGACATACCGCGAAATGAGGAGCAAAAACCTTCTCTTCAAAGAAGGAGAAAAACTGCTCTATACCACTCCTGTTCAGGAGCTGGCCTTGAGGGAAGCTGTTACAGCTCCTGCGCAGACTCCTATCCGCAAGGCAGCAGACATCATGTCCTACAATGGCATCAGTTCCCTCGTGATCACAGACTTCCATGGGACCCCTGTGGGCATCGTGACTGACCGTGACCTCAGGGACAAGGTCGTCGCAAAGGGTGTTGACTCTACATACCCGGTGAAAGAGATTATGAGTACTGGCCTTGTAACAGTCGAAATTCAGACAAAATGTTTTGACGCCCTGGCAACAATGATCAAACACAACATACATCACCTCCTTGTAACAGAGTCAGGAAAACTCAAGGGTGTCATAACAAATCATGACTTCATGCTTCTTCAGGGCACATCTCCCCTCTCCCTTCTGAAAAGCATTGAACGCCAGAGCAGTGTTGAAGAACTCCTTGCCGTTCACAAAAAAATAGACCAGATTACCGCATTGCTTCTGAAAGAAAACGTCAAGGCAGGGCATATACTGAAGATTATCACTGAACTGCATGACAGGCTCCTGCATAAGATAATTGAACTGAGCCACAGTCATATCGGAGAGCCGCCAATTCCCTTTACGTTCTTTGTGTACGGCTCAGAAGGCCGTAAGGAACAGACCTTTCAGGCTGTCTTTCGCTGTGCCATCATGTATGAAGACCAGAGCACCTATGGCCTGAAAAGGGACATTGATGAGTATTGCAGGAAACTCCTTGCCCATCTGAAAGATATCTTCACTGAATACAATTTTCCCATGTTCGACACCCATCCTCTGGGAGAGAATATTCCCATGTACGGAGATATCACTGAGTGGGAGAGAAATCTTCTCCGTGCATTGCGCTCACCTGAACCTTCTCTTGTCTCAACTGCAAAAAAACTGCTTGATGCGCGTTCAGTCTACGGTGATGAAGTGATTATCACGTCCTTCAAGGAGCGCCTCCATAAACATATCCTCGAAGACGAACGATATCTGGCGACTTTTATTGAACACGGCATAAGCCATAAATCACCCATTGGATTTTTCAAGAAATTTCTTGTCGATGAAAGCGGTCAACATCTGGAACAGTTCAATATCAAACAGAAAGGCATACTTCAGATAGTTGATTCCCTGAGGGCCCTTGCCGTTGTCCATAATATTCACGAAACCTCAACGTCGGAACGCCTGACTGTACTTTCAAAAAAGACTTCTCTCCTGAGTGATGTCATCATTGATATTGCTGCTGCCTTTGAGTTTCTGCTCCAGATGCGCCTGCACAATCAACTGATGAAAANAGAGCAGGGTCTTCCAATGGANGATCTNATTGAACCTGATAATCTCTCCATGCTCGAAAAAAAGACGGCAAAGGAAATATTTCAGATAATTCCCGTGCTTCAGAGAAAGGTGGAGACCTATTTTAAAGAACAGATGTATGCAGCGAGATGAATATGCTGACTGAATGCTTAATGAAATTTGCATCACGGTTACGGACAACATCTGCAGATGGGGCAAAGCCTGTCCGGAGCTGTTCAGGGAAGGTCGCCGGAAACACACTTCTTCCAGAGTGTCCCTTTGTTGTCGTTGACACGGAGCTGAGCGGCCTTGATGTCAAAAAAGATTTTATCGTCTCCATCGGTGCACTGAAGATGACAGGAGGGACCATCCATATAAGCAAAGAGTTTTACCGTCTTATCAGACCGAAAGGGGAATTAACAAAGAAAAGTGTTGAGATCCACGGCATCACGCCCGGTGAACTGAATAGTGAAGCTGCCATGGAACAGATAATGAGCGAGTTTCTTGATTTTATCAGTGACGCGGTNATCGTCGGCCATTTTATCCATCTTGACCTGAGTTTCTTAAACAGAGAATTCAAGAGACAGTTCAGCCGGAAACTTCCAAACCCGGCAGTGGATACGCAGAAAATATATGAATGGCTCTATGAGAACTCCATGAATTTCAGGAAACACTACCCGGGAGGACCTGTAAAGACAGATCTCTTTTCCCTTGCAAACCGGTACGGGGTGTCGGTCAATACCGTTCATAATGCCTTAAGTGACTCATTCATAACCGCCCAGCTGTTTCAAAAATTCCTTTACTTTTTGAAAACAGAGGGCATAATAACCCTCAATGATTTA
>JGI2160J19893_10000579_pt1 | contig 12302 bp, 12 predicted proteins | sample DeeMarSeWOR28_12_FD_19893 | JGI IMG/M metagenome (IMG submission 19893)
ATTTTTAAGATTATATCTTCAGTCTTGTCCATATTCCCTGAAATTCAAGATCTATTCCCTATATCGTTAAATCAGGATCAGGTAAAAACTACGGCTTTCTCATATCAACCCTCAGTTCCGCCCTGAACCGCATCTGACGATATACGATAGAAATCTTGATTTGGACTGATTTCCGCTGAAATTCTGATGACTCTCCGCATTATCAGTAAAACGGAGTTGGTCTGAATGTTAATGACTGGTGAAGTTATCGTCATATCATAGTCGCATTAAATATTGAAGATTTAAATCGTAAATCTATTTGTGGCAGTTGGCATATAAGAGATTGTCATACTTCATATACGTTAATTGTTTTCAGAGTAAATTCCTTATAACATTTAAAGAGATGCAATTAAAAAATAAAATCCCTCAATGAATTCTCTCATGCGCTGTGCCTTGCTGACCTGTCAAGAATGGCCTTGAGAGTCTTCCCTTCGATTTTCTCTTTTTCCAAAAGAAGTTTTGCCCCTTCCTCCAGCACCTGTCGATGTTTCATAATAATATCTTTAGCACGGGCATACTGTTCATCAAGGATCCTATGCACAGCGGAGTCTATCTCCCTTGAGGTCTCTTCGCTGTACTTTTTCTCTTCCGGAAACCCGGGAGTATTCAGATAGGGTGATCTTCCGCCTGATTCAAGATACACGTGCCCGAGGGTTTCATCCATCCCGTATTGGGTGACCATCGTGCGGGCAATCTCCGTTGCCTTGGAAAGATCATTGTGAGCTCCTGTTGATACATCGCCGAAAACAATTTCTTCGGCAACACGTCCTCCCAGTGACATGGCTATTTTGTCCAGCAGCTCAGACTTTCGCATAAGGTATCGTTCTTCTGTTGGTACATTCAACGTATATCCCAGGGCTGCAACGCCTCTTGGTACAATCGTTATTTTCTGGACAGGTCCTGCCCCGGGGGCAACAAGCCCAACGAGTGCATGACCTGTCTCATGGTAGGCAACGATCTTCCGCTCTTCTTCATTAATGAGACGGTTCTTTTTTTCCAGTCCTGCTATAACACGTTCAATTGCCTCTTTGAACTCATCAGTGTCGACTTCATCTTTTCCCCTCCGAACTGCTAGCAGTGTAGCTTCGTTCACAAGATTTGCAAGATCAGCTCCGGCAAAACCGGGAGTCATTCCCGCTATTTCACTCAGGTCTACACTCTGAGCGAGCTTGATGTTTTTTATGTGCACTCTCAGGATATCTTCTCGGCCTTTTTTGTCCGGTTTATCTACAAGGATCTGCCGGTCAAATCTCCCCGGTCTCAGGAGTGCCGGATCGAGTATTTCAGGACGGTTTGTCGCAGCAAGGAGGATAACACCGGAGGTTGGATCAAAGCCGTCCATTTCAACCAAAAGCTGGTTCAGTGTTTGCTCCCGCTCGTCATGGCCACCAACAGTCATACCACCGCGGGCCTTGCCGAGTGCATCCAGCTCGTCGATAAAAATAATGCAGGGGGCTTTTGTCTTTGCCTGCTCAAAGAGGTCCCGTACTCTAGCAGCTCCAACGCCCACAAACATTTCCACGAACTCTGAACCTGAGATGCTGAAAAAGGGCACCTTACTCTCCCCGGCTATTGCCTTGGCAAGAAGGGTCTTTCCTGTTCCCGGCGGTCCCACGAGGAGCACTCCCCGTGGCAGTTTAGCACCAAGGCGGGTAAATTTGCCGGGATCCCTAAGAAATTCTACCGTTTCTTTCAGTTCCTCCGCAGCTTCATCTACACCAGCTATATCTTCAAAAGTAATTCCAAGACCTTCCTCCATATATATCTTTGCTTTGCTCTTTCCCACGGTCATAAATCCCTGCTGGCCGCTCATTCTCCGGAAGATGAAATACCAGATGCCCACAAAGAGGGCAATGGGAAAGATCCAGCTGAACAGGTCCCTTACAAAGGTACTTTCTATTACGCCTGTAAATTTTACGCCCCGCTCCACAAGCTTTTTTGTAAGCTCAGGGTCATCGACGCGAACGGTGTTAAAGGTCTTGGGTTTTTCGATAGAATCGGCAGTGTTTTTGATTTTTCCCTGTATGTGACTCTGGGTGATGGCAATTTCTTCGATCTCTCCTTTCTCCAAGGAGATGAGAAACTCGCTGTATGGTATGGTCTTGACCTGAAAGGTCTGGACAATGAAATTGTGTATGATCAGTACTGCCCAGACGGCAAGAAAAACATACCATGCAGAGAATTTAAATCTTTTTTCCATAATGACTCACCTCCTGGCAGGAATTATACAAAAGAAAACATCACTCTGTGCGTCATGACAAAAGATAAAATACAATATTCAATAAAATGATTCAATAATCCATGATAATATAAATGTATCGTTAAGCCAGACCTTCATCAATCCTGAATATTGATCATATCAACCCTTAGTTCTGACCCAATCCACACCTGAAGATTTACGATTATAAGTCTTGGTTCTGGCTGATTCTCGCTAAAATCCTGAAGACTTTATCCACTTATCGTTGAAATGGAGTCAGTCCAGATTCTGCTGATTTGATGAAGGTATCAGTAAATCTATACCATCTCATATAATGCAGATAGATCAGTATTATCAATAAATAAAACTGAAACAAATTTCGCAGATTGTTATTGTTCATTGGTATTTTATCTTGAGAATGAAGACACAATGCGTATATTATTGGTTAGATTCAAGAATAATAAACAACATAAATAAACAGGAGCATAAAGGTTGATAATAATGCATCGCAAACTTAGTATAGTTTTTTTCATAGCGTTGATATTGATTATTATTGAGGGCAGTTCGATTGCTGAACCACAAAAGAAACGAGATCAACAATATGGTAGGAACAATGATTTGTCTGTTCGTTTAGGGGGAATAGGGATGTATAAACCAGAGTATGAAGGTTCCGATGATTATGAATTTCAAGGCTTTCCTATGATTGACATCACTTGGCGTGATATTATTTTTTTAAATCCACGCAAAGGCTTAGGAGCTTATTTGTGGAACCAAGATGGCGTAAAACTCGGTGTATCTATTGGGTACTCTTTTGGCCGGGATGAGGATGACTCAGGTGATCTTGACGGGCTTGGCGATATTGATGGCGGTGCGACAGCCAATGTTCTATTTGAATGGCAAGTTGATGATATTTCAGTTGATGCGCATTATGAACAGCAGTTTACTGGTGACGACACCGGTTTTCAAGCTCATATAGGTTTGGGGTATGATCTACGACTAGGAGAAAAAACCAAATTGAAACCATCAGTGCAAACAACCTATTCAAGCTCTGATTATATGGAGGAATATTTCAGCATCTCTCCGAGCCAATCAGCCCGATCAGGCCTAATTGTTTATGAGGCTGATTCTGGTTTTAAATCAGTCGGGCTCAATATAATGTCGATTTATAGAATTAACCAAAAATGGGGAGTTCATACTATGGCAAGTTATGATCTGTTGCTTGGTGATACCGCCGACAGTCCTGTCGTCAAAGATGAGAACCAATACCTTTTAAGTATAGGGGTATCTTATAACTTTTAATCCTAGCATTTAACGATAATAAAAACCCAATAACACCAAGCATTAGAATTCAGACCATCGATGACTTTTTGCAGGCGATTGCTTATGGTATGTAAATTGTCTTCTCGCTTGTTTATGTGTTTCATGGTCTGCATCGATGATCCTGGTCTAGTTAGTCTTTTAAAATAATAATGAAAGTAACAATCATCATATTATCTCTTCTTGTCGGAAGCACAATTGCCCTCCTATTTATCCTTGGAAAATATTCTCAAAAAGGACAATCTCCTGGATTAGTCAACGGAAGCCTGTCGAGATGCCCCGATAAACCGAATTGTGTCTGCAGTGAATATATGGATGATGCCAATCATTACATCGCACCTGTTACTATTCCTAAAAACATCGAAATTCATGATATGCCCAGATTGGTGGCTACGATTAAAGATATGGGCGGTATATTTCAGCATGGAAAAGATAATTACATTGCAGCTACCTTTTCTTCGTCAATTTTTGGATTTGTAGATGACTTAGAAATTAGAATCGATACGAATCAGAGAGTTATGCATTTTCGATCGGCATCAAGAGTGGGTTATGGCGATGGGGGTGTCAATAGGAAGAGAGTTGAATTATTTAAGAAGTTATATAGAAAACAAAGAGAAGAGGCTAACACTTATTAGGCCTCCGATTGTTAAGAGCAATAACTAGCCTCTAATGGTCATTCCCGAGAAAGATAAAGAGGAATACGAAATTGAGTATTCTTCTCATTTTCTACGGCAATCCTTAATTTCTTATTTTACCCTTTTCTCGAAAACATAATGAAAGCGTTGTTTTGCTACTATCGTCAAATGGTGATTTATGCCATTAGACAGATGCTTTGAATCCTTCGTAATGCATTATGTATGATACTTGGCATATATATACACAAGAATCTGATATTCATCATCCTCCCCAAAATAGCTTCTAAGGTGGTTTGGAATGAAAAGGTATGGATTTGCCTTAGTTGTTGCTGTCGTAATTATTGCTATTGTTGTATTCCCATCAGACAAGAAACGTATCAGAAAAGCAATCAGGATCTGTGAACAGGCTATTATAAACGAAAACAGTGAGGCGTTAATGAGCCTCATTTCATTTAATTATTCAGATGATTACGGCGGCAGTTACTTAATGTTAAAAAAAAGATCGGAAAGACTCTTTAAAACCTATGATGATTACGAGATCATTGCGGACATAGTCGGAATTACTGTCAATGAAGGGAAAGCTATTGCGGATTTAAAGGTAAGCATCATTGCATCAGAAGGAAATGAAAGAGGATACCTGCTGGGAGATGCTGGAAGTCACCGGAAAATAAAAGTATATTTTGAAAAAGATAAGTTTGGTTGGGCAATAGTCAGATTGTATGACGAAAAGCACTAATGAAAGAGAATTAATCATGGAACATAAAATAGTTATGGCCTTGATTCACATCTGACGATATACGAGAGAAATGTCGATTTTTTGTAAACATTGGCTGCTGTTCCTCAAAACCTGAAGAAGCATCCGCATTAACAGTAATTCGTGTTAGGCTGGATTCTGTTGAGTTTACCTACATATCAATTATATGGTAAACGACAGAAATTGAAGATTCACAATTAATAGTGTTAACGATGCACTGATTGATGCAGACCGGTATGATGTTGTATGCTAGGAACCAATTTTCAATCGACTAAAAAACACAGCCCAAAAAGTCACCACCCGTACTCGTTCACCGTCCATGAGATAGATAGGCTTTTATTTAAAAACAGTATTCTAACTAGTTGCAATTCAATTCAATAGTCTTACCGCGCCAATTATAAACAAACGGCGCTCTCACTCCGATTACTTTGCATAACTCATTATTACCGTGAGCTGATCTTTCATCGAGACTTTGTGTGCATTATGAATGATGACCCCACATTCCATCAATGGGGAAATACCCTTATGAATAACGTGAAAATCGCCCTGAAAGTTGCGATTGATGATAGATCATCAGCCCTGAAATAAAACCGCAGATCCCCTGCTGCGGGGTTATTTCAGCAATCCAAGCTGATCCAAAAAAAGATACAACGTTCTTGCCTTGTTGGAGTGTTAGTCGGGTGGAGTAGTTGAGGGTAGGGACATATCGTTACGGGCTGTTGAAAGACTCCAAAACACATTGCCGGAACAACGTGTTTTCTGATAACATTAAAACTATTTTAAAAGTAGTTTCGCGATACCAGGAACTGTAATGAAACCCATTATATCGCTAAAGGTTTTTTTTGAGGACAAAACAAAATGACAGAGGAAATTTCCCACAAATTATCTACGAGAAATCTAAGAATTGAAGATTACGACACACTTCATGAAATCAGTTCGCGTGTATACAAAGGGGTGGCTCTGCCCTGGACCCACGAGCAGATTGTTAGACTTATTCAACTTTTCCCCGAGGGACAGATATGCATTGAGGACAATGGAAAGCCCGTTGCAGTCGCCCTGACACTGATAATCGATTTCAGCCTCTTCGGTGATCAGCATACCTATGACCAGATCATTCGGGGAGGAACATTTAAATCACATGATCCAGAGGGAGACTACCTTTACGGCATCGAGGTGTTTGTGGATCCCGAATATCAAGGGATGAGGCTCGGGCGCCGGCTGTATGATACCCGTAAGGAACTTGCCGAAAACCTTAACATGAAGGGAATCCTTATAGGCGGACGGATGCCGTCCTATCATAAGTACTCAGCTGAACTAACTCCTGAACAATATATTCTCAAAGTCAAAAACCGTGAAGTCTATGACCCTGTACTTACCTTTCAGATCTCCAATGATTTTCATGTGCGCAATCTTCTTGATGACTACTGGCCCCAGGACTATAAGTCCCGCGGTCACGCCGTACTTATGGAGTGGATCAATATTTATTATCGAAAAAAAACGAAACTGATTGGCAGAACTCACTCCATCGCCCGTATAGGTGTTGTGCAGTGGCAGATGCGTCGTTTCAACTCCTTTGATGATTTTATGCAGCAGGTAGAGTTCTTTGTTGACACAGTAAGCGATTATAAGGCCGATATCGTGCTCTTTCCTGAATTGCTCAATGCACCTCTTATTCATACCTATGAGGGCAAGAATCCGACAGATGCCATGCGCATGCTTGCAGACTATACTGATGATTTGCGCCAGGCCATGATTGATATGGCGCTCAGCTACAATATTAATATTGTGACGGGAAGCATCCCGCAAATCGGGGACGACGGAAAGCTATACAACGTGTCTTTTCTCTGTAGGCGGGACGGGACCTGGGATTCTCAGGAAAAACTCCATATCACCCCTGATGAGGATGCTTACTGGGGGTTTACTGGAGGTAAGGATATAAAGGTTTTTGATACCGATGTTGGAAAGATAGGAATATTAATTTGTTATGATGTCGAATTCCCTGAACTGGCACGCCTGCAGGTTATGAAGGGGATGAAAATTCTGCTGGTACCGTTCTGGACCGACACGAAAACCGGTTATCTGCGGGTAAGGTGCTGCGCTCAGGCCCGCGCAATTGAAAATGAATGCTTTGTTGCCATATCAGGCAGCGTTGGCAATATACCAAAGGTTGAAACCATGGGTATTCAGTATTCCCAGGCGGCTGTGTTTACCCCTGCGGATTTTTCATTCCCCCATGATGCAATTGCCTCGGAGGCGACTCCCGGCATTGAAACCGTTCTCATAACTGACCTTGATCTTGACCTGATCAAGGAGTTACGGACTCAAGGAAGCGTACGCAACCTGGAAAGCAGGAGAACCGACCTGTACGAATTAAATTTAAAAACTTCCGATCAAAATAGTAAGTGATTTACAATTGTAATATTCAGTGATACGCATATTTCTGAATCGTTGATTATTCGCTATTATCAACATCCTTAAATCTTGCCTCCAACGATACTATTACAAAACCAGATTAACTAATCTTTATTTAGCGAGTAAATAATGTACGTCACTATTAACTTGCATTATGTCCGCATTAAATCATTTAAATAGACAAATGGAATTTATCGTAGTAAATAACAAGTATGGAGAATAAGGATAGAGAACAAACCTTCTTATAAGAAAGGAGGCAAAAATGGCTATAAAATATAATTGCTGGGAGTTTGAAAAATGTGGTAGAGAACCGGGCGGAACTGTAGCAGATAAATGTGGCACATGCCCAGCAGCATATGCCACCTCCATAAACGGGGTCAATGGGGGGAAAAATGGTGGTCGCATATGCTGGGCCATTCCGGGGAAGCTTTGTAAAGAGGAGATTAAGGGGGCATTTGCCAAAGAGAGGTATTCCTGTATGAATTGCGATTTTTTTCAACTTGTAAGTAAAGAAGAAAAAATTGATGCATTTGATATGCTGAATCCAACTCATTTACAAAAATTACTTCTAGAGCGTTCGAAAGAGGCTAAATAGCTATGGAAAGAAGAGGCAGGAAAAGATTTCCAGCTAATTTAGAGGTACAATTTTTTCATGACCGAGAAATTCATTATGGAGTTGTTACGGATATATCAGATAAGGGAATGTGCATCAAAGTTGGCGTCTCTTTGCCTTATAATTCAGGTGATAGGCTGCTAATGTATTTAAAAAATGAGCCTCTAAGGATCCCGTATAAAATTTTGTGGTTAAAGAAGTCCTGTAATATGTCTGATGCAATAGGAGTTGAGGTGTTGCAATTGTATGAACGGCATTTGGAACTGGTAACCTTAGTTTCCCAGAATTAATAATTATGTATTTTAAGTTATCATTGGCAGATCTAATACTAATTAGGTATGAACAAATATTGACATCACCCATTAAATAATATGACCGAGAGTTGTATAAAAAGGCGTTGGGCAATCTGTTGAACCGGAAAAGTTACCACATAGCCCCTCCAATAATCCGCGTGATAGGGTAGGAATCGTTGCCCCTGTCATCGATTACGATAATGAATCATTGATCAGCGGAGCACAGGTGATTCTTATGATTCTCGATCCAGAGGGGAATGTGGAAGGGTATCTACGGGTTAAATTATTACGGTCTTGGATTTATAAAAATCTATTTGTACCTCGAAAATTAGATAACAGACTTCATATATCCTAATCTATTTCCATTTGGAAGAGACTATTTCGATAGAAGGTGTTGTAAGAATAAAAATCGAACGATTTTTGCTTTTTGCTCGGGCTTATAATTTGCAGATGCATAGATATCAGATTCTGACTCCCTATCAGGAAGATAAAAAAGAATTTTAATACTCTCGTGTTCTTTCTCTTGTTGAGCTAAATATTCGGACAATTCGTCAATTTCATTTTTATTTGGTATTCGTCCATTTATAAGGTTTACCTGAACATCTATTGATAAGATTCCAGCTTCTGATTCACTTTTATTAAGTATCTTGTGGGCTATTATTCCCTTTGTTTCGGAAGCATCCGGACAAGAACTGGCAATTATTATTGTTAGGACAGGTAAGAGCAAAAATAGGCGTTTCATCATTTTATCCTATCTAGTACAACATGTCATTTTATATATTAAGATACGACCTTTCCATTGCAAGTCTTTAGTTTTATGATTTTACTTGCGGTGTAATTTTTTATAGGAACGCTATACTTATTAGATGGTGAAAGAAGCAGGTTATACGGTAATAAATAATTAGTACGGATTATACATTTTGATGAAAATAGTAAAATCGAAACGTGGACAGACCGTGGACATATTTATTTAACCTCTGTAACTTTTTGAAATTAAATAATATTGTAACGAAAAGGCATATTTCGATTCCCACAGGCTCCCGCCATTGCACTACGCTGTCGCTGCCCGTCAATGAGATTCAGATTTCCTTTGCCTTGCCGATCAACGTATCAAACTTCTCAACTTCAATAACCGGTGAAGTGGTAAAGTGTATGCCGGTGAGTCTGTACAATGCCACTGAGGCCAGCAGGGCCTGCTCTTCGTTGGGGAAATCTATAGTTAAAACAAGGTCGTGCTCTCCAAGAACAGCATACATGGACTTTATGTCTCCGCCATGTTTCTGAATGACTGCAACAGCCCTGTCTGTCCGCTTGGCACTGACCCCCTTGAGTGCCTCAGATGAATATTTTCCAAACATCATGAAGATTGGCATCGTTCTTTCTCCTTATCCTGNAGCTGNTNCTGCACAGACCAAAGGTATAAAAAGGTGTCATTCGGCAACGTAGTTATTTCCTGAAAGNCCCACACCATGCATCCCCCTTCGCAGTGGGGAATTGGTTGTATAGAGAAGACCTGTGTATCTTCACTATTGTTTTTCAGATGACCGCTACCGTGCTCGCCTGGGGACCCTTTTCACCTGCCTCTTCTTTAAAGCGCACCTTCATTCCAATCTTTAAATTCTTAAAGTCGTCGTTTATGACGCTATGGGCATGGAAGTACACCTCCAGGTTATCAGATGTTGTCAGCAATCCATATCCCTTCTCCGGAGAGAGTGCAGTGATAGTACCCTGAGGCGCTGCCTCATGATGTTTAACATCACCGCGCTGCTGTCTGGAAAAATCCTCAAGCTTGCGTCGTGCAGCATTAAAACTATTCCTGATTGCAGCGTACAGGTCTTCATGGGGCGCACGCTTCACAACCAGTTCCGAACCGGGCAGGGTCATGTAAATATTGATATTGTATAACCTGCCCTTGTGATGGTGGCGGTGGGGAGATTCCACGACTACCCTGCATCTCGTTATCCTGTTGTACATCTTATCCAGTTTCCCGGCCTCTGTACGAAGTTTTCTTTCTATTGCTTCGGACAAAGCAAGATTCCGACTCGTAACTTGTAATGGAATTTCCATTCTATTCAATCCTTTGCATTATTCAATCCTATATTTTTCACCCCTCTTAAGCCGGACAGACCCCGTTTTCCAGGGACATCAATTGTGCTGCATTGATCCCTGCATAGTACAACCGTTAGTGCTCAATTTCTTTTTTCAATGTTGTCGCGATATTCTGCATCTCCATTCCCAGTTGAACCAGTACATCGTCAAGTGAAACAACTCCTACGAGCTTCCCGCCGGTATTGGTGATCGGCAGTCTCCGGATACCATGGTTAGACATCAACTGTGTGGCATCGACGATGTCTTTATCCTCAGTAATGGATACAACGGGAGACACCATAATTTCACTGATCCTGGTTGTGCTGGAATCCTTCCCCTGCGCTATAACCTTGGCCACAACATCCCTGTCCGTTATCATGCCGGAGGGGCGATCATCGTCCGTCACAATTACACTTCCTACATTCATGTCTGTCATAAACTTCGCTGCATCCAGAACAGACGCAGTTGATGGAAGGGCGGTAATATCTTCTATCATTATGCTTTTTAGAGACATGTCTGCTTCTCCTTTCTTTTTATGACCTCTTTAATTCAATGATACGAGATAATAGGGAAATGTCAATCAGTATTTCACTGTAAATTGTATGCATGCCAGTATGAACTTGTGACGATATCCGGCCAGAGCATTACCCTTTTAATTATAAGGGGTTATGGGAGGCAGTTCCCCTCTGATGGCCTGCTTCAGAGGGTCAGAAATAAGCAGAATTCCATGTGGTTTGAGGCTTCCAGGCATTCATTGATGGACACCTTTGTCTTCAGCTTCTCATGGAAGGGGGGCAGTCTGTTGAAAAAGAGGCAGACATACTTAGCGGATTTTTCTGTAAATACGGTCTCCTTCCGACCAGGGCTCGAGCTTTTCCGTTCTATAGGGAAGACGGTCAATCTTTCCAAGAACAAGTGCACCGCCTGGCACAAGGCGGGTAAGAATTTTTTCCAGAAGTTCCCCCTGGAGTTTCTCTTCAAAATAGGTAAAGACCAGATATCTGCACAGGATCAGGTCGAAGGGACCTGCCGGCATTCTATTGCGAACATCCTGTTGTAGAAAACGAACGGAATCTCGATAGGTTGACTTTAAAAGGTACGCTTTATTCTGACGGATGAAACCGGTCTGTAACAACGCCGAGGGCAGTTCTTTGATGCTGCTGCCGGCATAGTGTCCTTTTAATGCCCTGTGCAGCATGTGCTTCATGGAGTCGGTGGCGATGATTTCAATATCCGTTGAAGGACAATAAGGTTTCAGAAAATGATGCCAGAGAAGGGACAGGGTATAGGGTTCTTCTCCTGCAGCGCAGCCGCAGCTCCAGCATCTGACACTGTCCGTCTCTTGTGCAAGCTCCTTGAGCACCACATCCTGAAGGAACTGGAATACGCTTTTGTCGCGGTAAAATCGGGAGATGGAAATGTGGCAGAAGGAATCCAGCCTTTTCCATTCTTCCCGATGATCAGCAAGATAGGTTTTGTAATGAGAGAGTCCGGCGAGGTGCAGTTCCTCGATCCTTCCTGCAATTCTTCTGCACACCTGCCTGCGTACCTTCCTGAATCCGGGCCACTGCATCCGCATCTGCGGCAAAGCCCATTGCAGGAATTCCACGCATTTATCACCGCTCATAGTGCATCGCTATGAGAAGTGAAAGCCTCTTCTCATTTCATTCTTCCTACAGGCATGATGTAGAGCGGCTGTTCATGCCCGGGCATCTCCAGGACTTTTTTAACTGCCTCATCATAAAAGGCACCGATAACGACAGTCCCTATGTTCAACGGAACTGACTGCAAAAAGACATTCTGTGCTGCATGACCGGCTTCCATATGAACATATTGTCTGCCTCTATCACCATACTTCCCCGTTGTTCGTTCATACTCTGCGGAAATCACGATAACTGCTGCGGCATTTTTTACTGAAGTCTGGCCGAGAGCCGCATTGCAGAGCTCATTTCTT
>JGI2160J19893_10000580_pt1 | contig 12275 bp, 7 predicted proteins | sample DeeMarSeWOR28_12_FD_19893 | JGI IMG/M metagenome (IMG submission 19893)
CTGCTATCAATATAAACTCGTGAATAATTCCTAAAATGTGAAGATGTACAGTGGATACATTAACCCTGCCAGAAATGGTGGGGTTTTTTATTGATCTACTTACGATGTCAATAAATTAACACACTCGAGAATAGTTCCTGAAAGGTCAACATAACCACTGAACATCTTAGCGCCTCTTGAAAGGTCAAGAGGGGCTATTTCTATGTTTGATGTTGGTAATACTGTTGGTAGTTGAGTATAATAACAGTGATAAATGTTCTTAAATAATCGCTGAAAACCTAATGGAAGTAATGGTGAGCGGAGCGGGATTCGAACCCACGACCTTTGGCTCCGGAGGCCAACGCTCTATCCAGCTGAGCTACCCGCCCACACGTGCAGTGAATCTAATGAAGGGACGCTATCCTAGCATTTCTGTTTTGCTTCGTAAAGCCTATTTTGCTGAAGAAAAAATAAGAAACTGACTGCTTAATGCGGTNAGNTGAAAGCTATTTNAGGCTTTCCATATACTCCTCCCATTCGATGGGCAGTAGAGTTTTTTTCTTTGTGTTGCAAAGCTTACAGCATGTGACGATGTTGTCCTTGGTGCTTCTGCCGCCCCGGGCCAGGGGTACGATGTGATCCATGGTCAGATTCTTCGGTTCAAAAACCCTGCCGCAGTAATAGCAGATACCGATTGCCAGCTTCTGCTGCCACCACCGGCTTTTCCGCAGCTTCCTGGCCTTGTCCTTCTCTCGCCTTATGTCCGCCTCATCAACCCCGTCAAAATGAAAAAAGTCGCTCATATTCTCATGCTAATATTGATACCAATTGTTGACAAAGAAAAAGTCTTCAGACACAAGGCGGGTACTTTCTGAGGAATGAGACATACAGGTAATATGTCGCAGTGACGAAAAAAGAAGCTCATCACAGTAGATGAACCTTTTTCGCAGTCANTACTCATATAAGTTCCCCACGCAGTATTTTCCTCGCCTCTCCAATAAGGTACAGGGAACCCGCAATGCAGATAAGATCTTCAGGTTCTGCAGTATCGGCCGCCTTTGTCAATGCCTTATCCAACGAATTCTCACAGTGTGCACGGTTTTGGATATCAACCGGCAGTGACTTTACCATCTGTTCCGGCAGGGCTGACCGTTCATATTCCAGTCGTGTGAAAATAATGACATCTGCAAGACTTGCTACCTGCGGCAGGGTAACCCGAAAGTCCTTGTCTGACATGGCTGCCCACACAAGGATCAGCCTGTCATACTCATAGTCGTTTTCCAGAGCTTCACACAGGGCTTCAACTCCTGCAGGGTTATGAGCGCCGTCAAGCATGTAATGCAATGCATTTTCAGCCGAACAATCCACCAGTCTGCCATNNTTCCGTGATAAACAGAAAGACTCTAGCCGTCCCGGCCAGGACACTTCCAGCAAACCAGCCCGGATTGTATCATCGTCGACCGAAAAGCCGAACTGATCAAGAATTTCAAGGGCAGCCAAAGCTACNCCCGTATTAATCATTTGATACTTCCCTTTCAGATTGGTGGAAAGTCCTTTAATCTTTTCCCGCAGGCGGCAACAGCCCTTGCGCTTCATTGCCCAGTAATCCCACTTGCCATCACCGGTCGGTTCGACAAAAAAATCCTTGCCATGCAGGAAAAGAGGGGCTTTTCTCTCATGGCAGAATCTTTCGATGACTGAAAGGACTATCCTTTCATCCTCAGTTTCGCCAATACCTACCCCAGAGACCACCGGCACAGACTCCTTTATTATGCCCGCTTTTTCTCCTGCTATTTCCGCGAGGGTATTGCCAAGATACATCTCGTGATCCATTGACACGTTGGTAATGACACCAACCAAAGGGGTAATGACATTGGTGGCATCGAGCCTGCCCCCGAGCCCAACCTCTAGAATTACCAGGTCCACCTTTCTCCTGGCAAACCAGAGCATGGCCAAAGCGGTGGTAAATTCGAAATAGGTTATCTGCCTGCCGGCAAGTATGTCATGAATGCGATTGCCCTCTTCGGCAAACTCTTCTTTCGAAATATACTCGTCATTGATCCTGAACCGCTCGCGCACCGAAGAAAGATGGGGTGAAGTGTAGAGACCGACCTTGTATCCCGCCTTGGACAGCAGAGACAGTAATGTTGCTGCCACCGAGCCCTTGCCGTTCGTTCCTGCAATATGGACAAACTTTAATTCTTTCTCCGGGCTGTCAAGCTCTTCCAGAAACATACGCATGCTTTCAAGCCCAAGCTTGATCTTAAAAAACTGGAGATTATCAAGAAATGTCCAGACTTCTTTATAGTTCATATATGGCTATTAGCTCTCAGCATCCAGCGATCAGCTTGTTATAATTTTTGGTTATGGATTTGTTGGTTTCCTGGAACCTTGCACCCTCGACCCCTCGGACCCTTTAAATAATCTTCACCAGCTTGGCATAATCCAGGTGCAGCGACTTCCTGCCGTGCCTGTCGAAAACCACTTCCACAGTGCGATCGCCTGTCACCTTGTCAACAGTTCCCCGCCCGAAAAAAGGATGTTGAACAACATGACCCAGCGCAATGGTTGATGTATCCCGAAGTTTTTTGCTATCCTGCGAGATGGAAGCTGCAGACATGCTTCTCCCCCCCCTGCGTCCCCTGGAAAATAAGTAGCTGTTTGAGTTGTCTGTAAACCCTTTTGCCCTGCTGATAGACCGCCCGGAAGAGTTATAGAGACCTGGGGAGATTTGAGCAAGAAATGGTGAAAGCCGGGCTCTTGAAAACTGTCGGTCAACAGACATGACCTCTCGGGGATAAGTCATATACAGCTGTCTCTTTGCCCGTGTAGCAGCAACATACAGCAGGCGCCTCTCTTCTTCCCATTGTTCTCCGGGTAATGCCTGGGAGACAGGGAATTTACCCTCAGCCAGGCTGATGATGAATACAGTGTCCCATTCCAGGCCCTTGGCAGAATGGACTGTGGAAAGGACCAACCTGTCGGAATTATCTTCAGTGACGACTGATTCCGGCGGATCCAATGCAGTATCATCAACAAAGGCTGCAAGGGAATCATATTCAACAATAATTGTTTTAAGCTGCTCAATATCCCGGCTTCTTTTCGGGTAGTCATCATAATATACCCGCTCAAAGATAGGCTGGTAGTAGTCGCTGATAATTTCAAACTGTTCAACCGGTCCCAGTGCCGGGTCATTGAGTACCTGAAACACCGCAGCAAGCTGCGAAATTCCTTTACGCCATCCAGGCGCTGCAGGATACTTGGCCAAGGCTGCAAAAGGCTCATCTGCACTTCTGATTGCTGCCAGGATCTTTTCAGCTGTTTTGGGCCCTACTTTATCAAGCAGCAGCAGAATCCTGTTCCATGACAGGTTATCATGATCATTAACCAGAATTCTGAAATAGGAGAGCAGATCCTTGATATGGGCCGATTCGGTGAGTTTTAAACCGCCCCTTTTTTCAAANGGAATTCCNCTGCTGGCCAATTCTATTTCCAGCTTGTAGGAATGGAACCCGGAACGGAAAAGTACCGCCATCTCCTGTAAAGCCAGGCCTTCTTCCNGCANTTTGCTGATTTTCTCCGCCACAAATCCTGCCTCTTCACCNGCATCGGCAGCATTATAAAGTTCAGGCCTGCTGCCCCCTTCCACNCTGGTANAGAGAGCTTTGGTGTATTTTTCATCAGCCTGTTCGATGATTGCATTGGTCATAGAGAGTATGGGTTGGGTGGAGCGGTAATTNTCCTCCAGCTTGATGATCCTGGCATTGGTAAATATACGCGGGAAATCCATGATATTACGGAAATCCGCGCCACGAAAACTATAAATGGACTGAGAATCGTCACCCACTGCCATCACATTGTTATGAGCGGCTGCCATCAACCGCACTATTTCTGCCTGGATGGCATTAGTATCCTGGTATTCATCAACCATGATATACTGAAAACGCGCGGAGACTTCCTGTTGCACATGCGGATTATCCTGCAGCACCTTTTTCAGGTTGATCAAAAGATCATCGTAATCCATCAAGCCGTGGTCGAATTTAAACTTCTCATAATGATCGCGCAGCAGGATTATATCGCCCAGGAATTCATCAAGATGTTCGTATTCATCATAGAGCAGACTTTCAAGGTCCATGGACCTGTTGACCGCCTTGCTGATCATGTTGAGGATGACCCGTTTTGTGGGAAAACGCTTCCCGGCTCCGGCCAGGGACAAAGATGACTTGAGGATGTTGATGATACCCTCGGCATCGGAACGGTCAATGATTGTAAAATTGGGAGAGTAGCCGATAAGGTATCCGTAACGCCGCAACAGCATATTGGCTATCGCATGGAAAGTGCCTCCGGTCACATCCTGGCAGGATTCATCAAGCAGCAGGCTGGCCCGCCAGAGCATTTCCTGGGCTGCCCTGCGGGTAAAAGTGAGAAGCAGGAGGTTCTCCGGCAGCACTCCCTGTTCCAGGAGAAAGGCGACCCTGTAAACCAGGGTGCGTGTTTTACCGCTGCCGGCCCCGGCAACAACAAGCAGGGGGCCGTCCAGGTGGGTTGCTGCCTCGTACTGGGAGGGGTTAAGATCCTGTCTGCTGACTGTGGTTTTACCTTCAGATTCTTTGTTATCCTGCACAGATAAGGAATTTTCTGGAAAGATGGATTTTTGCATGGCCGCTACTGTAACACAGACATAATTAGTGGTCCATTTTTTTCAAAAGCCATAAAATAATCATTATATTTCAGCTATATGAAACTGTCTGATTGCATCGGAAAAGAAGTGCGTGTATAATTTTCCCACATATGGAACCAACAAGATTATTTTTTTCAATTCCGGACTAACAATCATGCTGCCTGAAAATGCAGAGGCCCTCTTCACACGCGAAACTCTAAGCGAACTCCTCCCGCCGCAAAGATCCGATGAATTCTTCGAGGCCCTTTACGGTGATCCGGATGAAGGCGCCTATGATATACGTCTGGCGTTTAAAAATTATGATAGTGATAAAAAAGTGCTGTCCTTTGAACTGCAGCTGCACGAAAGACCGGGAAAATGTCTGGCCTGCAATCTTACCTATGGATTACCGGAGGTCTTCTCCCGTCACCCTCTCATCAATATAAATGGTATGGTTAAAAAAATAGAGGCGCTTCTGGGTGAAGAAACAAATTGCGACAGTTGGGAATTGGGTCGCACCCGGACCCCGCAAGACAATTTACATGTTATTCCGTTGAAGATTAACGTAACAGTAGATGGTCGCTAACAACTAAGCTATCATGAAGTAACTTTAATACTGAAAGCTAAGAACTCATTGCCGGCGGCTCTTTCCTTATTTTTCAATTTTCAATTTTTCATTTTCAATTAATTTCACCCTCACCAGGCCCCGCACTGAATTGCCGACGTAAACCGCTTCTGCCTGCTCGATGTCCTTTTTTGTCATTGTCGCCTCTCCAACAAGTTCAGGGTATTCCTGCAGCAGGTATTTCCTTAACACTCCGGGCAGCAGGCCGCAGGTAACAGGAGGTGTAATGAGTCTGCCTTCTTTTCGCACAAAGATATTGGTGTAACTGCCCTCGGTCACCTCCCCTTTCTCGTTTACGAAAAGGACCTCGTAATATCCTTTGCTGTCAACAAAGTCGGCACGCTCATCATCATATAACCTGCGCTGAGTAGTCTTATGAAAAAGATACGGTGAATTCGAGTCGGTTTTCCTGCTGGAAAAAACAACCTTTGGCAGATTTTTGCCTGTTTTCTGCTTTATTATTGATTCAGGGTCAACCGACGGCAGACTATATCCCCTCAATTCGGTATGTGTCAGCTCAAACTCCCCATCACGCGCGAGAGTAAGCCTGACTCTCCAACTTTTCACAGGTGAGGCCCCTAAAAAATTATTAGCCAGATCAGAGAGGCATTCTTTCACTTTTTCAAGCTCCAAGGNATAGAAAAAATAGCGTGCTGATTCAGCTAGTCTGTCAAGGTGCAGATCAAGGAGCCAGTATCCGGTTTCAGGGTGCCAGAGCATTGTTTCAATGAGACTGAATTGTGGTGCCGGCCTGGTAAGAAATCGCCCCTTCAACCGGCATTCCTCCCATTCTCCCTCTGGATCGGAATCCCAGACAATGCCCGAACCGATTCCCATTTCTCCCTTATTACCGCGCAGTATAACAGTGCGGATCGGCACATTGAACACAGCTTCACCTACCGGCGAGACGAATCCTATGGCGCCGGTATAGACACCACGATCTTCTGCTTCCAGTTCCCTGATAATTTCCATGGTCCTGATCTTAGGTGCTCCTGTAACCGAGCCACAGGGAAACAGGGCCCTGAACATCTCCTCCAGGGACACGGAATGACTTACTTCCCCCCTGATGCTTGAGGTCATCTGGTGCAGCGTTTCATAGGTTTCCACATCAAAAAGGGATTGCACACTCACGCCTCCCATACGGCTGAGACGTCCCAGGTCATTGCGCAGCAAATCAACGATCATGACATTCTCACTACGGTTCTTGATATCGTGATGCAGAAAATCAGCAAACTCCCGATCCTCGTTGATAGTTCGACCCCGGCGCATGGTGCCTTTCATGGGCCTTACATGAATTGCATTCCCCTGCTTTCTGAAAAAAAGCTCCGGGGAAAAGGTGAGGATTGTCGTGTCATTATTTTTTATCATGCCGCCATATGAAACACTTTGATTACGTCTCAGACTGTTATAAAATTCATAGATCGACCCTGAAAAATCAAAGAGGAGTTTTAGTGTATAATTCACCTGGTAGGTGTCACCGGCTTCTATATATGATTTTATCCGGCGGATTGCCGCAAGGTATTCCTCCTTTTGCAGGTTCAAACGCAGATTATCAATGCTGAAGCCTGCTTCCGGCTCAGATTGATTTCCCTGGGGCCATTGCCCTTTTCCTGTAAAAGTCTGGGTCAGATGGTCATAGATAAGGGGAGAGTTAAACACTCCAAGATCCACCAGCGGCAGTTTGCCTTTAGAGTTCTGCCCGGCAAGCCTGGGGCTGAAGGATTTCGCCAGGACCGGCTCAAGCTGGTAGCCAAATTCATAACTTAGATATCCAGCCAGAAAAAAACCCTGCTCAAGCATCTTCTGCGTTTTGCTGAAAAATACAGTCGGATCATCCTCCTGCCTGCAGACCAGCCTGTCCACCTGATCCAGAAAAAGATAGGAAAGATGGTTTTCAGTTGTTGCGCGGGTTGACTCAAGAAATACAAATGAGTCCTCTTCGGCAAGTCCGGATAATAAAGACTGCAGTTTTTTGTCGGAAAAAGGTTTTGATATGGCCATATAAACTTTGTAAAAGGTGATGTATTGCTGATAAACAGTGCAAGGTTTTCGGCTTGAGATGCTACCCATTCAGGAGCTAAAATTCAACTGCTAATAACCTGCACTACATATATAATCTCCAACGTCTTAAGTGGAAGCTTCATTACATCAGGCACTGTACGCTGTATTTTTCCATTCAAATAATAAGACCTAACATAATCATCATCTATATTGCTTATCCGGAATGTTGCCTGCGGGGATTATTTTTTTTAAAAAAACCCACAAATTTACTGGCATTTCATCGTATATTCGGTTTATATTTTTGTTTTTTCTTTTTTCGGAAGGTGTTTTGGCGCTACTGCGAAACACTTGAAAAGTGTCCAAAATAAACTGAAATAATAAGCGGAAAATTTAAATCACACAATTAAAACAAGGAGTTTCACATGTCTCGTAAAATGGTAACAATTGACGGCAACCAGGCCTGCACCCATGTCGCCTATGCCACCAGCGAAATCATCACGATCTATCCGATCACCCCTTCATCTCCCATGGCTGCCGAGGCTGATGCCAAGGCAACCGCCGGCCAGAAAAACATCTGGGGCTCTGTTCCGGCAGTAACCCAGATGCAGTCGGAGGGTGGTGTGGCAGGAGCCCTGCACGGCTCCCTGACCACCGGTGCATTATGTACCACCTTCACGGCCTCACAGGGGCTTTTCCTGATGATGCCTAACATGTACAAACTGGCCGGTGAATTGACCCCGACGGTCTTTCATATAACGGCCCGCTCCGTAGCCTGCCAGGGCCTTTCCATCTTTGGCGATCATGGAGATGTCATGGGTGTCCGCCAGACCGGGTGGGGTATGCTCTGCTCCCAGAACGTGCAGGAATGCCAGGACATGGCTTTGATCGCAACCCAGTCAGCCCTTAAATCGCGGATCCCTTTTATGCATTTCTTCGACGGTTTCCGGACCTCCCACGAAATCCAGAAAATTGAGCAGCTGACCGAAGATGATATGCGGGCAATTATCGATGAGGATCTTGTTGTCGCCCACCGTCAGCGCGGTCTGTCTCCGGACCGTCCAATGATGCGTGGTACGGCCCAGAACCCGGATGTATATTTTACCGGCCGCGAGACGGTAAATAAATACTATGCTGCCGTTCCTGGCATAATCCAGGAAACCATGGATAAGTTTGCAGCCATGACCGGTCGCCAGTACCATCTTTTTGATTATTACGGCGACCCGGAGGCAGAGGATATTGTCGTCATGATGGGTTCCGGGTCTGAAACGGTTGCTGCAACCGCCGAACACCTTATCGCCCAGGGCAGAAAAGTCGGCCTGGTTGTTGTCCGTCTTTACCGCCCCTTTGATATGAAGGCCATGGTTAATGCCATGCCTTCAACCGTTCAGCGGATTACCGTACTTGACCGCACCAAGGAACCGGGTTCTGCCGGTGAACCGCTTTATCTCGATGTGCGGGCGGCTGTTGGCGAAGCTGTTGAATCGTCTATCGTCAATCTGCAGCCCATGATCCTTTCAGGCCGTTACGGCCTTGGTTCTGCCGAGTTCACCCCGGCCATGGCCAAAGCTGTCTATGACAACATGGCTTCCTGGTCTCCGAAAAATCATTTCTGTGTCGGTCCTGATGATGATGTAGCCTTTACCAGCCTTGATTATGATAAATCCTACAATATTGAGGGTGAGGATGTATACCGGGCCATGTTCTATGGCCTGGGTGCAGACGGAACGGTCGGTGCCAACAAAAACACCATCAAGATCATCGGCACCGAGACTGACAACTCAGCCCAGGGTTATTTTGTCTATGATTCGAAGAAGTCCGGTTCGATCACCACCAGCCATCTGCGCTTTGGCAAAAACCAGGTTGTGGCGCCATACCTTATTAATAAGGCCAATTTTGTTGCCTGCCACAATTTTACCTTCCTGGATAAATATGACATGCTGTCCAACCTCGAGGAAGGCGGCACCTTCCTGCTGACCACCACGTTCAAGAAAAACCAGGTCTGGAAGGAACTGCCTGCCGAGGTGCAAAAACAGCTTATCGCTAAAAAAGCCAAATTCTATATCATTGATGCGATCCATCTTGCCGAGGCTATTGGACTTGGCGCCCGCATCAACATGATCATGCAGACCGCCTTCTTCCTGATCTCCGGTATCCTGACCCAGAAGGAAGCAATCAAGGCCATCAAGGATGCTATAAAGAAGACTTACGGCAAAAAAGGCGACAAGGTCGTCAATATGAACTACGCTGCTGTTGATACAGCGGTAAAGAATATTGTCGAGGTAAAAGCACCCAAGACTGTCAGCGGCCATGAAATACCGGCCACTGTCCCTGCAGAGGCTCCGGAGTTTGTTAAAGAAGTGACAGCCAAAATGATTCAGGGTAAGGGTGAAGAGATCAAAGTTTCACAGATGCCTGCTGACGGTACCTGGCCCACCGGTACCACCCAGTATGAAAAACGCAATATCGCGGTGCATGTACCGGAGTGGATTCCTGAAAACTGTATCCAGTGCGGGCGCTGTTCGCTTGTCTGCCCCCATGCTTCCATCCGCATGAAAATAGTAAAACCAGCAGACCTGAAGAAAGCACCAAAAAGCCTGAAAACTGCAAATGCTGTCGGCAAACAGTTCAAAGGACGCAAGGCCATTGTTCAGGTTTTTACAGAAGACTGCTGCGGCTGCACTCTCTGCGTTTATGAGTGTCCGGCTAAGAAGAAGGCTTTGAAGATGATCGATAATTCAGACAAGATCCGCAAACAGGAAGCTGCCAATGTCAAATACTTCCTTGATCTTCCCGAAGTTGCCAACAGCGACATCGATCCTTCCACCATCAAGGGCAGTCAGCTCAAAAAGGCGTTGTTTGAGTTTTCGGGTGCCTGTGCCGGCTGCGGCGAAACCCCGTATATCAAGCTGGCCACCCAGATGTTCGGCGACAGGATGATGATTGCCAATGCCACCGGCTGTTCATCCATCTACGGCGGCAACCTGCCCACCACACCTTATGCCAAGAGAGCAGACGGCCGTGGTCCGGTATGGGCCAACTCACTGTTCGAGGATAACGCTGAATTCGGTCTGGGCATGCGTTATACGGTTAACAAGATGGCTTCCCAGGCCGTTGAGCTTTTAGATACTGCAGCTGCTGAAAAAATCATTACCAAGAAAGCGGCCAACGAACTCATTAAGGCTTCCCAGAGCACCCAGGATGAAATTGAGGCTCAGCGGGAAAGGGTGGCAGTACTTAAAGAAACTCTGGCAGGGAATGATTCACCTATTGCTAAACGTCTTACCAATGTTGCTGATTACCTGGTCAAAAAATCCGTCTGGATCATCGGTGGCGACGGCTGGGCCTATGACATCGGTTACGGCGGCCTGGATCACGTCCTTGCCTCAGGTGAAAATGTCAATGTCCTGATCCTCGATACCGAGGTCTATTCCAATACAGGCGGTCAGATGTCAAAGTCCACGCCACGGAGCGCCACAGCCCAGTTTGCTGCCGGCGGCAAAAAGATGCCCAAAAAGGATATCGGCATGATCTTCTCCACCTACGGCAATGTCTATGTCGCCAAGGTAGCGGTCGGCGCTAACCCGACCCAGGCTGTCAAGGCTTTTGCCGAAGCCGAGGCATATGACGGTCCTTCACTGATCATTGCTTACGCCCACTGCATCAACCATGGCTTCAACCTGGCGCAGGGACTCGAACAGCAGAAGAATGCTGTGGCCTGTGGTCATTGGCCGTTGTACCGCTACAATCCTGCCCTTGATGCAGAAGGCAAAAATCCGCTGCACATTGACTCCAAGGCGCCTTCCATGCCTTTTGCCGACTATGCTCTGAATGAAAACCGCTACCGGATGCTGAAGATGATGAATCCGGCCCATGCGGACGAACTCATGTCTATGGCCCAGAAGGACGTGGAGAAAGCCTGGAGGTTCCTGGTAGGTCGTGCCGCGGCATTGGAACCGGGTAAATAATTAAACACTCATTTAACGCATTAAAAAAGGACGGCAGGAAATCCTGCCGTCCTTTTTTAATGCAAACTGAAGGGGATACTTATCGAATTATGCTGTTTTAGCCTTTTCCCACTCCTCTTTGATCTTCCTGTAATCTGTCTCTGCCCTTTCCTCCATGGTTTTCCCTGTGGTCTCCTGCTCTTTTTTAATGGTATCAACCTTTGCCTTTAAAACATCAGGTTTAACCTTTATATCGTTGGTACCAAAAAGCATGGAAGCAAGGACTTTATAGGAGAACAGAAGCAGTTCGATATCATCTTTTTTGATCCTGTCAAGGGTATCCTGATCCACGTCATAGGTTTTCAGAAATGAACTGTCAAATACAAATGAACGGAACTGGTCCAGATCGGTTGAGGCCATGAAAAACATCCTTTTGGCCTGCTCACTCAAGGTTGCCTGGTAGCCGAAAGATTTTCTCCTCATGACAAGCTCCATCCAGCCCTTGTTCATTCTATCGCGCGTATCCACACCCTGGTCGGCACGCCACTCCCGGATGGTCCAAGCCTTGTCTTCCTCAAAACCCTTGCAATGGGGCTCTTTGACGACAAAATAAAATTGTTCCGAACTCTGTTCCTCCTGGGCTCCCTCGTGGAAATTGGCCATCCCGACCGGATAGTAACGGCAGGCAGTTGGACGATCCGAATAGATCCGGCATCCCTCGGTCTTTGATTTGATAAAGGGACAGCGCCCCTCTTCGGTCAGTTTGATCACTACGCCTGGAAAATCCGTCTTTTCCAGGTAGGTCGGCTCAGTATAGGTATGCAGAAAATCCGCGGCCTCCATCTCCAGACGTTTACGGATCTGCAGAATATCGTAAGGTGTCAGTACTATCTTGATATTCCCGCAGCATTCCGTAAAACAGGAGACGCCCGGATGACAACGGAATTGGATCCTGCTGTCAAGGGTATATTTTGCAGGTAGGATGTTGCTTGGATTCTTCTCTTTGCCAAATAGAGTTTTTTCTTTCATCATACTTTCCTTGCTTATCAAATAATATTTCCTGTTG
>JGI2160J19893_10000581_pt1 | contig 12266 bp, 12 predicted proteins | sample DeeMarSeWOR28_12_FD_19893 | JGI IMG/M metagenome (IMG submission 19893)
TTCGGAAACCCTCTCTACTCTCGAAGCCTGGTTGCCGAGCCTGCAACAACAGGGAATCAAGCTGGTACCGGTTTCGAAACTGATTCATCTACGTCAACAAGGGAGCATTGCGACATGGCAACTGTCCTCGTTCCACTCGCCCAGGGTTGCGAAGAGCTCGAAGCCGTAACCATCATTGACTTGTTACGTCGAGCCGGGATTACGGTGATCACCGCCGGTTTGGACAATAAGCCGGTCAAGGCCAGTCGCGGCACGGTCCTGATCCCCGACACCACGCTCGACGCGATCCTGACGCAGGAGTTCGACATGATCGTCTTGCCCGGTGGTTTACCCGGTGCCGATCATCTGAATAACGATCCGCGGATTCACACCCTGTTAAAACAAATGCACGAAGCGGATAAATACATCGCGGCCGTCTGTGCGGCGCCGAAAGTCTTGGCGAGTGCCGGCTTATTAAAGGGCAAGCATGCCACCAGTTATCCTGGCAGCATTGACGCTGCCGGTTTAGAGGATGTGATATATGAAGAGAAGCCGGTGGTAATTGATGGCAAGCTGATTACTTCGCGCGGCCCCGGCACGGCGATGGACTTTGCCCTCAACCTGATTGAACAATTACTGGGTAAAGCCAAGCGCGATGAAGTTGAGGCGCCGTTACAACGGCCGGCTGCCTGATGCGCATTATTGAAGTCATAACCGATTGTGGCCACAGCGATACCGTGCAAAGTATCGCTGAACAACATGAACTGGATTCATGGATTGTTCCTACTGAAGACGAACAGCGTTGTATCACACGTTTGCTGGTAAGACCTGATAAGCAACAGGCGGTGCTGGATTCGTTGCAGGGGGCGCTGGACAAGCTCGATTATTTTCGCATTCTACTCATTCCCCTGGAAGGCGCCTTGCCCCGCCCCAGCAAGGAAGAACTGGAAGAAGTAAAACGCCGTGCGCTGACGTTGAGTCGCGAAGAGCTCTACCAGGAAATCAGTAGCGCCAGCGAGATCAACAGCAACTTTCTCTATATGGTTTTGTTGTCGACGATCGTGGCGGCCATTGGCTTGTTGGAGGACAACGTTGCGGTGATTATTGGTGCCATGGTGATTGCACCCTTGCTGGGACCGAATATTGCCTTGTCATTTGCCACCGCCCTGGGTGATAAGGATCTGGCCTTGTCGGCACTCAAGACCAATCTGGCCGGGCTCGGTTTGGCCCTGATCATCACGATAGGGATCGGCTTTTTCTGGCCCTACTCTCTGGCTACTACTGAACTGATCAGTCGCACGGATGTGGGATTGGATGGGATTATTTTGGCACTGGCCTCGGGCGCGGCGGCAGTATTGTCACTGGCGGCGGGTTGGAGTGTGTCGTTGGTGGGCGTGATGGTGGCGGTAGCATTATTGCCACCGACCGCAACTCTGGGACTGATGTTGGGTGCCGGACAGTATCAGAACGCGTTGGGTGCTGGTTTATTATTGGCGGTGAATGTGGTGTGTGTCAATTTGTCCGGCAAACTGGTGTTTTTGCTCAAGGGGATCAAACCTCGCACCTGGTTGGAAAAACGTAAGGCACGCCAGTCCATGACAACTTATGTGATCTTCTGGGTCGTGGTGCTGATCATTCTGATCATCGTAATGCAGGTGCGTGAGACTTATCTTTAAGCTATGGATCATTCTGGATACGACTTCAAGTCGGTACTTATAACAGTCCACCTGCTACTTACCGCCTGATCTGCTTTCAATAGCCTTATTGCTTATTCTGCATGCGCCACGCTGACGGGCTTATGTTTGACCAGCGGCGAAAGGCGCGTGTGAATACGCTCGCATCCGCATACCCAAGCAATGTTGATATTTTGATCAGCGGCATATTGGTATCCAGCAGGAATTGTTTTGCGACCTCATAGCGTAGCTTGCCGACGATTTCACGATAACTTGTACCCTGCTCCTTCAGCCGACGATTCAAAGTGCGCGGATGCAACGACAACATGCTGGCAAGGTGCTCAGACGAACAAGTTTGTGAAACGATCAGGGGGCGCAGAATTGAATGGATCTGCTCCTGAAAATCGATCCTCATTCCAGCTTCAATGGTAGTAAGTCGTTTTACCGTAAGAATGTGTTGTTTGATATCCGCACCCGGCAGCGGCTGTTGCAACCAGCGAGCCGGAAAAACCAAAGCATTCTCGTCTGCCTCGAAGACCAGCGGCGCACGAAAAAATGATTCATAAGGCTTGGTGTTATGAGGTTCTGAGTGTGAAAAGCGAACTTCCGCTGGCGTCCACGTTTCACCGCACAAGGCACGCAGAAGATTACCCATAATCGCCAGCGCAGCGTCACAGACCTGTCTGATACCCTCGTGCATCGGTATATAGACCGCGTATCCTAACTTTGCGATCCCGTTCTCTGACGTCAATGTCGGGACGGCGCCCCGGTCATTAAGGCAAATATGCAGAATCATGCTGTGCAGCGCTGTGCCTGCATTCGAGGCATGGACCGCCAATTCTGCCAGCTGACCCATCGATGTTGGGCCAGCCTGTTGTCCCACCAGTAGTCCGAAATGGGGTATCCCGGTACGTTTTTCGCCCAGGCTCAACAACCGGCCCACATTGAGAAAGGAAATGCTGTTATCGGGATCATCGAACACCCTGAGGTCGAGACCGATTTCCGCGAGAATTTGCTCGGGCGGGTCGTTGGTATGTTGTCGCAGTAAATCTGGTATCGCCGCTACAGGACCGACCCGCACGCACCCGGGATCGGGCATCTTCGGAGAAGGATCTGCCGTGCCAGGCTTTTTATTGCGCGAGATCATGTGAGGTGATCACGTGTCGGAAAATGTCAAGACACTATAGCCGGGCCAGCTAAAATTATCTACACAAGAAAGTTCAGCATGGGCCAATGAGAGGGGAGGCAAAATGAAAAAGAACAGACACTATAAAGTTTTTTTTGCGGGCATGCTGATCATTTGCCTGATACAACCAGCAATCTCTGCTGACAAGTCGCCCTATCACCCGGGTCTTCCGCCGCAAGACAAGGAGAAGATAAAGAAGGTGATGCCCTCCAAACCGGTGTACTCCCCCTACGCGAACCGCAACTTTCCCACGCGGCCGCTGTTTGGCGACACCCATCTGCATACCTCGTACTCGATGGATGCCGGTGCGTCAGGTACCCGGCTGGATGCCCGCGCCGCTTACCGTTTTGCCCGGGGCGAGCAGGTTATCTCGAACACCGGTCAGCCGGTGAAGCTCTCCCGCCCGCTGGACTTTCTGGTGGTGGCTGATCATTCTGATGGCTTCGGTTTCTTTCCGCTCCTGATGAGCGGCAGCCCGGCGGTGATGTCCGACCCGCAAGGACGTAAATGGTATGACATGATTCATTCGGGCAAGGGCATGGAAGCGGCGCTGGATATTATCAATAATTTCAGCAAGGGCACGATGTCCAAGGCAATCCTGCCGGTCCCGGGTACGCCCGCTTATCGCAGTGCCTGGCAGGAGACCATCAAGGCGGCTGAAGAAGCCAATGAACCCGGCCGGTTCACGGCCTTTATTGGCTACGAGTGGACTTCTAACACAGGCGGCAACAACCTGCACCGCAACGTGATTTACCGCGATAATGCCGACAAGGCCAGCCAGCTGGAACCGTATACTACGATGAAGCCATTGGGCAGCGACAATCCCGTGGATCTGTGGAAGTGGATGACGATGTATGAAAACAAGACCGGCGGTAATGTTCTGGCAATCGCCCATAACGGTAATCTCTCCAATGGCCGTATGTTTCCCACGGTCGAGGCCTTCGGCAAGAAAATTGATCGTCAATATGCGCAAGAGCGCATCAAGTGGGAACGTCTGTACGAGGTGACCCAAACCAAGGGTACGGGCGAGGCGCATCCTTACCTGTCGCCCAATGACGAGTTTGCCAATTTCGAGATCTGGGACAAGGGCAACCTGAACCTGAGTGTGAAGAAAGACAAGGGTATGCTCGAGTTCGAATATGCGCGTTCCGCCTACAAGAATGGGCTGAAGCTCGAGCAGAAACTGGGCACGAACCCCTACAAGTTCGGTCTGGTCGGCAGCAGCGATGCGCATACCGCACTCAGTGCGATGGAAGAGGAAAACTTCTTCGGCAAAATCACGCCGTCGGAACCCGGTCCAGAGCGCATGAGTAAACCCTTTTTCCATGACCCCAAGACCGGCCTGACCGTCATGGACTGGGAGGTGTCCGCTTCAGGTTACGCCGCAGTGTGGGCAACCGAGAACACGCGCGATGCGATCTGGGATGCCATGGAGCGACGCGAGACCTACGCTACCACCGGTACACGCATGATGGTGCGCTTCTTCGGTGGCTGGGATTTTGAGGCGAAGGATGCACACAGTCGGTTACCTGCTGACATTGGTTATACCAAGGGCGTGCCTATGGGGGGTGATTTAACAAAAGCGCCTAAAGGCAAATCGCCTACTTTTCTGGTTGCCGCATTGAAAGATCCTATCGGCGCCAATCTGGATCGTATCCAGATCATCAAAGGTTGGCTGGATAAGAAAGGTCAGGTCCATGAAAAAGTCTATGATGTCGTCTGGGGTGATGCCGACAAACGCAAGCTTGATAAAAACGGCAAGCTACCAGCTGTAGGTAATACCGTGGATATCGCCAATGCCACCTGGACCAACACCATCGGTGATCCTGAGCTGATTGCAGTATGGAAAGACCCGGATTTCGATCCGAAGCAGAGCGCGTTTTACTATGCACGCATTATTGAAATCCCCACTCCGCGCTGGACTGCCTATGACGCCAAGCGCCTTGGCGTGAAGCCACTGGAGGGGACAAGAATGACATTGCAGGAACGCGCTTACACGTCGCCGATCTGGTACACGCCGTAATCAGTGCCCGGTACTGACCTGATTAAAAAATCAAAACCAAGGAGCTGTTCATGACTTTGCAAATTAAATGTCTGCTAGTTGCGGCCTCGCTTGCAGCAGGAGGCACACTCTCGGCTGAAGGCAAGTTGAACTGCGACGTGCTGCTGAAAGATGGTGAGGGTGCAAAAATGACTTCCTATACCAATTTAACCGGGGTCCGTTATTGCGAGTATCTGTTGACCTGCAAGACTCCAGATGGTCCTAAAACCAACGTTTATTTCACCACTGGCCTGAACAACGAGACCAGCCCCATGGATACCTGTGGCAATTTTGTGGAAACAGATGCCGAAGCCATCAAAAAAGAATTTGGCGTGGACGGGATTTTCAAGAATGGTCCGCGAGGCTGGGTAATGGGATCGGTTAAGGTGCCCACCGGAGTAGTGCGTGACTTCCAGGGAGTCAAAGCCGTCTGGGAATCGACCTTGCAGGCCGACCCATCCTCACTAAAGACCACACCCTACAAAACGGCAGTTGTGGCACGCGATTCGAACATCGTCTTTCCAGCCGGTAAACCACTTTTCATACTGAATGACCCTGCATCCAATTCATCCTGGGTCATGAAGTCGTGGTCGGAAATCGTAGACCCAACCCTGAGCTATGACAAGCTGGCTACTCTGGGTGGCAAGTTGAAGCTACCAAAAGGTTGGTCGTTTCATGTTTATACACCAACCGAAGATTTGACGATCAGTGCAATCAAAGGTAATGCGCACATCATTCAGGATGAGTTGCTCAACACCTATGATGGTTGCTACAGCGAGGACGGTCAGTCCTCATGCAGCTTCCAGCCTGAGGATGTCATCAAATAAGACTTACCATCTATTGAGTGGAGAGAAACATGAAGCATTCAAAATATGTAGCAGCGTTTACGCTTTGTGCTTCTACTGCCTTGTTGCCGGCAGCTACCCTGGCCAGTGAACAGGAGTCCTGGCAATTGGGTTTAAGCATCTATGGTTGGTTCCCTGATATCTCCGGGCAGACGGCCTTCACGCCACCTGGAGGTGGTGGCGACTTCAAAATCGGCATTGATCAAATCCTCGACAATCTCGAATTCACCCTGATGGGCACATTTGATGCACGTAAAGGAAAGAATGGGATGTTGGTCGACATGATCTATATGGGGGTGGGTAACTCCAAGTCCGGTGTGCGTGAGGGCACTATCGGCGGCACGCCGATACCCGTCGGTGCCAGCGCGGCGGTCGATCTGGATCTGGACAGTTGGGTCTGGACCCTGGCAGGTTATTACCGCACCGTCGACCAACCTCAATCGACTTTCGATCTATTGGCCGGGCTGCGCTATCTCGATGTGGAACAGAAGGTGAACTGGAACATCACCGGTAACGTTGCATCAATCCCGGTTCTGGACCGTAGCGGTACTGCAGATGCGACACTTGAAAACTGGGACGTGATAGTGGGTGCCAGAGGTAAGGTTACTTTTGGTGCCAATAATACCTGGTTTGTCCCCTACTACCTTGACGTGGGTACGGGCGACTCCGACCTGACCTGGCAGGGCATCGCCGGACTGGGCTATAAGTTTCACTGGGGCGAGACCGTGGCATTCTGGCGTTACCTGGAGTACGACCTGGAGGCGGGTATTGCAATCGCAGATATGAATTTCAACGGTCCTGCGATCGGGGTGACCTTCAGGTGGTAGTTAGAACTTACAATTTACAACAAAACACACTGGATACATCTGCGAGGCAGTAGCGTTATCGCAAAAGCAGAGGAATCTTGAAGAAGTAAAATAAGGAACCGAGTAGCCAAGGCCATGAGCATTGCGCAGAAACTCAAGCACGAGATCGTGGCAGTGATAACGCTGACGTGTTATTTCAGCTGCTGGCTGGGCGCACTGGTGCTGCTTAAATATCTTCTTCTCGCCGAATATCACATCGCATTTTCTGGTTTATCGGTGGCGGTGGTTGGCGCGCTGGTGCTCGCCAAGGTCGTGCTGCTGCTGGAACATGTCTCGTTGGGTGCATGGGTCCGGGAACGTCCAGCCTGGGTGGATGTAGTACTACGTACGGCATTGTACGCTTTTGGTGTGTTTGTTCTGTTACTACTCGAAAAAGCTTTCGAAGGGCGGCATGAATATGACAGCTTCGGCGAATCGCTTGTGGCGGTCTTTCAGCACGCAAATGCAATTCATGTCTGGCTTAATACGCTATGCCTCTCAGCCGCATTGCTCAGTTACAACATGTTGTCCGTGGTTCGCAAGCGTCTTGGTAAAGGTGCATTGTTGCGAATGTTTTTAACGCCTTTGCCGAAAGAATCAGAACAAAATAACGCCAATAATTATTAAGCGGTAGTTCTAACCTAAATAGCGAAATATATGGTTAGTATTTTTATATTAGCTTCCAACCTGGAGAGCCAAAGATGAAACCAAGACACCACCAAATCAAGTTATATGGGATTATCTTGATCACAAGTTTGTTTGGGTCTCTCCTTATCGGTTGCACAACAGTAGGGTCCTCATCTATCAAAAGTGGACGGCTCTCCTATAATGAAGCCATTGCCCAGACCAATAATCAGCAAATGCTGATGGCAGTTATCAAAAACCGCTATGAGGAAACAGGAAACTTGCTGGCGGTGTCCAGCGTGACGGCTAACGTCAGGGTGACTACCAGCACAGGCATCCAGCTTGGCTTTGGTGATGCGGCCGACTATGCGGGTAGCCTGGTGCCTTTCAGTGCGGGTGCGGTCTATGAAGAGAATCCCACCATTTCTTACATACCCGTTGCCGGGGCACATTATACCCGACAAGTATTTTCACCTGTATCGATATCTGTGTTGGCACAGTTGGGAGGTACTCTGGCTGATCCGAGTTACATCTATAAAGTACTGATAGCCAGCATAAATGGTATTCAGAATCCTGATTTCTTATTTCCATCGAGTGAGCTTGATCCGCAGTTCAGTCGCGTCCTCACGATCATAACAAAGCTCACCCAGGCGCATTGCCTGCACTGGATCGAGGATGCACTGCATGCAGGTAGTTATTCGATCGTCATTAATAACTATGCGCCTGTTTATACCGATGAAGTTAATGAGTTGTTGAAATTGCTAGGGTTATCTAAGCAATCAACTCGAGCAACACAGGTAATTTTGCCCGTCGTACTGGCTCTGGATGGGCGCGATTCGAAGGGTATTGGAATAACTACCCGCTCGGTTGCAGATTTAATGGAAATTCTTTCCGCCGCAATAAAAGTGCCGGAAGAGGATGTGCTAAAAGGTGTTGCGGCAGTCTACCCGCCACCTGGTCTGGCAGGAAAAGGTTTGCGAGTAGACTATAGTCAGGCAAGGCCGGAACATGTAACTGTAGCTGTCCCCTATCGTAATGGCTGGTTCTATATTGATGAGACGGATCAGGCCACGAAAAAATACTTCAGATTATTGAGTGCCTTGTGGTCTGTAAGCGTTGCGGATAGTACCGCAGATGGCTCAGCCAGACCGGTTCTAACGGTTCCTGTCAGTCGCTAGATACCACCAGATTGCGGGACTTAATTGGGATGGGGGCAAACTACTTGGTACGTCATTCATTACCAAGCTGCGCACTATTTATATTAAGTAAGCAGGCAGAAAGAACGTCTGTACTGCAAGATATTAATCCTGTTTGTCAGATTCCCCTTCAGCATCGCGTGCCTTTAATTCCAGACTGGCCGAATTGATACAGTAGCGCAAACCGGTTGGCGGTGGACCATCCGGAAATACATGACCGAGATGGGAACCGCAATGACGACAATGCACTTCCACACGGTGCATGCCATGACTGGAATCTTCATGGGTGGCGATTGCCTCCTCATCAATAGGTTGCCAGTAACTGGGCCAGCCGGTCCCCGAATCGAATTTTGTGTCTGACTCAAACAGGGGCTGACCACAGCCGGCACACAGGTAGGTGCCCGGCGTTTTGCAGTCGTGGTACTTGCCGGTAAAGGCGCGCTCGGTCCCTTGCTGGCGCATGATGCGGAACTGTTCCGGGGTCAGGCAGGCCTGCCATTCGGCTTCGGATTGGGGTGGTTTTTTGCTCATGTCACACTAAGCCTGGTTGAGTAAAAACATACATGCCAATTGCATAGGCAATCATAGGCTGATTTTAGTTCCCGTATAGCTGGCTCGGTAACCAGGTAACGAAACTCGGCCACAGCGCCAGCAGGCCCAGCGCCAGTAACTGGATGGCGATAAATGGCACTACGCCGCGATAAATATCGATAGTGTGCACTTCCGCAGGGGCCACGCCACGCAGATAAAACAGGGCAAAACCAAACGGCGGGGTAAGAAAGGAGGTCTGCAGATTGATGGCGATCATCACTCCCAGCCAGATCGGGTCGAGGCCGAGGGTCAGCAGGATCGGTGCAACGATGGGCACCACCACGAAGGTGATTTCAATAAAGTCGAGAATAAAGCCGAGCATGAACATCACCAGCATCACAACCAGCATGGCACCAAACACACCACCCGGCAGGTTGGTGAGGAGCTCCCGTACCAGTTCATCGCCACCAAAACCCCGAAATACCAGTGAAAACAGCGACGCGCCGATAAAAATCAGAAACACCATGCTGCTGACTTCGGTCGTAGTGCGCATCACTTCGCGCAGAATAGTCAGGTTAAATTGCCGCTGTGTAATGGCCAATACCATTGCACCAACAGCGCCGACTGATGCGGCTTCCGTCGGGGTGGCGGCACCGGCCATGATGGAACCCAATACCAGAATGATCAGTACCAGGGGTGGCACCAGGACCTTAAATGCCTCGAGCCAGAGATTCCGACCGCTCACGCGACGCTCATCTGGAGGAAGTGCCGGCACCTGTTGAGGGCGCCATACGGCCAGGCCCAGGACATAAAAAATATACAGCCCTACCAGCAACAGTCCCGGTATCAGTGCGCCGGCGAATAAATCGCCCACCGACACCGTGTCGGGGGAAAACAGGCCCATGTTGAGCTGGGCCTGCTGATAAGCGGAAGAGAGCACGTCCCCCAGCAGTACCAGCACAATCGAAGGCGGAATGATCTGACCCAGGGTGCCGGATGCGCAGATTGTGCCGGTCGCCACCCTGGGGTCATAACCCCGTTTTAACATTGTTGGTAGAGACAGCAGCCCCATGGTCACCACGGTGGCGCCAACGATACCGGTTGAGGCGGCCAGCAACATCCCCACCACGGTCACTGAAATACCCAACCCACCCCGCAGCGGGCCAAACAAGCGGGCCATGGTATCGAGCAGGCGTTCGGCCACTCTGGATCGTTCCAGCATGACCCCCATGAAGACAAACAGGGGCACGGCCACCAGGGTAGCGTTGGTCATGATGCCGTAGAGCCGGTTGGGCAAGGCAGACAGAAAAGCGGCGTCTAACGTACCGCTCACTTGACCAATGAGGGCAAACACCAGGGCGGTGCCACCCAGTGAAAAAGCAACCGGGTAACCGGACAACAACACCAGGCCGACACACAGGAACATGATGANTGGCATGTACTCGGNCATNATCAAAGCTCCCGCACCTTGTCATGCTCTACAAGGNCGGGTTTGCCCTGCAGGATCAGCATCGAGGTGATGATGATCACCACACCCTGAATGATCAACAACGATGGCATCAGGANGAGAATGCTCTTCAACAAGTAGACAAAAGGTAATCCCCCGGCTTCGCCAGAGGTTTCCTGCACGGCCCAGGCAGCGGCGACGTACTCCCAACTGGTCCAGAAGATAAAGCCGCATACCGGTAGCAATAGCAACAGCGTGCCGAACAAATCGACCCAGGCCTGGCCTCGTGGCCCCATCTTCTGGTAGAAAATATCCACCCGAACATGGGCGTCATGTTTCAGGGTGTAGGCTGCGCCAAGCATGAAATTGAGGGCATGCAGATAAATGACTGATTCCTGCATGGCGATGGAGCCCAAATTAAAGCCGTAGCGCAGGACGACCACGGTAAAGGTAATAATCACCATCAACAAGGTCAGCCAGGCGACGGCTCGCCCTGTCCACTCATTGATCATCCCCAGTCGCTTGGCAATTTCAGACAATCAGGGCCCCCAAATGGGTGATTATGAGAGGGTAAGCACCCACTCCGGTTGGAGCACAAATTTCAGGATTAGCCCCGGGTTATGCACAGCCATTGGAAATCAAGCGCTTAACCTTCACAAAACAGTAATAATTCGAATTGAATCTGTAAAAATAACATAACTAATTGTTATATATAATAATTTAAGTCTGAAAATAACACGTCAGATATAACTTGATTAGAATTTGCTAATAAATTATTGAAGCCGGGTTATTCCATCCACAAAGTTATCCACAGAAATAATCACATTCTGCGGAGGACCAGATTGTCCTGTTCAGAAATACGTTGCTCCAGAATACGCTGAAACACGGTGGGATCCTTGATATGGGTGATTTCCCCTTCGCGTGGAAAGTGCAAATCCTTGAGGCGGGATAGCCAGAAACGCAAGGCGGCAGCGCGTAACATCACCGGCCAGTCCTGATGCTCGGCGTCGCTGAATTGCCGCTCTGTCTGGTAGGCCTCGAGCAAGGCGCCCAGCCTGTCAGGATCCAGATGCCCATCGGGCAGGGTACACCAGTCATTGACTGTCACCGCCACGTCGTACAACAGCACATCATTGCAGGCATAGTAAAAATCAATGATCCCGGTGAGATGGTTGTCCACAAACAGGGCATTGTCGCGAAACAGATCGGCGTGGATAACGCCCTGCGGCAGGGTATCGTGACGGTGCTGGCGCTGAAAATCGAGCTCGGCCTGCAGTAAGCTTGCCTCGTCCTGCCCCAGTTTTGGCAATACTTCCCGTGCGGTGACCTGCCACCAGTGCGGGCCGCGAAGATTCTTGCGATAGCCGTTAAACGATTGGCCGACCACGTGTAGATGACCCAGGGCCTTACCCAACTCCGCGCACTGGGTTTGGTTGGTGGTTTCGATGCTATGGCCATTCAGCCGCATTACCAGCGCGGCAGGTTTGCCGTTCAGTATCCGCAGGTATTTGCCCTGCTCGTCGGCTATCGGGTGGGCGCTGGGCACGTCGTGCTCGGCCAGGTGGGCCATGAGATCGAGAAAATAGGGGAGTTCGTCAGCGGCCAGGGCTTCAAACAGAGTGAGGACATACTGCCCCTGGGTGGTGGTGACGAAATAATTGGTGTTTTCGATGCCGGCACTGATACCTTCAAATTCGAGCAGTTCGCCCAGATTGTAATGGCTCAGAAACTCCTCGAGTTCGTCGCGCTCGACGGTGGTATAGACAGACATAGAAAACGGATTTTTGTTGGTGGCCGCGTGGTAACTGGATTACCAGCGCAGCAGGATCCACTGATTAATGTTCGGATTATCCAGACTATTGAATTGCTGATCCAGTACGCCATCACCATCGGTATCAA
>JGI2160J19893_10000582_pt1 | contig 12263 bp, 12 predicted proteins | sample DeeMarSeWOR28_12_FD_19893 | JGI IMG/M metagenome (IMG submission 19893)
ATCCTATCCAAAGACTCTCGCTGTAATAATGGCAGGCGGCAGGGGAGAAAGACTTTTCCCCCTGACCTTTGAACGTTCAAAGCCCGCAGTTCCCTTTGGCGGCAGGTACAGGATCATTGATTTTGTACTGAGCAATTTTATTAATTCCCAGGTCTTTGCCATATATCTTCTGGTCCAGTATAAATCGCAGTCAATTATTGAGTATGTTCGGGAAAACTGGGGGTTGTCTTCAGTGATTACCGATCATTTTGTTACCGTTGTTCCTCCTCAGATGATGTATGGTCCTGACTGGTTTCAGGGGACGGCAAATGCCGTATTTCAAAACCTGAATCTTATACGGCAGCATAAGCCGGAACTGGTTCTGGTCTTTGGTGCTGATCATATATATCGTATGGATATCAGGCAGATGATGGACTTTCACGTAAGCAACAATGCTGACATAACGGTTGCAGCCCGGCCCGTGCCTCTCAGTGATGCCAGCGCCTTTGGCATTATAGACACTGAAGCTGATGGAAAAATTAGAAATTTTATTGAGAAGCCCGAAAACCCTCCGGCCATGCCCAATGATCCGGACAGGGCATACTGCTCAATGGGAAATTATATTTTCAGTGCCGATGCCCTTATTGAAGGCCTGATCCAGGCTGAGCGGAACAAGGAGTATGATTTTGGCAAGCATGTCATCCCGAATGCATTGAGCAATGGCAAGCGATTGTATGCCTATGATTTTGAATCAAACAGAATAGCGGGTGTGAAGCCCTACGAAGAGCTTGGTTACTGGCGTGATGTGGGAACGATACGGGCCTTCTGGGAAGCTCATCAGGACATGCTCGGGGAAAAGCCGAAGTTTGATATAGACAATGACAAGTGGCCCATCAGACCCTCTATTAATGTACTGCCGGCTACAAAGATCATGGGCGGGGAGATTACAAACAGCATTATTGCGGAAGGGACAGTCATTAACAGGGCAAAAATATCAAACTCTGTTATTCGTAAGGGTGTCATCATTGAAGCTGGGGTAGAGATACGGGATTCAATCATTATGGACAATGTCGTGCTGAAAAAGGGGTGCACCTTAAATAAAGTTATTGTTGATGCCTACAATGTCATAGAAGAGAATGTGTATATAGGGTATGACAGCAAGAAACCCTACTGGAGGTCGACGACAGACGCAGAAGGGATATCTGTAGTCGGTACAGAGAAAAAGACGTCAAAGCTTTAGGTTTCAAATGTTAATATACTCAGGAAATGAAAAAATCAAGACAAAAAAAATGTCCAGGCAGTCATAGACCGCTTGAGCCCCGCGCCCTTGAAAAGGGGATGACTGTTGACCAGGTTGTTGACGGCGCACTCTTTTCATTTAACGCCGGAACGTTCAGAAAGGCCTGCGAACTTTTTGCAGGAAAAATAGCCAGAAAAAATGTGCGGGTTGGTATTTCACTGGCAGGAGCACTTGTGCCGGCAGGTATCGGCAGAAGTTGCCTTATACCCATGATTAAGGCTGGACTCGTTGACTGGATTGTATCAACAGGGGCCAACCTCTACCATGATCTTCACTCTGTGCTGGGCTATGAGTTCTGTCAGGGGCATGCGGCAGCTGATGATGAGCAGCTGCGGGAGAAGGGCATTATCCGCATCCATGATATATTTCTCGATTACAGGGCGTTGCTGGATACGGATCACTTTGTACGTGAAGTGTTAAAGCAGCATAGAGAGACACTTCCCGCACCCTGTTCAAGCGCTGATATTCACGCATTGCTGGGAAAAGAAATTATAAAAATGAGTCCAGTCTATAAGAACCAAAGCCTCCTTGCTGTCGCTTATGAATCAGGAGTGCCAATTCACACATCTTCCCCTGCTGATTCAAGCATAGGTATGAACCTGGCAGCTCTCAGTCTTGAAGACTCACCTGTACACTTTGATACGCACAAGGATATCAATGAAGTAACAAGCTATGTATACGATATCAAACAGCGGAAAGGCAAAAGTGCTGTGTTGCTGCTGGGAGGCGGAAGTCCGAAAAATTTTGTGCTTCAGACTGAACCGCATATTCAGGAAGTACTTGGGTTGCCTGAAGAAGGGCATGATTTTTTTATCCAGTTTACTGATGCTCGTCCTGATACCGGTGGTCTGAGCGGGGCAACTCCGTCAGAGGCAGTCTCATGGGGCAAAATCGATCCTGCTGCCCTGTCAAAAACGATTGTATCCTATGGTGACTGCAGTATGATGCTGCCTTTTTTTGTGAGCTATGTATTAAATAAAACAAAGCCCCGTTCCCTGGCAAAGCTGTTTGAACAACGTGAACACCTGGTTGAAAAGCTGAAAAAAGACTATTTGCTGCAGATTAAAAAATAATGCGCCATAGAATGTCCTGATTCTTCCAGACTGTCTGATAATACAAGAAAGATACTTCCTGTCATTTCACGGCTGCAGCCACGACATGACATTCACCAAACACCCTGCTCCTGGTCCGGGGCAATTCGCTTACCAAGAAAAATGCCGGTGTGCACTACTCGATTTCAACTGTTTCACTGAATGATGTAACAGGGATTGTTTTGTCACGGGAATATAAATAAAGAAACTGCACACTGATGTCGGCCTTTTTCGAGTCAGCTTTGAGGGGGATAATGAAAGTGCTCGTATCAGTCTCCAGTGATTTCAGGCCGAGATCAAAATGCTCTGTTGCCGTTATGTCCCATTCGGCCATTGCCACCTGCTTGCCGCCTTTAAAATAAAGGTCACCGACGTGATACACTTTCTTATTAGAAAACAGGAGTTCACCATCCGGACTTTTTGCAGTCACATCAAGGACTGCTTTGGGTGTGAATGCACAGCCATGGGGTATGGTGTGTCCTGCATTGTTCGTTAGAAAAACCTTCAGAAAGANAGCGGGTATCATCGTACCTTCATAGGTGTCGACATATCTTGTTGGTCGTACGTTCACATTCAGCGTAACGGCTGATTGAAGGAAAGCGAGGTTATCAGGTCCCAGGAACTGATGATTCCTTTTCTTGCCCTCCATATGACAGGCCTGGCAGGTCTCATTTCGCCCCTTTTTGATAAAATCTTCAATATAGGTGGTGTAAAGAGTTGGGCAGGATTCCCAGGGNACACTNGGCGGGCAGTGATGGCATTGGGCACAGAAATCAGANGTTTTCATAAAGTCAGAGGTGATTGTCCTGTAGCCGGCCTCTGTATGAGCATCATCATTTATCTTGTCCGGCACATAAATGACGCCCGGCTCCGGCTCCTTATTGAAACCAAGGGCTTTCAGGTTGTGACAGCCGAGGCAGTTCAGGTTAAGCTTTGACAGTTCCTTCTCTGCTGCCTCGCGCCTGGTACTGTCTTTTTCCTCTACCGCTGCTATGACAAGGTCAGCTATGTGTACAACAAGCTCCTCTGAAGCGTCTTTTATGTGGGGAACATGACAATTTAAACATATGGTAAGGTCCTTGCGTCTCAGTGTTTTCTCCTGGTCGAGTTCCAGTTTTATGAATGTCCTGAAGCCTCTCAGCACCCTTGGGTCAATGACAGAATTCCCCATTGTCGAGGTTTTCCACTCACTATGCTTTTCTTCATGGCATTCTGCGCAGGGAGTAATGTCGTACCGTGCAATGAGTTCATCAATAGTAGAAGCCTTCTGTGAAAATGATTTGAGGGGAATAACAGGTATCAGAAGAAGAATGCCTAAGATTATTAACGTTTTCATAAAAGGCCTTGTGAATTCAGACAATTGATTATGTAAATTATAATATAAATCAAAAAATGATGAAATGAATTATATCATACAATTACTTGTGATTTAGATCCATGTTTATATTTCCTGTTGAACCAATGCTCACAAGTTTCGTGTAATGTACTGAATAAATATGGTTTACTTTCTTCGGATCGCCATGAATTGCTGCAACATCAGACAGATACATAGTATGGTCTCCCGTTTCATGCTGCTTTATGACTTTGCATTCATAGGCCACTGTAGCACCCTCGATAGTAGGGGGCTTGACATTCTTTGAAGGGAGGGGATTGAAACTCGTTTCCTGAAATTTATCGATATTCCTGCCGCTTTTTGTGCCGCATAACCAGGCGTCCCTGGCCTGTTCCTCAGAGGGGAAACAGAGGACGAACTCTTTGTGATGATCAAGACATTCATGAGAGTATTTCTTATGGCCTACGGAGATGGCGATCATCAGCGGGTCCCAGGAGGTAAAGGTCCACCACGACAGGCCCATAATGTTCGGTCTATCCCGTTTGTCCACGGTCACGGCCAGGACATAGGGGAAGGGTGAAGCAAGTTCAAATGCTTTATGTCTGTCCAGTTCTTTCATTGAATACCTCCGTCTCTATTTTATCTGTCATGCATTGCAAGGAATGCCTGTACTTCATCCAGTCCGGGAATACCTGCTCTGCCACCGGGTTTTCTGCACTTCAGTGCGGCAAAGGCCGATGCAAAACGGACGACCTCCTTCAACCCCCACCCCTGCAGCAGTCCATAAATGTAACCGCCGTGAAAAACATCTCCAGCTCCGGTAGTATCCACAGCCTTTACGTTAAAGGCAGGTGTCCTGAAGAGCCTATCGTCTGAAATAGTGACGCTTCCCTTTTCGCCCAATGTTATGGTTGTAGCCTTTGTGCAAAAGGCTTTCATTGTGACCAATGCCCTTTCCGGGTCAAAACCATTGGGATTTGCCGCGAACTCTCTCGCAAATTCCTCGGAACAGACTACGTAGTCACACTGACGGGCCAGTTCAATCGTTCCTTCCCGTACCCTCCCTGCATCGATCATGACAGGAATGTTTTTCGCCCCTGCCTTTTTCACTGCCCAGGCTGTTACTTCAGCCATGAGCCCATCAACGAGGAGAAAGTCCGCGTTGTCCAGAAAGCTATCAGGCATTTCATCAGGTTTCAGGGGAGGAGCTGAAGGTCGTTTCCAGAAGATAGTTCTTTTACCTGTTAATTGCTCTACGGCAATGAATGCTGTCTGGGAGAATGAATCAGGCCGTGTTATCAGGCCGCTCGCATCGACCCCCTCCGTTTCAAGGGACCGTCTTATTTTATCTCCCGCCTCATCATCACCTGTAATGCCGTAAAAGCTGCATCGAACCCCCAGACGTGCAAGACTGACCATCGCTGTTGCAACCGGTCCGCCGCCGCTGATCTGCCAGTCAATTACTTCTTTTTTTGTATCCGGATTGGGAAAGGAGTCGACAATAAATGTATGGTCCAGGGCGCACTGGCCTAATCCGACAACGTTCATCTTTCTAATCTTAAGTAAGGTTTCTGCAGAATGCAAGCAGTNNGACATTTCCTGAAANGCGTTCAGTGTCATTTCGAACCTGCCTTACGCCTGCCTGCCGGTAGGCAGGGCAGGCAGGCGAAGAGAGAAATCTTTTGGTTGCTCCACGATACACTTCAAGATTTCCCGGCTAACGCCTCGAAATGACAATTGTCGGACAGCTTCCCATAGGGTGGGGTGCAGTTATTTCTTTTGACATTAGTGATATTTTTTTTTATCCTTACTTTCATGAATAAGCCCTGGGCAGGAAGGTTTAAAGAGAAGACTGAAAAAATAGTGGAAGACTTCACTTCATCCATTGCCTTTGATGTTCGTCTCTGGAAGTATGACATAGAGGGCAGTATTGCCCATGCAAAGATGCTTGGCAGGCAGAAGATAATATCAAAGAAGGACATGAACCTCATTATCAGGGGTCTTGGCGACATATATGAAGAAATTGAAGCAGGAAGGTTTCGTTTTAAAGATGGTCTGGAAGACATTCATATGAATATTGAGCATGCCCTTATAAAGAAAGTGGGTCCAGCCGGAGGGAAACTTCACACAGCGAGGAGCAGGAATGATCAGGTTGCTCTTGATGTGAGGCTTTATCTGCGGGATGAAATACATGAGATACTAAAGCTGATTATAAACTTTCGCAGGGTTCTGGTATCAATTGCAAAGAAACACATCAACACAGTGATGCCGGGCTATACCCATCTGCAAAGGGCACAGCCTGTGCTTCTTTCCCACCACTTTCTTGCTTATCATGAAATGCTTGGCAGGGACATGGAGCGGGTCAGGGACTGTCTGAAGCGTGTCAATGTCCTGCCTCTTGGAGCTGCAGCACTTGCCGGCACCACCCTTCCCATTAACAGGAACTATGTGGCAAAGTTGCTGAAGTTTCCTGAGGTTTCAGAAAACAGTATGGACTCTGTTTCGGACAGGGACTTCATTGCTGAATTCATTGCCGCATCAAGTATTACTATGGGCCATCTGTCGAGGTTATCTGAAGAATTAATCCTCTGGAGCAGTGAAGAGTTCGGCTTTATTGAACTGCCCGAAGCCTTTGCAACCGGTTCCAGTATAATGCCGCAGAAAAAAAACCCGGATATCCCTGAGCTGGTACGGGGCAAAACAGGGAGGGTGGTTGGAAACCTGATGGCTATCTTTACCGTAATGAAGGGACTGCCTCTGGCCTACAACCGGGACATGCAGGAGGACAAGGAACCGCTCTTTGACACTGTGGATACGGTAAAGGCTTGTATATCGGTACTGTCTGCCATGCTGCCACGGATACGGTTCAGGAAAAAAGTGATGGCAGAGGCCGTTGAATCAGGATTCATGACTGCTACAGACGTTGCTGAGTATCTTGTTAAAAAGGGCATGCCTTTCCGGGAGGCCCACGGGGTGACCGGGGCTATTGTCAGGTACTGCATTGAGAATAAAAAGGACATTACGGATATGACTGTAGCGGAGTTTCAGGATTATTCAGACTACTTCAAAAAAGATATTGTAAACCACATTACGGTTCAGGCTTCGCTTGAGGGGAAAAAATCTCAGGGCAGTACCTCCGGAAAAATGGTGTCTTCCCGAATCCGCAACATAAGCAACAGAAAGGGATAAAAGGGGCATCCTCAATGGGAAACATGAAATGGCGCCCCCTTCATTCAGGTACGTTCCGCCGTACTTTTTATTTCATACTTCTTGCTTCATCCTTTCTGCTTTTCATATCTTTTACTGCCTGCGGCAGAAGGGGTGATCCTGTTGCTGTTGTGCCCTATGAAAATAATACTGTTGAAGCAGAGAGAGCAGCACCGGAAAGTTCAAGCGAAGGGGTAAGCAGCGTGCCGGAAGAGAAGACTCCGTCTGTCCCTGATGCACCGGGAGGGTTAAAGGCTGTTTACACGGGTACGGCTGTTGTCCTGACATGGGATGAGGTGTCCGGAAAGGGCACCATGGTTTACACTGTATATCGATCCGAAGAGAGAGACTTTACAGCGCTTGGTACGACGCAGACACCGGCATTTTCTGACCGTACCGTTACGAAGGGAAAGACATATTATTACAGGGTATCAGCTATGATTGACACAGAAGGTGAGATGTCCGAGGGACTGAAGATTTCCACTGGTATGGGTGAACAATGAAAGAAAAAATAATCAGTGAATTCAAGGAAAGCATACTTGTAAAACAGAAGTTTGTAGAAGAAAATATCGANACGATTGTTGAAGTCTCTCATATGATCGCTGAGGCCCTCATGAAGGGCTCCAAGCTTCTCCTCTTTGGCAATGGCGGCAGTTCTACAGATGCGTCGCATATTGCAGCAGAATTTGTGAACAGGTTTAAAATAGACCGACCCGCTTTTCCTGCTTTAGCTCTTGGTACAGACACTGCTGTCCTGACTTCCATTGCAAACGATTATGACTATTCAGAAATCTTTGCCCGTCAGATGAAGGCATTTGCCCAGGAAGGGGACGTGGCCATTGCCATCAGTACAAGCGGCACTTCTCCGAACATCATCAAGGCTGTAGAAGTTGCCAGACGAAGACGTGTGAAAGTGGTAGCCTTTACAGGCGAAAAAGGTGACAGGCTGGCTGCAATGTCTGATTATGTTTTTGCCGTGCCTTCCACAAATACTCCCCGCATCCAGGAGACCCATATTATCCTTGGACATGTGCTGTGCCAGATGATTGAAGATATTCTGCTCGATTCTCACCGGAAGTAACACTATTAAATATCAAAGATTAAAAATCAAAAGTCAAAATTAAGGAAAACATTTTTTAATAACAGTTTCTTCCGAAAATTTCATTATTGATATGTACATTTTTACTTTCTCCCATGGAATATCACCTCTCTGAAATGCTAATATTGGCGTATGGTAAAATGGATTTTTCTTCTTGTTCTGATTTTCGCGCCCATAACAGCAGGGGCAGAAGTAAATCACCTGAAATTAAGATCAAATCAGCATACCGGTGTTCTCAGGATTGTTATTGAAGGACCGCAGACGCTTATTGACAGTGCCGTTGTCAGCCAGAGGATTCAGAGTGTGCTGGTAACCTTTCCTGGGGCAAATTTCACCATTTTCCCTGAAAATGTTATTGTGGGCTACAAAAAGCAGGGCAGGGAGACCATTGCTCTCTATCCCGGAGAGTTCAGAGGTTTGAAGGTCTTCAGTCTCAAGAATCCGGGCAGACTTGTCATTGACATTCATCAGGACAAAGAAAGCGGCTTTGCACCGTTCTTTACAGATCCCGCAGAAGGGAAAAGAGAAGAGAAACGAAAAGCCGGAATCATTGTTATTGACCCGGGCCACGGTGGCTATGAATCGGGGATCGTGAAGAACGGTTATCATGAAAAGAATGTTGTCCTTGATATTGCAAAGAAGCTGCAGGCACGAGCCGGTCAGGGTTCCTCTGAAGTGCATTTGACACGGACAATAGACCTTTTCATGACTCAGGGCGAAAGGGTAGAGTCAGTCAATAAAAGAGATGCCGACATTTTCATAAGCCTCCACATAGGGAGACACCGGGAGATTGTGATCTATGCACCTGTTGTAACCGAGAGAGCAAGGGATGAGATTCGACCCTACCTGGAAAACAGCGGACAGGAAGGGCACCTTCGTGATACAGCGCTCCTGCTTAACTCAATGAAAGAAGCCTTTGTCACTGAGTTTGGCAGTGATATGGTTCTGATCAGGCCCTTGCCTTACAGCATTCTTTCCAATGTGCAGGCTGCTGCAGTCATGATTGAACTCTCCTCTTTTGACGACGCAGCCTATATTGAAGACTTCAGGGCAGAGGTTGCCAATGTCCTGTATAAAGGCACCTATATCTATGAAGAAAACAAAAGGAAATAATAGAATAGGAACGGTGCAGTCCCGAACGGCTTTTCTTGCCCTGTTGATAGTGACTTTTGCAGTCAGTTCCGGCATCAGTTATTATGCGTTGAAAGATAAATTTGCCTTTGAGTCCTCTTTTATTGCCGATATTGAATCCTCAATCATGAAGGAATCTCAAAGACAGGAAGATCAGGATTCGGCGAGGCTCTACGAAGCGGAACCAAGCAGCTCCAAGCGTATCAGGGGAGTGGTTCTGAGAAGGGATGAGATGCTTGTTGCTGCAGAGGGTATCATCAGAGAGTACCTTGCTAATCTCAATGTAAGGCTTCTGGATCTTTACCTGGATAAGAGAGGTGTTATCTATATCGATTTCGGAGGGGAGATAAGAAAGAGTTTTGAAGGTGATGCCTCGGAAGAATTAGGGATAATAGGCGGCCTCTATCGAAGACTTGAGTCAGTGATTCCTGACCTTACAGCACTGAAGATCTTAATAGACGGACGTGAGACAGAGACAATCGGGGGCCATATTGATATATCAAAACCCATAGGAGAAGCGATTGCAAACAGTATTAACTAATCTTCCTATTGGTATTTTTGATTCAGGAGTGGGTGGGCTTACTGTTATGAAAGAGGTCATTTCCCGTCTGCCCGATGAAAATATACTCTACCTCGGTGATACTGCCCGTGTTCCCTATGGCACACGATCTCCTGAAACAGTAAACAGGTACGCACTTGAAAGTGCCCGGTTTCTGATTTCAAAGGGGATAAAGATGCTTGTAGTAGCCTGTAATACTGCTTCCTCTGTAAGCCTCACCTTACTAAAAGAGAGTCTGCCCGTTCCTGTTATTGGAGTTGTTGAGCCAGGGGCAAAGGCTGCCGTAACAATGAGCATTTCAGGAAAGATAGCGGTTATCGGAACTGAGGCAACCATAGGGAGCGGTTCATATACAAGAGCTATAGAATCGATAAACAGCCAGGCCTCAGTTACGGGAATTGCCTGCCCTCTTTTTGTTCCTCTCATTGAAGAGGGATGGACCAGTGGGGATGTTGTTACGCTCACTGCTGAGACATATTTACGTCCCTTGAAAAGCAACGGAGCAGACACCCTGGTCCTCGGCTGTACTCATTATCCGATGATCCGGGAGGTTATTGAAGGTGTTGCAGGCATTCCATTAATTGATTCTGCTGTAGAAACTGCGGGGGAGGTCAAGACCCTTCTCGAAGGGAGGTCAATGGCGCGTCAGGATGCAGGAGTCTCTTCACGAGAGTTTTTCGTAACTGATTCAATTGAGAAATTCATCAATGTGGGAGAGAAATTTCTTGGCCATAAAATTCTAACCATATCAAAAATCGAACTCGGAGGATAATGAAATGCGACCTGACGGAAGAAGTGTTGACGAACTGAGAAAGATAAAAATAACGAATGATTTTATCAGCCACGCGGAAGGCTCTGTACTGATTGAAATGGGGAAGACACGGGTAATATGTACCGCATCAATAGAAGAGAGAGTTCCGCCTTTTCTGAAAGATCAGAATAAAGGGTGGGTGACCGGGGAATATTCCATGCTTCCACGGGCAACTGACACAAGAAATGTCAGAGAGTCATCACGTGGGAAAGTGGGAGGCAGGACTCATGAGATTCAGAGGCTTATCGGAAGGGCCATGCGTTCTGTTGTCGACCTTGAGGCGCTGGGGGAGCGCTCTATATGGCTTGACTGTGATGTTATTCAGGCAGACGGAGGAACACGGACGGCATCTATTACCGGGGCATTCATCGCGTTGAAAGAGGCAGTAAATCATGCCCTGAAGAATAAATTAATTCAGACACAACCTGTGCGCGACTATGTTGCAGCTGTCAGCGTTGGGATCGTGGACGGTGAGCCGAGGCTTGACCTGGCCTATGCAGAGGATTCTGTGGCGGAAGTGGATATGAACATTGTGATGACCGGTTCCGGAAAATTTATTGAAGTTCAGGGTACGGCAGAAACTGACCCTTTCAGTCAGGCGAAATTAATGGAAATGCTGAGCCTTGCCAAAACAGGTATCAAGGATATCATGAAGGTTCAGAAGAGGGCATTAGGAGAAAAATAGGCCTGTAATCAAAGGCTTGCAATGAGTTGTCTGTGGTTGTTTCCTGCGTCTGTCTAATAGGAAATTGACAGGCAGTCTGCATCACACGAAACCATAATTGAACGACGACTCAATTGAATAAGGATTCTGACTGTGTTTGATATAAAACCATACCCATGGTAATAATTATTGCATATTCCGGACGTCGTTACTGAATGTGTCGCAATTCTGTTTTCCCGGCACGCAGACTGCCTGTAGTAAATGTTTTATATACTCGTGAGCATACATAATATTTCATCTTGAATCCTTTTGACTAATTTAGTATCCTTTTAGCTCGTGGCATATCATGGAGCATAACCAAACAGATCCGGCAAAGTGGACTATAAAAGTATCAGGAAATGGCCTGAAGATGAACGGCCAAGAGAGAGACTTCTTAAATACGGCGCTGATAAACTGAGCACTGCTCAGCTTCTTGCGATTACATTGAGAACGGGCGGCAGAGACAGAACTGCTGTTGAGCTTGCTACAGAAATTCTGATCAAGTTCAAGGATCTGAAAAAAGTAGAAGATGCATCTGCTGCCGAATTGTCATTGATAAAAGGNATGGGCGGGGCCAAGACAGCGCAATTAAAAGCGGCCCTTGAACTTGGAAGGAGGCTGCTCCAGCAAAAATCTGCAGATTCTCCCGGCGTTTCTTCCTTTAAAAACAGTCGGGATGTATATGATCATTACAGACCACAATTTTACGGGCTGAAGAAAGAGCGGTTCTTATGCGTCCTGCTGGATGTGAAGAACAGGGTCTTCAAGGAAACAATAATCTCGGAGGGTACGTTGACATCATCCCCGGTTCATCCGCGGGAAGTCTTCAGGGTTGCGATAAAGGAGGCGGCTGCTTCTGTGCTTTTTGTGCATAATCATCCAAGCGGTGACCCCAATCCGAGCAGAGATGATGTTGAAATTACCAGGAGACTTGTTGAAACAGGGAAGGTAGTAGGTATTCATGTGCTGGACCATGTTGTCGTAGCGGACGGGCATTACATAAGTCTCATGGAACAGNNTTGTCTGTNATTCAGAAAGTCTGAATAGAAT